>Ga0075163_10003417_pt1 | contig 21338 bp, 13 predicted proteins | sample JI1023141ADNA_FD_71478 | JGI IMG/M metagenome (GOLD analysis project Ga0075163, IMG submission 71478) | Wastewater effluent complex algal communities from Wisconsin, to seasonally profile nutrient transformation and Carbon sequestration -... | ecosystem: Engineered > WWTP > Effluent > Algae... | reverse complement strand
GGCTCGATCTCCGCCATCGCCGTGCATCCGCTCGACGGCAACCTGGTGATTGCCGGCACCTCCGTCGGCCAGATCCTTCAGAACACGGCGGCGCTGACGGCGACGAGCGGCACCACCTGGACGACGACCTCGCCAAGCAGCAGCTACATCTCGTGGGTCACGTGGGATCCGAACGACGTGAACGTGGCCTACGCCACCGTGTCGGGTTTCGGCGTGACCAACCTGTTCAAGTCGACCAACGGCGGCGCGACCTGGACGGCCAGCGTCGGCAGCGGTCTCACCGCGCTGCCGCAGATCCCGGCGCTGAGCGTGGTCGTGAACCCCGGCGACTCGCAGCAGGTGTTCGTGGGCACCGACCTCGGCGTGTTCACTTCGGTCGACGGCGGCGCGAGCTGGTACCTCGAGAACACCGGCTTCGCCAACACGCCGGTGGAGGCGCTGAAGTTCAACGAGACCGCGCCCTACCAGCTCTACGCCTTCACGCACGGTCGCGGCGCCTGGCGCGTGGCCCTGAACACCTCGTCGCCGACGGCGCCGATCGCCGCGCCCGACAGCTACTCCACCCCGTTCAACACCGCGCTCACCGTGGCCGCGCCCGGCGTGCTCGGCAACGACAACGCCAACGGCGGCGGCACGATGACGGCGGTGCTCGACTCGACCACCGCGACCGGCACGCTGGTGCTGAGCGGCAACGGCGGCTTCACCTATACGCCGCCGGCCGGCTTCAGCGGCGCGACGTCGTTCACCTACCACGCCACCAACGGCAACGGCCCGAGCAGCGTCGTCGGCGTGACGATCACGGTGAACGCGGCGGCGCCGACCACGACCAACGACAGTTACACCGCGTCGTTCAACACCACACTGAACGTGGCGGCGCCGGGCGTGCTCGGCAACGACGTCACCAACGGCGGCGGCTCGATGACGGCGCTGCTGGTCAGCAGCGTGGCGCATGGCTCGCTGACCCTCAACAGCAACGGCAGCTTCGCTTACACGCCGACCACCGGCTATACGGGACCCGACAGCTTCACCTACCGGGCCTCGAACGGCGTCGGCAACGGCAACGTCGCCACTGTGTCGCTCACCGTGAGCGCACTGGCGCCGACCACCGTGGCCGACAGCTACTCCACGCCGTTCAACACCGTGCTCACCGTGACGGCGCCCGGCGTGCTCGGCAACGACGTCGCCAACGGCGGCGGCGCGATGTCGGCGTTGCTGGTGACGGGCGTGGCGCACGGCGCGCTGACGCTGAACGCGAACGGTAGCCTCACCTACACGCCGACCACCGGCTACGCCGGTGCGGACAGCTTCACCTACCGCGCCACCAACGGCATCGGCAACGGCAACATCGTGACGGTGTCGCTCACGGTGAACGCCGGCGCGCCGACCACCGTGGCCGAGGCCTACAACACGCCGTTCAACACGGCGCTGAACGTGGCGGCCCCCGGTGTACTCGCCAACGACGCCATCAACGGCGGCACGTCGATGACGGCGTCGCTGCAGTCGACGCCGGCGCACGGCTCGCTGGTGCTGAACAGCAACGGCAGCTTCACCTACACGCCGACCACGGGCTACGCCGGTCCCGACAGCTTCACGTATCGCGCCGTCAACTCGGTGGGACCCGGTAACACGGTGACCGTGTCGATCACGGTCGGCGTGGCCGCACCGACCAGCCTGGCCGACAGCTACATCACCGCGTTCAACACGCCGCTGAACGTGGCCGCGCCCGGGGTGCTCGGCAACGACAACACCAACGGCGGTGGGGCGATGACGGCCGCGGTGGTGACCAGCGTCACGCACGGCACGCTGTCGCTGAACGCCAACGGCAGCTTCACCTACACGCCCACCACGGGCTACGCCGGTGCCGACAGCTTCGCGTATCGCGCCACCAACGGATCCGGCGCCGGCAACGTGGCCACGGTGTCGCTCACGGTGAACGCGGGCGTGCCCACCACGGTGGCCGACGCTTACAGCACGCCGTTCAACACGCCGCTGAACGTGGCCGCGCCCGGCGTGCTGGCGAATGACAGCGCCAACGGCGGGGCGATGACGGCGGCGGTGGTGAGCCCGGTCGCGCACGGCTCGTTGACGCTGAACGCCAACGGCAGCTTCACCTACACGCCGACCCCCGGCTACTCGGGCGCCGACAGCTTCACGTATCGCGCCACCAACAGCGCCGGGCCGGGCAACACGGTCACGGTGTCGCTCACGGTGAACCCGGCGGCGCCGGTGGGCCCGCAGGCGCCGTCGAACTTCCGCATCACCGGCATGACCGGCAACACGGTGTCGATGGCGTGGACGCTGCCCACCACCGGTCCCGCGGTGATCGCGCTGCAGCTCGAAGGCGGCCTCACGCCGGGATCGGTGCTCGGCGCGCTGCCGCTCGGACCGACCCCTGGCATCACGGTGGCGCTGCCCACCGGGTCGTTCTTCATCCGCATGCGCACCATCACCGCGTCGGGCGTGAGCGGCCCGTCGAACGAGATCGTCGCCAACATCAACGTGCCGGTGGCGCCGTCGGCGCCGTCGAACCTGCTCGGCCTGGTGAACGGCGGCCAGCTGGCGCTGGCGTGGACGCCGACCTTCGGCGGCGGCGCGCCCGGCGGCGCCATCCTCGACGTGAGCGGCCCGGTGAGCGCGTCGCTGCCGCTCGGCAACGTCGAGACGTTCACGTATCCGGCGGTGCCGCCGGGCACCTACACGTTCTCGGTGCGGCAGACCAACGCCACCGGCACGAGCGCCGGTTCGAACGCGGTGACGCTGACGTTCCCCGGCGCCTGCTCAGGCGCGCCGCAGCCGCCGCGCAACTTCGCGGCGTTCAACGCCGGCGGTGTGCTGAACGTGATCTGGGATCCGCCGGCCAGCGGACCCGCACCCACCGCTTACACGCTGACCGTCGGCGGCTCCTTCGTGGGCGCGTTCCCGATGGCCAGTCGATCGTTCGTCGTGCCCGGCGTGCCGCCTGGCACCTACACGTTCTCGGTCACCGCGGCGAATCCCTGCGGCGCCAGCGCGCCCACGGCCACGCAGGCGGTGTCGTTCCCCTAGCTCTGGCCGTCGACCATCACGGGCCCGCTCGATCGTCCGATCGGCGGGCCCGACTCATGTACGGCGATGCGCGAGCGCGGAGCGCGCCGTGCGCGGTCGCGTCGTGTAGACTGCCGGCGGATTCCCCGGAGGCTGCCGATGCGTGCCCGTGCCCTGTCGTTCGCGTTCGCCCTTGTTCTCGCCGGCTCGTCGACCGCCACTCGCGCCCAGGCGCCGGCGGCGCAGCCGGCCGCGCCCGACTTCGTCCGCACGCTGGTGTCGCGCCTCGAGCTCGAACGCTACAAGGCCACGGTGAAGGGGCTTACGCAGTTCGGCGATCGGCGTCAGGGCACCGAGCGCAACCGCAAGGCGGTCGACTGGATCGAGGCGCAGCTCAAGAGCTACGGCTGCGCCACCGAGCGCGTGCACTACGTCTACGATCCGCCGCCGCCGGCCCCGCCGGCCGCCAACGCGGCGCCGCGTCCCCCGGCCAATCCGAACGCGCGCGCGGTGGGCGGGGGCCGTCCGCGCGGTCAGCGTGCCCGCACCGGCGTGAACACCGATCCGATGCGCCAGCCCGACGAGCGGCTGCGCGCGCTGAACAGCGAGCCCACGAAGAACGGCCCGCGCGAGCTGGTGTTCTGCACCAAGGTGGGCACCTCGCGTCCCGACGAGATGTACATCATCGGTGCCCACATGGACGGCCACGGCTGGGGCGAAGCGGCGAACGACGACGGATCCGGCACCGCGATCGTGATGGAGCTGGCCCGCATCTTCTCGATGCCCGACGTGCAGACCGAACGCACCATCCGCTTCGCGCTGTGGAACAACGAAGAGACCGGCCTCAACGGCGCGCAGGCCTACGTGGATCAGCGGAAGGGGCTGCAGGGCATCGAGAACCCGAGGGGCTCGGGCAAGTACCCCGAGCCGCGCTGGCTGGGCATGATCCAGCACGACATGATGATGTTCGACCACGGCGCGCCGCGCGCCGACGGCACCGTGAGTCCGGATCAGCGGCCCGAGGCCGACGTGAACATCGAGTTCCAGAGCAACTCGCGGATGGCCGCCGACTCGCAGAAGCTCGCCTGGTTCCTGCACGCCGCCAACGAGGAATACGCCACGGTCTATCCGGCGCAGGTCGGTCCGCACATGACCAACACCGACTCCACGCCCTTCATGAACGACGTGGCCTCAGTGAGCCTGCGCGAGAACGAACGCGGCGTGCACGTGGGCAGCGGCTGGGATCCGCACTGGCACCAGCCCACCGACGTCTTCGCGACGTTCTCCGACAAGGACTTCCTGCTCGGTCTGAACGCCGCCGAGACCACGCTGGCCGGCGTGGCGCAGCTCACCGGCGCCAAGGCGAAGAAGTAGCGCGGCGCTAGAACACGCGCTGCCAGCGCGGCCGGTAGCTGCGATCGATCTCGTCGAGCGTGTCGAACTGGCGCCGCCGATCGTAGGCGGCGAAGCGCGCCGGCAGCACCAGTGCCTTGAAGATGGCGTGCTTGTCGCGGAACATCCCCATTTCGCGGCGCACGTAGCCGGAGGTCACCGCCATGAAGTCGCCGAACTCGGCGAGGTCGTCGCGGGACATCACCGCGCCGTGACCGGTGATGAGTCGCGTGGCGTCGGGGAAGGCGTCGAGGATGCCCTGCACGCCCTCGGGGTAGCGCGTGCCGTCGCCGCCGCCCTCGACGCTGATCACCGGGAAGACCTTGCCGGGGAACACGTCGCCCACCTGCAGAACGCGCGCGCGGTCGAACGACACGATGGTGTCGCCGGCCGTGTGCAGCGGCCCGGGCCAGTAGAGCGAGATGCGGTCGTCGCCGTCGAAGAGCGTCATCCGATCGCGGTACGGCACCGCGCGCCCGGTGGCGACCGCGTCGTCGGGCACGTAGCGGTTGAAGACCAGTTCCTCGATGGCGTGCTCGTGCGCGACCACCTTCACCGACGGCGGTAGCAGCGCCACCGACTCGGTGTGGTCGTTGTGGAAGTGCGTGAGGATGACGTGCGTGATCGGCAGCGCCGTGATGGCGCGGATCTCGGCTTCCAGCGCCGGCCAGCTCACGGCGTACTTCGGGTCGACCAGCACGGCGCCATGACCGGTCAGGAAGAGCCCGGTGTTCCCGCCCCCGCCCGCGATCAGATAGAGGTCGTCGCCGAGCGCCACCGCGGACGTGACCGGCGGCACTTTGACGTCGGTGTCGAACTCGACGCGATCCGGACGCCGGTCGATGCTGACCCGCCCGGGGTTCGTCAGCACCAGGCCGCCCCCTGCCAGCAGCATGCACGCGATGACGGCCAACAGCGTCCGGCCGCTCCCGATCGCTCCTTTTCTCATTCATTTCTAATGAAGCAACCGACATGCCGGGATTTTCGGGCTTCTCCCGCGACGTTTGTTCCTCTTTGGCTTGACTTTCGAGGGCTAGTCGCCGGTTTCGAAGCTCGTCAAGACGTCTCGGCGGCCACTTAGCCCCGGTCCGTGCCGGCCGGCATCGCCTTGAACTACGCGTGATTGCCCCAGACGCCCGGTTGGTCGGGCGTCCGGCGAGTCGTCCCTCCTGACCGGCTTGGCAACAGTGGCCGTGTAACTCTTTCCGTCATCGGCCTGACGAAACTTGCCGCCGCCTGGGCCGTTGCACGGCATTCAGTCCGAAGATCCTTGGGAAAGGGCACGGACGAGCTAGCTGGCAGTCAGGTTGCAATGAGGCGGGTGCGCCATTTCGGGGATCCACCCTGAAAGGAGCCTAAACCATTAAGAAATAAGAGCTTTCTCATGTCACTCGACGCCAGTTTGGCGGTGCCGTGGCTGTCCGCGGCGACCACCCTGCACCTCGCGTTCGCGGTGCTGGTGAACCACTTCTATCAAGGCTCCCGGGCCTTCACGCCGCTCTCGCTGGTGTCACTGGCGATTGGCGCGACGCCCTGGCTGTTTCCGTCCGCTGCCGGCGTGCTCGCCAGCGTCGTGGCGCAGATGGCCTGGCTCGGCGTCTGCAGCCGGCTCGCCCCGGCCGCGCCTCCGCCCGCCGCCCCCGCGAGACCCGCCGCCCGGCCGACACCTGCGTCTGCCCGTCCGGCCGCCCGTGCCGCCGATGCCGCCCGGCCCAAGGGCTTCGTGCAGACGCCCATCCTGTCGGTGATCGCCGAGAGCCCCGACATCAAGACCTTCCGCCTGGCCCGCCCCGAGGGCTTCGAGTTCACGCCCGGACAGTTCCTCACCGTGCGCCTCCGCAACGACGGCAAGGACGTCGTGCGCTGCTACTCGCTCAGCTCGGCGCCGGCCGCCCGCGGTTACCTCGAGATCTCGATCCGCAAGCAGGGCCGCGTGTCGAACGCGCTGCACGCGCTGGCCCGCCCGGGCAGCGTGCTCAGCGTGCGGGCGCCGGCCGGCGCGTTCACCTATCCCGGCGGCGACGACCGGCCGCTCGTGCTGTTCGGCGGCGGCATCGGCATCACGCCGCTCATGAGCATGCTGCGCCACGCGCTGCTCACCGAGCCGACGCGTCCGGTGACGCTGCTCTACTCGGCGAAGGAGATGGGCGAGTTCGCGTTCCGCGACGAGCTGCTCACGCTGACGCGCCGGCACGATCAGTTGCAGGTGTGCTTCGCGGTGACACGCGGCGTGGCGCCGCCCGACGTCTACAAGGGGCGCATCGACGAGAAGCTCGTGTCGTCGTCGGTGCCCGACATCCGCGATGCCGTCTCGATGATCTGCGGTCCGCAGGGGATGATCGATGGCGTCACCACGATGCTCGTCGGCATGGGCGTGCCCGCCGACCAGGTGCGCTCCGAACGCTTCGAGGCCGCGGTGGCCGCCTCCGCCGGCGCGCCGAAGACCGAGGCCGTCGAAGGAGCCGCCTCCGGCGAGGCCTTCCAGATCCGCGAACGTCGCACCTCCAAGTCGGTGTCGGCGTCGAGCGGCCAGACGCTGCTCGACGCGGCCGATGCCCAGGGCCTGGAGATTCCGTCGCTGTGCCGCGCCGGCGTCTGCGGCACCTGCCGCACCAAGGTCGTGGAAGGTGACGTGAGCTGCGACGGCGGCATCCTCGACGCCGACGATCGCGCCGCCGGCTACGTGCTCGCCTGCGTGGCTTCGCCGCGCAGCCACTGTGTGATCGAGGTCTCGTAAACGCTCATGGGTGCTCCCGCGCTGTCTCCGTCCGCTCCGCCCGCACGGGTGGCGTCACGCCCGGCCCCGCCGGTCGCGTCGTCGTCCGCGGCCTCGCCCGGCCGTCCGGTGACGGCCATCGCCAACGCCGTCCGCCAGGGCCTGATGCCGGTCGGCGCGCTGATGAACGTGCTGGCGATCAGCGGCGTGGTCGGCGTCGGCGTGTCGGTCTGGGTGCTGGGTCTGCTGGGTGGCTGGGACTACTACAACACCCCGCTGGCCGTGCGCGGCTACAACGAGGCGCATCGCCTGCTGCGGCCGTCGGGACCGGTGGGCCAGACGCTCGGCGTCGCCGGCGCCGCGCTGATGCTCGTGCCCTTCATCTACATGGGCTACAAGCGCCTGCGCAAGCAGAAGTCGGGCACCAATCTGAAGCGCCTGCTCGAGATCCACATCTTCTGCGGCATCGTCGGCCCGATCCTGGTCACGTTCCACACCGCGTTCAAGTTCAACGGGATCGTCTCGGCCGCCTACTGGTCGATGGTGATGGTGGCGCTGTCGGGCTTCGTCGGCCGCTATCTCTACGTGCGCATCCCGCGCACCATCAAGGGCGTCGAGCTGTCGCAGTCGGAACTCGACGATCGCACCTCGTCGCTGCGCGATGAACTGCAGTGGACGGCCGGGCCCGACGTGCTCGACACCGTCGATCGCCTCGAAGCCGAGATCGCGGCGCGGCCGGCCTCGTGGTTCAACGGTCTCGGCGATCGCGCCCTGCACCGCGCCATCGGCGACGTCGTCGCCCAGCTCGAACAGCGATCCGGCAGCGCCGCCTCGGCCAGCCTGAAGGCGGCGCTCGAAGAGCGCGTGCGCCTGCAGCAGCGCCGCCACACGCTGGCCGCCACCAAGCGCCTCTTCGATCTGTGGCACGTGTTCCACCTGCCACTCGTGTGGGTGATGTTCGCCATCGTGTCGCTGCACGTCGGCGTGTCGCTCTATCTGGGATACGTGCCGTTCCGATGGTGAGTGGATGTCCGAGCCGACCGTGGCGCGTGCTCGTCGTCGCCGCCGGGCTGCTTCTTGGCAGCCTGGCGTTCGCGCGTACGGCCGACGCCCGTCAGCTCGGCGCCCTGCTCTCGCCGGGCGAGCTGCACAAGACCCACGCGCAGCTCGAAGGGATCAGGAACTGCGAGAAGTGTCACGAGTCCGGGGCCCGCGTCAGCGGCGCGAAGTGCCTGACGTGTCATCAACCCATCGCCGATCGCATCCGCGCGAAGCGCGGCGTGCACAAGGCGACGACCGCCGGTGACTGCGTGACCTGCCACGTCGAGCACCAGGGCGCCAACGGCGAGCTGCGGCCGTTCGACCGGTCGAAGTTCGACCACGGCCGTGACGCCGGCTATCCGCTCGAGGGCAAGCACGCGCCGCTCGTCGCGAAGTGCGAGTCGTGCCACAAGACGCGGTCGTTCCTCGGCGTGTCGACGGCCTGCGCCTCGTGTCACCAGGACGTGCACAAGCCCTCGCTCGGCAACAAGTGCGAGACCTGCCACTCGACGAAGACCGCCTTCAAGGAGGTCCGCCAGGGCTTCGATCACTCGAAGGCCGCCTTCAAGCTCGAGGGCGCGCACGAGAAGGTGGCGTGCGAGTCGTGCCACAAGAACCAGCAGTTCAAGGGCGTGGCGTTCGCGACGTGCGCGTCGTGCCACAAGGATCCGCACACGCCGCGGGCCGCCGAGGCCTGCACGAGCTGCCACACCGTGGCCACCTGGCGCACCCGCAGGTTCGATCACGCCACGACGAAGTTCGCGCTCGTCGGCAAGCACGCCAGCGTGGCCTGCGCCGACTGCCACGTGCGGCCGGCGCTGCAGGTCACGCCGAAGTACGACACCTGTGCGGCCTGCCACGTCGACGTGCACAAGGGCGCGTTCAAACAGGACTGCAAGTCCTGCCACAACGAGCAGAGCTTCGCGAAGGCCCCCTTCGACCACGGCACCACCAAGTTCGCGCTCACCGGCAAGCACGCCCCGGCCGCGTGCACGGCCTGCCACACGAGCCTCCAGAAGACGGCGCAGCGCACCGCGAAGGTGGCCAACGTCACGGTCGACTTCGGCGGCCTCAACACGGCGTGCGCGAGCTGCCACGTGGACGTGCATCGTGCCGACCTCGGCACCGCCTGCGAGACCTGCCACACCACCGAGCGCTTCGCCGTCGCCACCTACACGCATCGCACCGCCAGCGGCTTCTTCGCCGACGGCCACGCGCAGGCGACCTGCGTGTCGTGTCACGCGCGCCCGTCGCCCGCCTCGGTGCCCGACCTGCAGAAGGCGCGCACCGCCACGCCCGCGATCGTCGCGGCCGCCGTCACCACCAACGCGGCGACGCCGGTGCATGGCGCCTTCGCCAGCACGACGTTCACGGCCACCGCGCAGGCCTGCGCGACCTGCCACGCCGACGCGCACCTCGGCCAGCTCAAGGCCACCTGCGAGACCTGTCACGCAGTGGCGCTGCCGAAGTTCGGCGTGACGACCGGCTTCAACCACACCACGACGAAGTTCGCCCTGAAGGGCAAGCACGCGCCCGTCACCTGCGACAAGTGCCACACCAGCCAGACCGGTGCGTTCCCGGCCGGCGCGGGCACGGCCGTGCGCTTCAGCCCGATCGCCACGACCTGCGTCACCTGTCACAAGGACGTGCACCTCGGGCAGCTCGGCGCCCAGTGCGAGACCTGCCACACCGACCAGGCCTTCAAGCTATCGAGCTACGCGCATCGCAATCCGAAGCAGCGCAGCTTCTTCCAGGGGGCGCATGCGAAAGCCGCGTGCGACACCTGTCACGTGTCCGCTGCCGCGTCCTTCCCCGCCGGCAAGGGCACCGCCGTGCGCTACGTCCTGAAGACGGAGTGCACCGACTGCCACCGCGACGTGCACAACGGCCAGCTCGGCCCGCGGTGCGCCGATTGTCACAAGCTCGACCGGGTGGCGCGCCTCGCGCCGGCCCGTGACGCCCTCAAGGGGAGGGACGCCCGATGAATCGCTACACCTGGCTGCTGGCGCTGACGCTCGCGCTGCTGCTCGGCACGATCGCCACCCGCGCGCAGTTCGAGACGCCGGGCCGTGCCTTCCACGGCAACACCGCCTTCCCGCTCACCGGACGGCACCAGACCGTGGCCTGCGAGTCGTGTCACCTCAAGGGCGTGTTCAAGGGCACGCCCACCGCCTGCTACGACTGCCACTGGGTGCGCCGGCAGGACGACAAGTTCAAGACCAAGCTCGGCACGCAGTGCGAGAACTGCCACCGCACGATCAGCTGGGCGGCGGTGCGCTGGGACCACGGCGCCATGACCGGCATGCCGCTCAACGGCGGCCATCGCACGCTGGGCTGCGAGTCGTGCCACACCGACACGCGCTTCGAGCGGGCCGAGGTGTCGTGCATCGCCTGCCACCAGAAAGACTACGCGGCCACGAAATCGCCGAACCACGCGGCGGCCGGATTCCCGACCCCGTGCGACGCCTGTCATCGTCCGTCGGACGTGGCGTTCACGCAGGCGCGCTTCGACCACAACGCCTCGTTCCCGCTCAACGGCGGCCACGCCAACATCGCCTGCGCCACCTGTCACAAGGCCGGCGTCTACCAGGGCACACCGCGTGAGTGCGCCTCGTGTCACCAGAACGACTTCACGCAGGCGAAGAACCCGAATCACGTCGCCGCGGGATTCCCGACGCAGTGCGAGCTGTGCCACAAGCCCACGCAGCCGACCTGGACCGGCGGCGGCACCGGCGCCTTCAACCACAGCATCTACCCGCTCACCGGTCAGCACACCACCGTCAGCTGCGCGAACTGCCACAAGAACAACGTGTTCGTCGGCACGCCGCGCGACTGCGTGGGCTGCCATCGCACCAACTACGAGCGCACCACGGCGCCGAACCACGCGGCGGCCAGCTTCCCGCTGACCTGCGAGTCGTGCCACCGCACCAGTGACATCGGCTGGAAGAACGGCGGCCAGGGCTTCAACCACAACCAGTTCTTCCCGCTGGTCGGCACGCACCAGTTGCAGCAGTGCGCCACCTGCCACCGCGGCAACGTCTACAAGGGCACGTCACGCGACTGTGCCGGCTGCCACCTGCCGCTCTACCAGCACACCAGCAAGCCGAACCACCAGGCGTCGGGCTTCTCGACCTCGTGCGAGAACTGCCATCGCCCGACCGACACCACCTGGAACAACGGAGGTTTCAACCACAACATCGTCTATCCGCTGGCCGGCAAGCACGCCGCGGCCGCCTGCGCCACCTGTCACCGGAACAACGTCTACAAGGGTACGCCGCGCGACTGCGTCGGCTGCCACAAGCCCGACTACGACCGTACCGCGCAGCCGAACCACGCGCAGGCCGGCATCCCGACGACGTGCGAGAACTGTCACCGTCCGAGCGACGCCACCTGGCGGAACGGCAACTTCAACCACAACACGGTGTTCGCGCTGGTCGGCAAGCACGCCGCGGCGGCCTGCGCGTCGTGCCACGTGAACAACGTCTTCAAGGGCACCGGCCGCGACTGCGTCGACTGCCACCGCCCGCAGTACGACAAGACGACGACGCCCAACCACGCGTCGGCCGGCTTCTCGATCCAGTGCGCGACCTGCCACAAGGCCACGGATCCGTCGTGGTCGGGCGTGGCCTTCAACCACAACGCGTTCTTCCAGCTCCAGGGCAAGCACACCGCCGCGGCGTGCGCGTCGTGCCACGTGAACGGCGTCTACAAGGGCACCGGCCGCAACTGCGTCGACTGCCACTTGGCGAAGTACAACGCCACGACCACGCCGAAGCACTCGACGGCCGGCTTCTCGACCGCCTGCGAGTCGTGTCACAAGGCCACCGACAGCCAGTGGACCGGCGTGTCGTTCAATCACAACGCGTTCTTCGCGCTGCAGGGCAAGCACGCGGCGGCGCAGTGCGCGTCGTGCCACGTGAACAACGTCTACAAGGGCACCGGCCGCAACTGCGTCGACTGCCACCTGGCGAAGTACAACGCGACGACCACGCCGAAGCACTCGACGGCCGGCTTCTCGACGCAGTGCGACTCGTGCCACAAGGCCACCGACAGCCAGTGGACCGGCGTGTCGTTCAACCACAACGCGTTCTTCCCGCTGGTCGGCAAGCACACGGCGGCGGCGTGCGCGTCGTGCCACGTGAACAACGTCTACAAGGGCACCGGCCGCAACTGTGTCGACTGCCACCAGGCGAAGTACAACGCCACCACGGCGCCGAACCACGCCGCCGCCGGCTTCTCGACGCAGTGCGACTCGTGCCACAAGGCCACCGACAGCCAGTGGACCGGCATCACCTTCAACCACAACACGTTCTTCCAGCTGCAGGGCAAGCACGTGGCGGCGGCCTGCGCGTCGTGCCACGTGAACAACGTCTACAAGGGCACGTCGCGCACCTGCGTCGGCTGCCATCTCGCGAAGTACAACGCCACCAGCAACCCGAACCACGCGTCGTCCGGCTTCCCGACGACCTGCGAGACATGTCACCTCGCCACCGACACCGCGTGGACGCAGGGGCGCTTCTCGCATCCCGACTTCCCCATCACCAGCGGCAAGCACGCCAACGTGCCCTGCGCGCAGTGCCACAACGCGCCACCCCCGGCGTTCACCTGCCTCACCTGTCACCTGAAGGCGAAGATGGACTCCGAACACCAGGGACGCTCCGGGTACCGATACGACTCCGCGGCCTGTTACTCCTGCCACCCGAACGGGAGGAAGCCGTGATCCGCCGTTTGATCGTGGGCACGGTCGTACTGCTGGCCATCGTCGCGGCGCGACCCGCGCAGGCCGGCGCCGGACGGGCGAGACAGACGGGCGTTCCCTGGCTCACGTCGGTCGTCGTCACCCCCGACGGCAACTTCGTGCAGATCAGCCTGCGCGGCAACGGACCGCTGCCGGCGGTGACACCAGCCCGTACCACCGAGGGCCCGCCACGGCTCTTCGTCGACCTGCCGGGTGTGGTGATGGGCGACCTGCCGGCGCGGATCAACGGCGCCGGGCCGATCGCGCGGATCCGCGTCGCACAGAACTCGGTGGAGCCGCCGGTCACGCGCGTCGTGTTCGACCTCACCGGCGACGTGACGTTCGGAGTGGCGCCGGCCGGTCCGGCCACCAACGACATCACGATCGCGATTGCCTCGGCGGCGCCGGCGAGTCCGCTGGCGGCGGTGGCGCGTCCACCGGCCCCGGCGGTGACATCCGCGCCCGCGCCTCGCCAGGTCGGGGCGGTCGCGCCCACGACGGCCTCGGTGACGCCACTGCCCGCCGCCACGGCGCCGTCGTCGAACCTGACGCCGACGGCCGTCCGCGTGCCGCCGCCTCCGCCGGGCACCACCGCTCCGATGCCGCCGGCCGCACCCCGCGCCACCGCCCCGGCCGTCGCGCCCGCCCGCGGCGCGCAGGTCGTGCCGCCGCAGCCGGCTCCCGCGGCCCGTCCGGCCGTCGCGGCCCCGACTGCCCCCACCGCCCCGCAGGCGCCGGCGTCACCGCGTCCCGCGACGGTGCCGACACCGGTCGTGAAGCAGCCGGCGCCCTCGCCGCGCACGTCGACGACGACCCCGTCGCCGACCTCGGCCACCCGCTCGATGGGGATGACGAGCACCGCGAAGACACCGACCTCGCCCGCATCCGCGGCCACCCCGTCGACCACCACCACGACGTCATCCGCCGCCTCGACGCCCGGCACCACGACCACCACCGCCACGACCACACCGGCGACGGGCACCACGACCACGTCGTCCTCGACCGGCACCACCATGGCCGTGCAGACCACGCCGACGGCGCCGCGTCCGATCGGCGGCTTCGGCATGGGCCGCACCGCGCATCCGCAGGGCCGCGTGGCCATCTACGCGAGCGGCGCGCACGCCTCGCAGCCGACCGGCTACACGACCAGCTACGGCGACATCATGACCGCCGTGTCGTACACGTTCCTCGACCGCACCACCGACGGCGTCGAGTACGGCCTCGACATGCGGCACACGGCGTACACCATCGAGGGCCGCCAGCCGCGCGTGTCGATCTACAACGGCTTCGTCGGCGCCCGACTGGCCGACGGCCATGCCAGCGTGCGGGCCGGGCACCTGTGGCTCGACGACCTCGGCGGCCTCGGCGCCCTCGCTGGCGCGCAGGTGGAAGCGCGATCGTCGGCCGAGGTGCCCACGACCGGCCTCGGCCGCTGGCGCGGCGGGCTCTTCGGCGGGCTCGATCCGAACGTTTACCGCTTCGGCTACGGCGATGGCGTGCGCAAGCTCGGCGCCTACGGCGTGCTCGAAGGCGGCCGCGGCCGCCGTCACGTCGGGGCCTACATCAACGTCCACAACGGCGATATCACCGAGCGCTCGGTGCTGTCGTTCGCCAACTTCCTGCCGGTGGGCCCGTTCTTCGCCTATCAGGTGGCCGAGTACGACCTGTCGCCGGTGGCCGGCGGCCTCGGTCACGACGGCCTCAACTACTTCTTCACCAACATGCGCTACACGTTCGGCCGGCGCCTCGAGCTGCAGGGCACGGTGAGCCGCGGCCGTTCGGTCGACGCGCGCGGGCTGAGCGACGACATCCAGGCCGGACGTCCGGTGTCGCAGCAGGCGATCGACGGGCTGCTGTACCAGTCGTACGGCGGACGCGTCACCGCCGAGGTGCTGCCGCGCGTGCGCGTCTACGGCGGCTACTCGCGCGACAAGAACAACCGCGACGACGCCCCGACCGGCCGCTGGCTCAGCGGCGGCTACGCCACCAACGTGTTCGGCAGCGGCGTGGACCTCACGGCGTCCGATTCACGGATCTCGCGGTCGAGCGGCAGCTACCACTCGATGTACGTGTCGGCCGGCCGCCAGATCGGACAGCGCATCTACGCCACCACCGAGTTCTCGACGGCGCTGTCGCTGGTGCGCTTCGTGCGCGGCGACGGCTTCGTGGTGGAATCGAAGCCATCGACCAAACGCGTCGGCGCCAACGCCTCGGTGCAGGCGTGGCACGGCACGTCGCTCTACCTGTCGGTCGAGCACACCAGCGACAACGACGGCTACCGCGAGTGGCGCGCCCTCACCGGCGTCACCTTCCGCCTGCGCTGACGCTCCGAATCGCGGCTACTTGCCGATCGTCTCGCCGGGCAGCGCCGGCGTGTGGACCGGCCGGCGACGCGCTTTGGTGGCCTGCTCGAACGCGTAGCCGAGTTCGATCAGCTTCCCCTCGCTGAACGCGCGGCCGAGGAACGAGATGCCCACTGGCAGCCGTTCGGTGGTGAAGCCGGCCGGCACGATCAGATCCGGGAAGCCGGTGAGATTCGCGAGGTTGGTGCCCGAGGCCGCCGGTCCGCCGGGCGTGTCGGGCGGCGCGTTGATGAGCTCGGGGCGCTTCGACGACGTGGGATAGACGATGGCGTCGAGCGACTGCGTCGTGAACATGCCATCGACGATCGTCGTCACCGCCTGCAGCGCGTAGTCGTGCACGGCCACGTAGCGCGGATCGGTCATCGTGCCGCTGGCCAGCTCGCGCTTGAAGAGCGTCCAGCGCTGCGGATTCGGGCCCGACTCGCCCTTGGTCGACACCACCTTGTCGGTGCGCTCGATCATCTCGGCCAGCGTCTTCGGGTAGCCGGGCTTCAGCGTCGAGAGGTACTGCCCGATCTGCACCGGGAACTCGGGATAGCGCACGGCGGTGTAGAACTCGCCTTTGGCGTCGAGCATCCACTTCGGATACCGCACGTCGACGATGGTGGCGCCGGCGGCGCGCATCGCCGCGAGGGCCGACTCGATCACCCAGTCGACGTCGGCGTCCTGGCCCATGAAGTCGCGGGCGATGCCGATCCGCGCGCCCTTCAGCGCACCGGCGTTCAGGTGCTTCGTGTAGTCGGTTTCGAACTTCCCGTCGCTCTTCTTCGTGGCGGCGTCGGCCGGATCCACGCCGGTCATGATGCCGAGCGCCACGGCGATGTCGGCGACGTTGCGGGCCATCGGTCCGCCGGTGTCGAAGCTGAGCGCCAGCGGGATGATGCCGTCGCGGCTGAGCAGGCCGTGCGTGGGCTTCAGGCCGACGATGCCGTTCGACGTCGACGGACCACGCACCGAGCCGCCGGTGTCGGTGCCGAGGCCGAGCGTGGCGTAGCCGGCGGCGATCGACACGCCGGTGCCGCCCGAGGAGCCCGACGGCGTCCGCAGCAGGTCGTGCGGGTTGTGCGACTGCCCGCCCAGCGAGCTGAACGCCGCGCCCGACGCGAACTCCGAGAGGTTGACCTTGGCGAGGATGATGGCGCCGGCGTCGCGCAGCTTCTTCACGACGTAGGCGTCGTCGGGCGGCACCGAGCCTTCGAGCACCACCGAGCCGCCGGTGGTCGGCAGGTCGAAGGTGTCGAAGTTGTCCTTCAGCACCACCGGGATGCCGTGCAGCGGCGAGCGCTTGCCCTTGGCCTTGCGCTCGGCGTCGAGCGCCCGCGCCTGCTCGAGCGCCTTCGGGTTCAGCGTGAGGATGGCGTTGAGCTTCGGGCCCTTCTCGTCGTACGCCTCGATGCGCGCCAGGCTGAGCTGCACGAGCCGCTCGCTCGTCAGCGTGCCGGCATCCATCGCCGTCGCCAGCTGCTGGATCGTCGCCGAATCGAGATCAATCGGCTGCGCCGCCGCCGGCAGGGCCAGCCACATCAGCAGTACGACCACCGTCCACACGCGTCCCGTCATGTCGCTCCCCTGTTCCCCGCCGTACCGCGAACCTCAGCCCCGCCCCCGAGCCGTTGGGCCCCGAGTCCCGAGCCCCGAGCCCCGGCTCTAGTGATAGTGCCCATGCTCCGGCGACCACACGAGGCCGGGCGCCGGGCCCATCGAGCTCGACTCGCGGAACTGCAGCACGCCGGCGGCGATGCCGCCGAGGATCATGGCCCCCACGATGGCCAGCAGCAGCCGGCTCGATTTCGCCTTCGTCGTCTTCCCCTCGCAGCAGTGCTTGTGCTTCTTGCCGCTGCCACAGGCACAGAGGTCGTTGCGTCCCTGCGTCGCCATCGGGTCCTCCCTGGTCCGGACGAGGTCGTCCGGCACCCGCCGATCCTGTCGACAAGCCCACCCATGGTCAAGTCGTGATCGTCGTATGATGCCGGGTCATGACCATGCCTGCCACCATCCGTCGTCTGCTCTCCGCCGTGCTGCTGGCCGCCCTGGCGATGCCCGTCGTCCCGGTCCGCGCCCAGTCCACCCAGGGCAAGCCCTTCGAACCCACCGTCGGCCAGGCTGGCAAGGACGTGGTGTGGGTGCCGACGCCGCAGCCGCTGGTCGACAAGATGCTCGACATGGCCAAGGTGGGCCCGAACGACCTGCACTACGACCTCGGCTCGGGCGACGGCCGCACGGTGATCACCGCCGCGAAGCGCGGCGCCCGCTCGTTCGGCATCGAATACAACCCCGACATGGTCGAGCTCTCGAAGCGCAACGCGGCGGCCGCCAAGGTGGCGCCCGATCGCGCGACCTTCGTGCAGGCCGACCTCTTCGAGACCGACTTCTCGAAGGCCAACGTGGTCACGCTGTTCCTGCTGCCCTCGATCAACATGCGCCTGCGCCCGAAGATCCTCGACATGGCGCCGGGCACGCGCATCGTCGCCAACACCTTCACGATGGAAGACTGGCAGGCCGATCAGACCGAGACCGTCTCGGCGGATTGCGTGAGCTGGTGCACGGCGATCCTGTGGATCGTGCCGGCGAAGGTGGCGGGCACGTGGCAGGTCGGCAAGGACTCGCTGACGCTCACGCAGTCGTTCCAGATGCTGCAGGGCACGCTCGGCAGCGCCGCCATCTCCGACGCGAAGATGACCGGCGCCGACATCGCCTTCACGGCGGGCGGCGTGCGCTACACCGGCAAGGTCGACGGCAACAGCATGAAGGGCACCACCAGCAGCGGCGCGTCGTTCACCGCCACCCGCAAGTAAGTCACGCGTCGCCGAGGAGGCCACGATGATCCGCCTGACCCGTGCCATCACCGGACTCGCGCTCGCGGCCGGCGTGGCCTCGCTCGCCTCGACGCTGATCGCCCAGACCGACTACCCCCACGCCTTCCCGCGCAAGGGCGTCACGCAGATTCTCGACAACGATCGCGTCGGCGTGTGGGAAGTGAACTGGCGCCACGGCGACACGCAGCCGATCCACCGCCACAAGTACGACATGGCTGGCGTCTACCTGCGCTACGGGCCGATCACCGTCACCGATCTCGACGGCAAGGAGAACAAGGGCGCCGAGTTCCCGGTGCCGCGGCCGTACTTCCAGCCGAAGGGCATCACCCATCGCGAGGAAGCGGTGACGCCGGGAGCACCGGAGCGGCTGGCGGTGATGATCGACCTCAAGGACTCGGTGACCGACATGATGGTCATCGACGATCCCGAGCCATCGGCGTATCCCCGCGACGGCGCCAAGAACGTGCTAGAGAACCCGCGCATCCGCATGTGGGACTACACGTTCGCCGCCGGCGCTCCGGCCGTGAAGCGTGTCTATCGCCGCGACGTCGTCGAGGTGGTGGTGACCGAGGGCGTCGTGAAGGTGACGGCGTTCGACGGCAAGAGCGAGACCCGCACGCTGGCGCCGAAGCAGGCACGCTACATCAGCCGCGGCACCGTGCAGACCGAGCAGGTGGTCAGCGGCAGCCCGCGCGTGATCGCCGTGGAGCTGAAGTAGCCGCCGATCGTTCCACGCCCCGGCGTGACGAGCCCGGCACGGAGCCCAGCCCCGGGCCCCGAGCCCCGCCAATCCCTAGAACGTCTTGCGGGCGACCCACTCGCGATACAGCGAGTCGGTCATCACGTAGGTCGTGCCGTCCTTCATCACGACGTCCTGCTTCACCAGCGCGGTGAGCGCCGACTGCACGCTCGACGTGCCGCCCAGGCGATGGCGCATCCGCACGTCGCCCGACAGCATCTCGCGGCCGTCTTCGAGCACCAGGCCGCGCAGCACGCCGCGCTGCGCCAGCGTGAGGCGCTGCCAGGCCTCTTCGTAGACCGTGTGCTGTTCGGCGAGCAGCCGCGTGAGCGTGGCGTGCAGATCGTCGACCGTGGCGGTGCGGCGGCCGTGCTGGTGCAGGTCGTCCCACGTCTCGTGGGCCAGGCGCTGCACGTCGTAGGGCACGTTGCCGGCGAGATCGACGATGGCGTCGCCGAGCCCGTCGTCGGCGCGGATGCCGGTGGCCTTGAAGCGCAGCTCGAGCCACGCCCCGAAGATGCCGGGGTCGATCTTCTGCAGCCGCATCACCGGACCGGCCTTGTAGAACGGCCGCTTCGGGCTGATCATGCGCTCCATCAGCGACGGCTCGGAGCCGGCGAACACGTAGCCGACCTCGCGCTGGTTCTGCACGGCGGCGCGCAGCGCCTGTTCGGCGGTGTCGCCGTCGAAGGCGGTGACGGCCTGGAACTCGTCGAGGGCCACGGCCAGCCGCTGCTTGCGGGCCGCCGCGATCTTGCCGGGCAGCGCGAACACCTCCGAGGCCAGCCGCGCCGCGTCGCGGGCGGTGCGCACGGCCGGGAACGACAGGCTGAAGCCGGTGTCGCCCGACGTCTTGGCGTCGAAGCGCACCTCGGGCCGCACGCCCTGGAAGAGATCCGAGGTCCAGCGGCGCAGCCGGCTGACCGGCGTGTCGGCCGCCACCAGCGCCCGCGCGTACGACTCGAGGAAGCCGACGTACGAGCTCGACGCCGCCACCGTCACCTCCACTGTCAGCACGCCCTCGCGCGACAGCGTGCGCAGCACGTCACGCACCAGCGAGCTCTTGCCGTAGCGGCGTGGCGAGATCAGGAACACCTTCTGGCCCGAGGCCAGATCGCGGCGCAGCCGGTCGCGTTCGTTGTCGCGGTCGGCGAAGGCGTCGCTGCCGACGATCTCGCCGTAGACGAAGGGATTGGAGACGGTCGCCATTACGTCATTATACGTAATGATTACGCTTGTTTACGTAACGGAGGCGGCGAGGTCCGGATCAGCGGCCCGGTCGGGCCCGCGCGCACAGGGCGCCGTCGGTCAGCAGGGCCGGGTCGTCCTGCTTCGCCCGCAGCGCCTCACGCAGGGCGGCGGCGGTCTTCGCCACGCCGGTCATCGCCTGGTCGTCGACCACCTGCAGCAGCAGGGCGTTCGGACGCAGCAGCGTCGGGCGCATGAAGAACCACGCCGACAGCGACCCGTCGGCCTTGCGCTCGCGGGTGTTGAGGTAGCTGACGCGGCCCACCGTGGAGGCGTAGCCCTCGTAGCGATCGGGCGTGTCGCCGGGTTCTTCCCACACCGCGGTGAAGGTGCGCGGCGCGGTGCCGCGCGCCACCGTGACCGTGGCCGGCGCCTCGGACGGATCCGCCTCGAACGGCAGGCAGCGCCACACGCCGATGATCGCGGCGTCGACCTCGACCCCGGGCGCCGGGTCGAGCGGTACCTCGGACTCGTAGCAGCCAGCGGCGACGCCCGCCGTGATCAGCAACACCGCCAGCCGCGTCCAACTCGTCCGCATGCCCTCATTCTAGGAGCCGCGCCGCCGCGGCGATCAGCATTTCGGCAGGGCGGTGCGCTCGACACCGAGGCCGAACGTGGGACGCAGATAGGTGCCGACCACGTTGCCCACGAAGGCCGACGGCAGCCACAGCCAGCCGTGCAGGCTGCCCGAGGCGATGCCGCTGAAATACGCGCCGATGTTGCAGCCGTAGGCGACGCGCGCCCCGTAGCCGAGCAGCAGCCCGCCGATGATCGCGGCGGCCAGCGAGCGCAGCGGCACCGACCACTGCGGCTTGAACCGTCCGGCCAGCAGCGCCGCCAGCATGGCGCCGATGACGATGCCGCCGTCCATCACGCTGGCCACGTCGCGGAACACGCTGCCGTTCAGCGCGGCGAGCTGCGACGGCGTGGACCAATACGGCCAGCTCTCGACCGGCACGCCGAGGCCGCGGCCGATCTTCGCGCCCCACAGCGCGAAGGCCGAGGTGATGCCCCACGGCCGGCCGGCGACGAGCAGCGTGGCGAGGTTCACCAGCATCAGCCCGATGGCGCCGGCGGTGAGCGGCCACGGTCCGCGCAGCCAGCGCGCCCCGCGCGACGGCAGCTCGGCCGGCATCAACTGTCCGAAGCGGCGACGCTCCACGACCACCGTGGCGATGAAGATGGCGCCGAACGCCGCGAGGCTGATGGCGAGGCCGCCCACCGGGCCGTACAGCTTCACGAGTGACGTCGCGGGGAAGGA
>Ga0075163_10003416_pt1 | contig 21341 bp, 11 predicted proteins | sample JI1023141ADNA_FD_71478 | JGI IMG/M metagenome (GOLD analysis project Ga0075163, IMG submission 71478) | Wastewater effluent complex algal communities from Wisconsin, to seasonally profile nutrient transformation and Carbon sequestration -... | ecosystem: Engineered > WWTP > Effluent > Algae... | reverse complement strand
GCCGGACGATGGCGGCCTTCTCGTCGGGGGTGAAATGGCGTCGCTTGGACGTGCTCATGATTCTCCTTCGCCTCCAGAGTTTGGAGGGAGTTGGAGTCACGTTTCAACCGACCCGGTACAGGGCATGGCCAGGGCTCCATGATCGTTGCCCTCTTCACTTCGGCCAATCGTGGCCCGTGTCGCAGGTTTCCGCTGCCAACTTTTTTTTGGACAAGCGAGGCCCCTGGGTAGAAGGGCCTCCCGGTGAGGGTTCGGCGGCCTCCTCGACCCCCGCGGATGACTGTGCGACCGGGCGAGGGGCGGCCGGAGGTGGATCTGGGTGTGGTCCCGACCCGTGCCGAATTCTGCACCCCCGGGCGTGCGGATGGACGCACTCCCCTCCACCCGGGGGGCCGGCTACCCTGACGGCATGAATGCGACCAACCTCATTGATGCCATCGTTCGCCAGACGACGGTCCTGATCGCCCAGCTCGCCACCGCGGCGGGGGTGCGGGCGCCGCTGGCCCATGTGGCCAACCAGGTCTTTCTCGATCTGGTGGCCGAGCTGCGCAACCAGGGGGTGGGCGGTAAGGTCATCGCGGATATGTTCGGCATGGCCCTGCGCACCTACCACGCCCGGGTGCAGCGGCTCTCCGAGAGCGCCACCGATCGCGGGCGGACGCTGTGGGAGGTGGTGCTGGCCTATGTGCAAGAGCACGACGTGGTGCAGCGCACGCAGGTGCTACACCGCTTTCGGCACGACGACGAGGCGCTGGTGCGCGGGGTGCTCAACGATCTCGTGGAGAGCGGCATGGTGTTTCGCTCGGGGCGGGGTGAGCGCACGGTGTACCGCGCGGCCGGCCCCGGGGAGGTGCCCGAGGGTGGGGATCAGGTGGAGGCCGATGCCGCCCTCGTGCTGGTGGCCATCAACCGCTACCAGCCGGCCACCGCCGAGCAGATCAGCGCGGCGCTGGTGCTGGAGGGGCCGCGGCTGGCGGCCGCCCTGGCGCGCCTGGAGCGCGACGGGCGGGCGCGGCAGCTGGAGGGGGCCTGGCGCTGCGACGTGTGTGTGATCGCCATGGACTCGCCCGTGGGCTGGGAGGCCGCGGTCTACGATCACTATCAGGCCATGGTCACCGCCGTCTGTGGCAAGCTGCGCCAGGGTCGCACCCGCGCCCGCCGCAGCGACGCGGTGGGCGGCAGCACGTACGGCTTTGATGTGTGGCCCGGCCATCCCCTCGAGGAGGAGGTGCTGGGCCTGCTGGGTGAGCTGCGGGGGCGGCTGTCCGACCTGCGGGAGCGGGTGGATGCCCACAACGCTCAGCACCCGGCGCCGCCGACGGGGGCCAACCGCGCACTGGTGTATGTCGGGCAGACCGTGCTCGAGGACGAGGACGGCATGGAGGAGGGGCGATGAAGAGCGGGTACAAGTACCTGTTTTGGATGGGGTTTCTGGGCGCGTGCAACCAGACGCCGGTGACGCCCAGCCCCACGGTAGGCAGCGAGACCCACTGGCTCGAGCGGTGTGAGGAGGACGCCGACTGCGGCGAGGCCAACGCCTGTGTGTGTGGCGTGTGCACGGTGCCCTGCGCGGTGGCGGCCGACTGCGCGGTGGCCGGGCCGGAGAGCCTCTGCGCTCTGGCGGGCGCCCCGGAAGCGGCGGCGCTCTGCGGCGCGCTGCCGGCCGACACCGCGGGCATCTGCGCGCGAGGCTGTGCGGGCGGGTGCCCAGCGGACCAGGTGTGCGCGGATGCTGGCGTCTGCGTGCCGGTGGTGGCCGACAACGGAGCGCCCCGAGCTCGGCTCAGCAGCCAGGCCATCCACCCCCCGGCGCGCCAGGCGGTGGACTTCCTCTTTGTGATCGACGACTCCGGCTCCATGTGCCAGGAGCAGGCGGCCCTGAGCCAGGCCATCGAGGCGGTGGTGCCCGCGCTGGCGCGCCTGGACTACCGCATCGCCGTCACCAGCACCGACATGCAGACCGCCACGGCGCGGGGGCGCTTCCGCGCGACGCCGGCCGCGCCGGAGCCGTCGCTCAACTGCAAGGACGAGGCGGGGGAGCCCCTGGTGCCCGACACGGCCGACTGCGACACCTACCTGGGTGGCCAGGCGCTCCCGGAGATCATCGGGGCCCGCGGCACACCCGATCTGGTGAGCCTGAAGGGCTGGTTTCGCTGCCTCGCCACCCTGGGCACCCAAGGCGACGGCTTTGAGAAGGGGCTGGCGGCGGGTCACACCGCGCTGGACTGTGCCGGTCCCAACCGCGCCTACTTCGGCTCGTGTTGCACCGAATCCGGTTACGATTCAACCGCTTGCGCCGCCACCCCGCCGGACTTCCTGCGCCCCGAGGCCGACCTGGTAGTGGTCTACATCAGCGACGAGGACGACTGCTCCGATCCCGCCAGCGCCCCCAGCGTGGCCGAGGCGACCATCTGCCGCCTGGGTGCCGAGGATGCCAATGCTGACGGCGTGCCCGATGGTTATGCCAGCACCTGCGCCGATGACCCGCGGGCCTGCTTTGTGGCCGAGTGTGGTGCGCTGACTGGGGCCGATTGTTATGCCGCGCAGTGCGCCGTCAGCCGCCGCAGCAACAGCCAGTGCGAGTGGGGTCGCGACAGCCTGCTGGCGGTGGCGGCCTTCCGCGCCGACCTGCTGGCGCTCAAGGGCGACGCGGCCTCAGTGGCCGTCTGGACCTTCGTGGGGCCACGCGCGTTCGACGACGCGGGCCGGCCTCTGCACTTCGAGGACCGCCCCATCGAGCCGGTGTGCGACCCGGTCAGCCCCGGGTACGACCCGAGCGCTCCGCTGGCGATGTGTTGCCCGGAGGGGGTGTGCGCGGGTGAGGTGCAGACCACCTGCGAGAGTCCCCTGGGCGCGGCCTTCGCCGGCCATCGGTACCTGGATCTGGCGGGGGCGCTGCCCTTGAGCTGCGCCCCCGGCGATGGCCGGGCCGAGTGCGGCCTGTGTCCGGGCGCCATTGACCTTGCCCCCGCTTTCGCGACCTTGCCCACCATGCACCACGCCGCCTGCCTGGACAGTCGGCCCGCGTGCATCATCCCGGAAGGCTTGGCTTTTCGGCGCTGTGCCAACCCAGACGAGCGGGCAGATGCCGGCCACTATACGCTGGGGGTGGAGGTGGCCTGCCCCGACTGCGCCGATCCGATCGCGCCCCGCGCGCTGCGGCTGGACGAGTTCGCGCTGGTGGAGACCGACGGCTGCCCGAGTGGGTTGCTCTTCCTGCCCGCCGCGCTGCCGCCCGAGGCCGCGGTGGACCTCGTGATCTCGCGCTAAATCGGGCGCTCCCGCGGCACCACCGGCACCCGGTCGGCCAGCGGGGTGCCCGGCTCGGCGCCCAGCCAGGTGTAGACCCACCACGCCTGCAGCACCCGCTTGATATACAGCCGCGTGGCGCCGAAGGGCAGCGCCTCCACCCAGGCGGCGAAGTCGCGCTCGGGCAGCGCAAGGAAGCGGGCGAGGTTGCCCGGACCCGCGTGGTAGCCGGCGATCTGCACGCCGGGGTGGGCGCCGAAGCGGTCGCGCAGGTCGGCCAGGTAGCGCGCGCCCAGGCGCAGCGCCACCGCGGGCTGCATCAGCCGCCGACACGTGATCGCGCCGGGCAGCCCATCGGCCCGGGCCAGGCCGCGCGCGGTGGCCGGCAGGAGCTGCACCAGCCCACAGGCGCCCGCCCAGGATCGGGCCTGGGGGTCAAAGCGGGACTCGGTGCGCACCAACCCAAACAGCAGGGCGGGGGGCAGGTCCCGCGTGACCGTCTCTTGCAGGATAAGGTCAACAAATTCGTGGGGATAGGTGGCCTCAAAGCGGTCACGCTCGTCGCCGAGGGGGAAGGCGTCGTCCAGCTCGGTGACCTCGCGGGCGAGCACCCGTCGGGCCGACGCCTCGGCGCCCCCCAGCGCCAACACGTGCGCCACGGCGGCGCGGTAGCGGGCGCGCTCGAAGGTGCCGGGGCCGGCGTCGGTGAAGGCGCGCCAGGCGTCGGTGGAGAAGCCCAGCCGCAGCAGGTGGAGGCCCTCTTCGCGGCCCGGATCGCCCAGAAACATGGCCAGCGGGGGCGCGGGCGGCGGGTGGGCGGCCAGATCCGCCAGGATCGCCTCGAACTGGGTGGGCTGGCGCTCCCGCAGGCGGTTCAGGGCCAACAGGGCGTAGTAGCTCATGGGTGCCTGGCGCACGGCGGCCTGCCAGGCGCGCGCGGCTGCGGGGGCATCGCCGCGGGCGTCGGCCTGCACCCCGCGGAAGTAGGCGAGGCGGCCGCGCTGGTCGGGCTCGCGCTCCACGGTCGCGGGATCCACGTCGGCCACCTGGGCGGGGTCGTCTTGAAAGAGGCCCCAGAGCGCCTCCACCGCCATGTCGTCCTCGGGGTGCTCGTGGAGCAGGCGCTGGAGCTGGTCGCGGGCGGCGTCGGGCTCGCCAAGATCGCGGTGGATGCGAGCGGCCAGCGCCAAGACGTCGCCAGCGAGGCGGTGGGTGGGGTAGTGGTCGCCAAAGGCCTCCACGGCCGCCAGCGCGTGGTCGTGGTGGTCGGCGGTGTACCAGGCGCGGGCCTCGGCGTAGCGGGCCTCGGGCGCTCGGTCGTCGTCCGGGCAGTCTTCGGCGACGCGGTTGTAGGCGGCGGCGGCCTCGGCGTGGTGGCGCTGCTGGGTGCGGGCGCGGGCGAGCAGCCACCAGGCCTCACACCAGGCCGCCTCACCAGGGGTCGCCACCGCGGCGCGCAGGCAGGCCAGCACCTCGGCCTCCAGGGCATCGCCCATATGGGCGTCCAGGAGTGCCCGGCCGCGCACCAGCACGTCCAGCGGCTGCGCCTGGGTGAGGGCCTGCCAGGTGGCGGCGGGCACCTTCCAGCGCAGGGCGTTGAGGCGCTGCGCCACCCGCCTGGCGCCCGCTGCGTCCACCTGAGCCACCGCCACGCGGCGCAGGGTCGCGATGGCCCGCGCCACCTGGCCGGCTGCGAGCCGAAGGTCCACCAGCTGGAGGTCGGCGGCCCCCACGGCGAAGTCGGGGGCGGGCTCGGGGCAAGCCGGCGGCAGAGAGCGGCTGGCCAAACCCGAGGCGGGCGGCCCGTCGGTGGGCGGCGCGCAGGGGGGCACGGCCTCCAGCAGGTCGGCTGCGGCGCCCGCCTGGCCCAAGGCGCGCAGGGCGTCCACCCGGGTGGATTGGGCAGCGCGGCCATACCAGGTGCCCGGGGTCACCTGGGCGCTCCACCGCTCGGCGGCTGCCCACTGGCCCGCGGCGGCGGCGGAGCGTGCGGCGCGCATGCGGGCAAAGTCTTTGAGATCAAAGGTGATTTCCACCGGCGGATCCCCCACATCCAGGGGGGCGGGCAGGGCGTCGGCGGCCCACGCGAACCACTGCGCGGCGGCCGCGGGATCCCCGCCGCGGTGCAGCAGGTCGCCGAGCACGAGGGCGGCGGCGGGGGCCAGCGGGTGGCCGCGGTGGGCCTGGAGGAAGCGCTCGAAGTACACCCGCGCGAGGCCCAGGCGGCCGGCCACGCGGTGGGCCTGGCCGAGCTGGAGGTCTTCCGGCGCCGAGGCCTCCGCAAAAGGGGAGGTCACCCAGGCGTCCAGGCCTGGGGGAGGCGGCTTGGGGGCGGGCGCGCTGGGCGGTGCGGCCGGCGTGGGTGGGGTGCGCGGGATGGGCACCGGTGGGGGCGCCGCAGGTGGGGTGCAGGCCAGGGTGGCCACCAGCGCCAGCGGGGCGTAGCCTGCAAACATGAAAAAGAACAGGGACTTCGCCAAAACGAACGGGGACTTCGCCCCCCGCCGCCGGGCTGTGCGGGGCATCTCGCTGCTGTCGATGATGCTGGTGCTGGTGGTGCTGGGCCTGATCTTCTTCTTTGCGTTTCGGCGCTCACCCGCCCCGGAGGCCACCACCATCGAGGGGGTGGAGATCCCCACCGATCCGGCCCAGGCGCCCGACGTGGTGCGCAAGGTGCTGTGCGAGCAGACCTGCGACACGGATGCCCGCGAGTGCCGCACGCTGGCGCCCGACAACACCGCACGCCAGCGGTGCATCGACGAGCTGCCACGGTGCGTGCAGGGCTGTCGCTGAGCCCTCACCCACCCTTCCGGAAGCGGACGTGCATGTGGTCGTTGTGGGCCGGCCAGTGCCGGACGATGCCGTAGAGGCGGTGGGCGGGGCGCGGGTACTGGAACCACTGGGAGAGCTGGTCGGCGGGCACCTTGCGCTTCTTCGCCTCCTCGTACAGCAGCTCCTGGACGTTGTGATCGATGAAAATGAACTGCACCGCGCCGGTCTTGAGGAACTCGTGCACCAGGGCCCAGGTGCGCGGCACGTCGAGGTTGTCCTCGGTGCCTCGGGTGAAGTTGCGGTCGTTGCCCTTGCCCTTCTTGAAGACCCAGCCGATGTCCACATCGCGGCCGTCCTGGTGGGAGACGTGGCCGGACAGGGCGCCGCCGCCGCGGGCGCTGAGATCGCCCATCACCACCGTCACGCCCTTCTGCTTCTTCTGGAAGCGCTCGAAGATCTGCTGGATCTTCTGCACCGTGGACCGGGTGCCGTAGGTGCGGTCGGGCCGCTTCATGTAGTAGGCCTTCATGGGCCGCAGCTTCACGCCCGCCGCCAGCTTGCCCTTCTCGTTCTCAGGCTGGAACGCCCCCACGATGTCCCCGTCGTGCCAGATGATGAGCGTGGTCTTGCCGGCGGCCAGCTTGGCGCGGTCCTCCAGCTTGCCCTGCTGGAAGTTCCACAGCTCGTCCTGGCTGAGGTCGTAGTGCTTGGCGATGCTGGCAAAGGAGTCGCCCTTCTGCACCGTGTACTCCTCCCGCAGCCGCTCGCGCGGGGGGATGAGCGGGCAGATTTGCAGCGTCTGGCCGTCCCGAATCCGGTTGATATTCTTGACGTTTTTGTTCCAGCGCTTGATGTCGGTGATGAGCACGCCGTAGCGGCCCGCGATCTCACCGACGTTTTCGCCGGGCACGATTTGGTGGGTGTGGATGGGGCTTTGGAAGTCGCAGAGCTTGGCGTTTTTGCCGTTGCGGCCGCGCTTCCAGCTCGCCTTGGGGTCTTTGCCCTTGGCGTCCTTGGGGTCTTTGCCCTTGGTGCCCTTGAGGTCTTTGCCCTTGGCGTCCTTGGCCTTGGCGTCCTTGGCCTTGGCGTCCTTGGCCTTGGCGTCCTTGAGGGCCTTGGGGTCTTTGCCCTTGGCGTCCTTGAGGGCCTTGGCGTCCTTGGCCTTGGCGTCCTTGAGGGCCTTGGCGCCGGCGTCCTTGCCCGCCACGGGCTTGTCCGTCGCCTTGGGGGGCGCGGCCAGCGCTGGCAGGGCGATCAGCCCGAGCAGGACAAACAGGACCCTCATCGTGCCCGCCGCCAACACGCGGAGGACGTCGGATATTCCCTGGATTCTGCTCGATATTCCTTTGGCACCGTGGGCGACCTTATGATGCGGACACCTGCTCGTCATGGACTGTCGGGCCTGGAATTGCAAGGGAGACCCCATTGCCGCACGCCCACTTGGACGACCTGGAGCTGTTTTATGACACGGTGGGCGCGGGCCCGCCCGTGCTGCTGATCATGGGTTTTGGCGTGCGCGGCATGGCCTGGCGGCGGCAGATTCCGGCGCTGGCGGCGCACCACCAGGTGGTCTGGTTCGACAACCGTGGGGTGGGAGAGACCCGCGCCGCGCCGGGATCGGCGGATCTGCCAGCGCGGTCGCTGACCTTCGCTCGCTTCGCCGACGACGCGGTGGGTCTGCTCGACCACCTGGGCATCGAGCGTGCCCACGTCGTGGGCATCTCCATGGGCGGCATGATCGCCCAGCACCTGGCCCTGCGGCACCCCGACCGCCTGCTGAGCCTCACGCTGATGGCCACCCACGCGGGCGGTCGCGGCGCGGTGCTGCCGCCCCGGGCGGGGTTGCGGCGCTTCCTGGGCGCCCACCTGCGGCGCCAGGGGCGCACCCGCGCGGTGATGGAGCTCCTGCTCACCCCCGAATACCTGGCCCAGGCCGATCACGCGGCCGTGGCGGCGGATTTGCGGGAAGAGCTCTGCCAACGCTCGCTGGCTGGCCGGCTGGGTCAGCTGCGCGCGGTGTTCCGCCACGACACCCGCGCCGAGCTGGAGCGGCTGGGCCACGTGCCGACCCTGGTGGTGCAGCCCGCCGCCGACGTGCTCATCCACCCGCGCCACAGCGCCGTGCTGGCCGCCGGCATTCCGGGAGCGCGGCTGGTGACGCTGCCCGCCGGCCATGGTCTGCTGCGCGAGGATCCCGAGGCGGTGAATGCGGCTTTGCTGGGCCACTTCGCCGCGGTGGACGCTGCCGCGGGGGTCTGAGCGCTGGCTGGCCCTCGGCGAGCGCCCCAATCCGTTGGTCCGCGCGGGCGACGCTTGCACGCTTTCCGGCATCGGCTCGATCTGGCACGTTGTGTCGATCAGCTTTGCCCGCGATGGCCGGTGAGCCCGGCGGCGGGAGGACGCACTGCGAGGAGCGCCAATGGCTCGCCCGATGACCCTGACCGAGAAAATTCTCTACGCTCATGCCCTTGAGCCGCCCCAGGACGGTCTGCGCGCGGGGGACGTGGTGCGCATCCGCGTGGACTGGACCATCGCCAGCGAGCTGGCGTGGAACGGCATGAAGGAAACCTGGGACGCCCTCGGGCGGCCGCCGGTGCACGACGCGAAGCGCTTCTACCTGGCGGTGGATCACACGGTGGATCCGGTGACGCTGGTGACCGATCGCCGCGTGCAGAAGCTGGTGCGGCTCTCCCAGGATTTCGCTCGTGATTCCGGGCTGTTGCACTTCTACGACGCCAACGAGACCATCCTGCATACCAAGTTCTACCGCGACCTGGTGCAGCCCGGTGAGGTGGTGCTGGGGGCCGACAGCCACACCTCCAGCCATGGCGGCATGGGGGCCTTTGCCATCGGGCTGGGCGGCGCCGACATCACGGTGGCCATGGTGCTCGGCGAGTCGTGGATTCAGGTGCCCGAGGCCATCGCCGTGGAGTACCGCGGCCGGCTGCCCTTCGGGTTCTCAGGCAAGGACGTCATCCTCAAGACTCTGGGTGAGCTGGGCCGCAACACCGTGGCCATGGAGCGCTCGGTGGAGTACGGCGGCGAGGCGGTGCGCCACTTCACGCCCGACATGCGCTTCACCATCGCCAACATGACCGCCGAGTTTGGTGGCCTCAACGGCATCTTCGAGGCCGATGGCCAGGTGGCGGCGTGGCTCGCGGGGCGGCCCGAGTACAACGATCAGGCGCGCTACTACCGCGCCGATCCCGACGCGGTGTACGTGTCCCGGCACGTGATCGACCTCGACGTCATCGAGCCCCAGGTGGCGCGGCCCTTCTCCCCGGACAACGTGCACGCGGTGTCCGAGGTGGTTGGCATGGGCCTGGATGGGGCCTTCATCGGCGCCTGCACCACCACCGAGGAAGAGCTGGTGTTGGCCGCCCTGGTGCTGGAGCAGGTGTTGGCCGCGGGCCACACGCCCCTGCCCAGCGAGCGGCGGCTGGTGGTGCCCGGGGATCGCAGCATCGTGCAGCGGCTCCAGGAGACGGGCTTGCTGGCGGTGTACGAGCGCGCCGGCTACCGCATTGGGCCCCCGGGGTGCTCCATGTGCCTGGGCATCGCCAGCGAGAAGGCCAACCCGGGCGAGGTGTGGATCACGAGCCAAAACCGCAACTACCAGAACCGGATGGGCGCGGGCTCGCTGGCCTGGCTGGCCTCGGCGGCGGTGGTGGCGGCCTCCTCGGGCGACATGAAGGTGGCCGATCCCCGCCCCTGGCTGCAGCGCGTGGATCAGGGCCGCTACCACAGCCTGCTGGGTCGCGGACCGCTGGAGGCGCCGCCCGAGGTGGCCACCAGCACGGCCACGGCGCAGCCGAGTGCCGCCCAGGGCGCCCACCAGGCGGCTCCCACCGAGCCGGTGCGCCAGCAAATCTCCAGTCGAATTCAGCACTTCGGCGATCACATCGACACCGATGCCATCATCCCGGGGGAGTTCTGCCACCTCACCGACTTGGTGGAGCTGGGCCACCACTGCTTCCACTATGTGGCGCCCGGCTTTGCCGAGCGGACGGCGGCAGGGGCGGCCGTGGTGGTGGCGGGGGAGGGGTGGGGCTCGGGCTCCAGCCGTGAGCACGCGGTGTGGGCCCTCAAGGGCGCTGGCGTGCGTGCGGTCATCGCGCGCAGCTTCGCCTACATCCACCGCCGCAACCTGGTGAACGAGGCGGTGCCCCACCTGGTGCTCACCCACCCGGAGTTCCACGCGCTGGCGGCCGACGGGGCCGAGATCAGCATCGAGCTGGCCACCGGCGAGGTGACCGTGGGTGGCCGCACCTTCCAGGCCGATCCCACCCCTGCCATCGCGCGGGGCCTGCAGGCGGCGGGCGGCATCGTGCCCGCCATCCAGGCCTGGGGCAGCGAGGTTTTCGAGCGGCTCACCGCCTGAGATTCGGTGCGCCTGGGCGTCGGAAAGGCTGATTAGGCTCGGGCCGCTGTGCCCGATGGCCACCCTGCCTACGGCTCGGGCATGGGGTCGACTGTCTCCACGTGGTGGTCGCCGTCCGTCCACACGATGCGCGCCACCTCCCAGAGCTGGCTGGCCTCGGTCAGCGTACGCACCCACTCACCCGCCAGCACCCCGTCGAGGAAGATGCGCACGGTGGCTTCACTCGGGCCCCACGAGGTGCCCTCGGTCGGGTTCTCGGCGTTGTAGTACACCACCCCAACGCGGTAGGTGCCCCCGAGCGCGGCCGTGTCTTCGGGGACGCGCACATTGATGTTCTCGGGCCCCGCCCCATTCGTGTCGTCGAGGTCCAGCGAGGGATTGCCGTCCGGGCCGTCGGCGCCCCAGTCGGGCGCGCCGTTGTCGTAGGCGCAGTGCCAGGGGCTGGGTGCGAAGTCGGCCGCGGCGGGGTGCAGCAGGTGCAGGTCCAGGTCGCTGCCGATGGCGTCGGTTTCATCCACGTCGGCGGGGGTGTGCCAGAACAGCTCGATGTGGATGGCCTGGTCGGGCTCTGCGATCAACTCCAGCTGGGCGCGCGCCTCGGGACAGGCGGCTTCTTCGCGCGGGTGCGCGTCCCCCACACGCACCTCCAGCAGGTAGCGGCCGGCGAGATCGGCCACGAAGCTGGCCTCCGGGGTGGTGATGTCGTCCGGAACCGGCGCATCCAAAGGCGCGCGCGGGTTGGAGATGCGCTCCACCACCGAGGATGTGGAGCCTGTCGGGCGGTGTAGCACCACCCAGCTGGAGGTGAGTGGGCGGTCTGCGAGGCCCTCGGCCGGCACCGACGGGCGGGCGTCGAGGGCCACGATGCCCAGCACCCGGACGTGCAGGGGGCCCGGCTCGACCAACGCCGCGCGGGGGCATCCGAGGGTGATCCCCTCGCCACTCAGGGCCACCGCTACCATCGAATGGTCGCCACAGCCGGCCCGCTCGGCACGGACATGGAGGGTGGTCACCCGCGGCCCCTCGGCGGCCGGCGCAAAGCGGACCTGCACGGTGATGGCCTCTTGACCGAGGTGGAGCGGGCGCTGGGCGTCGATCTCAAAAGCGCCGTCGGGCGGGTCGAGGTCAAGTGCAGTGATTTCAATGGGTTGCCCACCCTCGCTGCGCAGGGTGAGCGCCAGGACCTGGACCTCACCGACCGGTACGCGGCCGAAGTCGAGGCGGATGGGGGCGACCGCCAGCGCCAGGGGGGCGTCGCAGGCCGGCACCTCCATCGGTGCCGACCCAGAGGCGGCGTCCGGTGCGCCGACCTGGACCTCCTCGGTGCGGGCATCGGGCGCGCCGAGGGTGGCGTCATCTGTTTGGGGATCGACGGCGGGGTCGGTGGCGAGGCCGTCGCAGCCGAGTATCCACAAGGCGCTCAAGATCAGGGTTCGCATGGTGTGACCTCCACACTTCTAATGTGGGTTGCGGCCGAACCGGATCATCGCGGCGCAGAAAAAGCCAAGAAAGGCAGGCACTTCCAAATGTATTGTGGTCACACGCGCTCCAGGTCGACGTGAGGTACGCGGCGTCGTCGGGCGGGCATGGCGGACGTCGTGCGTGGTGCGCGGGTGGGGCAGTTGGGTGCGCGGAGGCGCGCTCGGGGGGGCGAAGAGCCGCGACGGGCGCCGCGGCCGAGGGATCAGGGGACGCTGTTGTAGTAGCGGCCGATGACCTGGACGCGGCGATCGGCGGCCGTCCAGATGATGCTGGCGACCTCCCAGAAGTGGTGGGTGGCCTGCATCACCTGCACCCACTCGCCGGCCTGCACGCCGCCGAGGAAGATGCGCACGGTCACCTCGCTGGGGCCCCAGGTGCCGCCGCCGCCAAAGTTCTCGGCGCGGTAGTAGTCCACACCGATGCGGTACTGGGCACCCAGCGCGGAGGTGTCCTCGGGCACGTCGAGGTTGATGTTCTCGGGGCCGGCACCATTAACGTCGTCGATGTCCAGCGAGGGGTTGCCGTTGGGGCCCGCCGGACCCCAGTCGGGGTTGCCGTTGGCGTAGTAGCAGTCGAGGGGGGCCTGGGCCCAGTTGCGACCGCGGGGGTGCAGCAGGTGCAGGTCCACGTCGGAGCCGTCGCCGTCGGTCTGGTCGCGGTCGCCAGGGGTGTGCCAGACGAGCTGGATGTGGATGTCCTCGTTGGGCACGGCGTTGATGGTGATCAGCGCGCGATCCTGGGGGCACGACTCGGAGGGGGCCGACAGGCCCAGGTTGTCCTCCACGGTCAGCTCGAGCACATAGCGCCCAGCGAGGTCCACGAAGAACAGGGCCTCGGGGGTTTCGGGGCGATCGGGCAGGCCGGTGTTGGCGGGATCGCGGGGGTTCTGGAAGCGCTCCACCGGCTCGGCGGTGGAGCCATTGGGGCGCTCCACCACAGTCCAGTGGTAGCGGACCGGCAGGCCGTCCGGGCCGTCGGCGTCGGTGGAGTCGGTGGCGTCGAGGGCCACGATGTCGAGGGGCAGGGCGTTGTAGGTGTCCTGGCCCACGGCCGCCACGGGGCAGTCGTTGAGGGTGCCACGGCCCACGATGGGCACCTCGATGCGGGGGTTGAGCGGGTCGTTGCTCTCGATGATCAGGGTGCCGCCATAGGCCGCGGTGTCCTCGGGGCTGAAGGCCACCACCACCTGCTGGGTGGGGGGTGCTTCGTCCATCACGAACGCGGGGATCTGGAAGGGCAGCGCAGGCAGCGCGTCGTTGTCGACGGCATACACCGGCGAGGATCCGTCCGCCAGATAAACCGCAGTAACTTCAAGGGGTTGGCCGCCGCAGCTCTCGATGCTGACCGGGCGGCGGGTGGTCTGGCCGGTGAGGGCCGAGGGGAACTCCAGCGTGTCCGGGTTGACGCGGATGCAGGGGCTGGCGCCGTTGGCGAGCAGCTGCACGCTCTCCTGGGGGCGGCGTGCGTCGGTGGAGTACACCACAATCTCGCCGGCGTCGGGGCCATCCACCTGGGGAGCGTAGACTGCCTGGAGGCGGAAGCCGGTGCCGGGGGACAGGCCGGGGGCGCCGTCGCCGTCGGGATCGGCCAGCAGGCCCGGGTTGTCGGCCAGCGGCTGGTCGTTGATGCGGGTGCTGAAGTCGGGGGAGCCGTTCACCAGGATGTCTTCGATCAGCAGCGTGGCATTGCCGATGTTGGAGACTTCCACAATCTCGACACGCTCGGCGCCGGCCCCGACGCGGCCGTAGTCGATGGTGCGGGGGCTGAGGTTGATCTCAGCGCCGCCGTCATCGCCACGGACGGGGATGGTGACGTTGCGGTTGTTGGGGTCCGTGGTCTCAAAGGTGATGCTGCCCGAGGCCCCCGTGGTGGTGGTGGGCACATATTCCAGCACGAAGGTCAGCGCCGCGTGTGGAGGCACATCCACCACGCGGGGAAAGACACTGCGCCCGGCGTCAATGCCGATGAGCTGCGCGGGCTGGCTGCCAGCGCCGGCATCCGTCCCACCGGCCGACACATAGTAGTACAGTGAGTAGTCTTCGGCGACGCCCTGGAACTGCCCGTCGAGGTGGGCCAGCTTCAACACGCCGTCGCCATCATTAATGAGCTGAACCTGGCGCTCCTCCCGGCTGCCGACCACCATGCGCGGAAAGATGAAGGCCTCCGGCGTCAACCGCACCACACCGGCGGCCGACGCTTCAAGACCGTCATTGCAGCCCGTCAGGGACGTGGCCATCACCAGCGGCATGGCCAACAGGGTCGCGGCGGCGATCCACCAGGATCCGTTTCGGCTCGCTGGACCGAGCATCTTCATGGACAGCTCCTCGAACTCCGCCCGCTGAGGGAGGCCTCGACAGCGGGACGCCAGATCCGGGCGGGCATACGTCCCACCCTCCACAATTGGTTGAAGGTCCGGCCCGCAGGCCCACGTGGGCCAGGGCAAAATGTTTCCCCATGCTTCAAGGTGATGGCATTCCTTGATTTTTCCCCAGGGGTTTGTGCCACCCACCCCAAGGCGCAGAGGGACTTTGGGGGCGTGGAGCCCCGTCGATCGGCCAAAGCGTCCTCATGGGGCGTCCAACGCAAGCCGGAGGGCCGCCAGGGCGCGGGCATTGAGCCGAATGTTGCGGTCGGCGGCCTCCATGGACAGCCGCAGCATGCGGTCCACGGCAGGCGGGCGGCGCTCGTTGGCCGCGAACACATCTTCCCAGTGGGCGCGCTCGCTGGTGGTGCGCACGTCACCCATCATGCGGGGCAGCCAGGCGATGAGGCCCTCGCCCGCCTTGGCAGCGATGGTGGCGAAGCGCTGGTCGAGCCACCGCAAGATGGCCTCGCGCCCGCGGCGGTGGCGCCCCATCGGCCGCAGGAGGGTGGGCAGGTCGTGGGGGCGCAGCAAGGGCGTGTGGAACAGGACCAGCACCTCGGGCAACAGGGCCGGATCCTCGATGCTGCCCAGGGCCATCACCAAGATGGCGCGGTGGCCGGGCGAGGGCGGATCGGCCAATGCCTGACAAAGCAAAGAGAAACGGTGCGCGTCGGCCGCGATGGCTGCCACCGGCCAGGCGTAGGTGGCCACCGCTGGATCGGGGTGGGGCTGCAGCAGCGTCTGGTCGGTGTGCTCAGCCAGGGCCGATCGCACGGTGGCGTCGTCGCCAAGGCGGACCAGGGCCGAGAGCACGGCCGGGCGCAGGAGGCCGTCGGCCACGGGTTCACCCGGGCGCGGCCACAGCCCCAGGCGGCTGGCCAGCGGCCCGAGGGCGGCGCGAATTCGGGCGGCGAAGGCGTTGCGGTGGCTGTCGGGCAAGAGGCGGCGAGCGAGGCGGTCGAGGCAGTCCAGCGTGGCCTCCACGACGGCCCGCTCGGGCCAGGTGGCCAGAGACAGCAGGGTCTCCAGCAGGACGGCGGCGTCTACATCGCCGGCCTCCAGCAGGGCCCAGAGGTGCCCTGGGAGGGCGGTGCGCTCGCGGGGGGTCAACTCGGTCAGGTGGGGGCCAAAGAGCGCCATGAGCAGGGGGGCGGGCAGCCGCCACCGGTAGTAGCCCGACTCGTTATCATTGAGGTGCAGCCAGAGGGGGGGCTGGTGCGTGCGCAGCTCGGCGCCCTCGGCGTCCAGCAGCAGCGCGTGGGTGTGCACCCCCTGGCCATCGCGGTAGCGCACCCGCACCGGCACCGCCCAGGTGCCCGGCTCCAGCGTGACCCCCGCCGGGCAGAACCGGCGGGTGGTGAGCCGAAACAAGCAGGGGTCGGGGGTGCTGGTGAGCTGGACGCCGGGTAGGCCCGGTTGATCGAAGAAGCCACGCAGCACGGTGGACACCGGCGCGCCGGTGAGGCCGTCCAGATCGGCGAGGAGCTCTTCGGTGGCGGCGTTGCGGTGGGCGTGGCGGCCCAACCAGCGGCGCACGCCGTCGCGGAAGACCTGATCGCCCAGCCAGACCGAGGCCATCTGCAAGACGGCGGCGCCCTTGGTGTAGACGAGGCCATCGAAGGCCCCGCGGATGCCGCTGGCGTCGGTGACCGGGTGGCGAATGGGCGGGGTCTCGGCCAGGGTGTCATGGTCCATCACCCGCCCAATGTCGCGCAGCATGTCCAGGCCGATGCCAAAGGCCGGGGCCACCTCGTCGGCCATGGTGGCCTCGAGCAGAGTGGCAAAGGCCTCGCTCAGCCACAGCTCATTCCACCAGGCCATGGTGACCAGGTTGCCAAACCACATGTGGGCGAGCTCATGAGCCAGCACCAGCAGCGTCCAGCGCAGGTCGCTGGGGGGGGCGTGGTCGGGATCCACCAGCAGCAAACGCTCGCGGAAGGTGATGAGGCCCACGTTCTCCATGGCGCCGGCCGCAAAGTCGGGCACCGCCACAAGATCCACCTTCTCGTAGGGGAATGGCCGACCGCACCAGTGCTCCAGGGCGTCGATCAGCGGCGGGACGAGGCGCAGGGCAAACCGCGCCAGGTGGCCCCGGCCGCGGGGGGTGAGCGCGCGGATGGGCAGGTCGTCCACCCGTCGCTCGGGCTCCACCACATCGAAGGGCCCCACCACCAGGCCCAGCAGGTAGGTGGCGATGGGGGGCGTGGTGGCAAAGCGCCAGCACACGTCGGCCCCGTCGGCGCGGCGCTCCAGGCAGCGGCCATTGGCCGCCACAGTGGCGCCCGCGGGTGCGTGCACGGTCACCGCGAAGGTGGCCTTGAAGGCCGGCTCATCAAAGCAGGGCAGGACACGGCGGGCGGCGAGCGGCTGAAACTGGGTGAAGAGGTAGCCGCGGCCCTCCACCTCCACCGCGTACAGACCCTCGGGCTGGGAGGCCACCAGACCCGACCAGCGCAGGTGCAGCGTCAGCGGCCCCACCGGCAGCGGCTTCTGGGCTCGGAGGGTCAGCGCACCGCCCACGCCTTCGGTCACGGCGAGATCCACCTGGCCGCCCGCCACCCGCGCCTCGGCGCGCTCAATGCGTAACCCTTCGCCATGTAAGCAGATTTCGGTGGACTCGGCGGCCAAAACCAGCTCGAGTTCCAGGGCCCCACGAAAGCGCGACACCGCCGGATCCAACCACAGCGAGAGCGCATAGTGGGTGGGCCGGGCATGGGTCGGCAGCGGCCGATCGCCGCGCTGGGCCAGGGCACCGGTCACTGCGCGCTGGCCTTGCGGGGACGGGCGGGCTTGCCACTGGGCTTCTTGCCGCTGGGCTTCTTGGCGGCGGGCTTTTTGGCGGCGGGCTTTTTGGCCGCGGGCTGGGCGGGCGCCTTGGCGGGCACCCGCACCACCTCGGGGCCGTCCGCCGGGGCCTTGGCCGGCGGCGGGGCCTCAGCGGCCTGGCGAGCGTTCAGCCAGGCCGCCAGGGGGGCCTTCACGGCCGCCTGGAGGCGGATGCAGCGGTCGATGCGCTCCAGCACCTGGGCGAGGTTGCGCTCGGTGCCCTCGGGGGCGTGGGCGGGCTCGGAGAAGAACGCCTTCACGCGGTCGCGGGTGGCCGCGTCGCAGAACCCACCGGCCATCATGGGCAGGCGCGGGGCGGCGGAGCGGCCGATGAGCTGCACCAGCGCGTCGTAATGGGCCTCGAGCCACTGCCACCCCGCCAGCCGCGTCTGAGGCCGGCCGGCGCCGCGCGCCACCGTGGGGAAGTCCTGGGCCCGCAGCGAACCGTCCAGGACGCGATCGAGGGTGCGGGTGAAGAGGGCGGGATCCTCAAAGGAGGCCAGGGCCCGCAGCACCGCCGACTGGGTGGTGGGATCGCCCGCGAAGGTGGCGTAGGCGGCGCTCAACTGCGTCCAGAGGGCGGCATCCCCTTGCCACGCGGCCACCGGCAGGGCCTGGGCCACCTGCTCCTGGGGCACCGATTGGGGGTCGGCGAGGAAGCGGGTCACCGTCTCGCGGGCCTGGGCCCGCAGGCTCTCGTCGCGGCCGATGTAGGCGAGTGCATTGAGGATTCGGGGGCGCAGCAGGCGATCGGAGACCCCTTCGTCCGCCCGCGGCGTGAAGCCCAGGCGCAGGGCGTGCGGCCGCAAGAGCTGCTGCACCAGCCGGGCAAACGCGGGCCGCTGGGCCTCATCCACCCCGAAGTTGTCCAGCTCCACGAGGCCATCCAGCACACCTTCCACCACGATGCGGTGCTCGTCGGCGGACAAGGCCACGAGGGCGTCGAGGTAGGGCCCCACCACCAGCGCCTGGGCCTCCAGCAGGGCGGCCAGCACGCCGGGCAGCGCCACGCGCTCGGGAGGGCTGAGCGCCGCGCGCGCCGAGCCCAACAGCACCGTGCGGTCGGGGCCGCCCTGGCCCCCCAGCAGATTCCACATGTAGTAGCCACGCTGGTGGGCGTTGGGGTGCAGCCACGTGGGGCAGGCGGTGGCGTCGAGCGGGAAGGTGGCCTCGGCGGTGGTCAGCAGGAAGCACTGCTCGTGGGCGGTGCCCTCCACCCCGAAGCGCGCACAGACCGGCACCTGCCAGGGCTCGCCGGTGGGGGCCGTGGAACCCCCGGGGCGGTAGCGGGTCTGGGCCAGCTTCACGGCCGGCCTGGCGCCCTCGGCACACACCACGGTCGCGGTCACCAGCGGCACCCCGGGCTGGTCCAGGAAGCGCTGGAGCATGCCCGGCACGTCCTTGCCGGAGGCGGCGCTGAGGCTGGCCAGCAGGTCCGCGGTGGTGGCGTTGCCGCCCGCATGGGCGTTGAGGTAGCGGCGCACGCCATCGCGGAAGGTATCGGAACCCAACCAGTTTTCGGTCATGCGCAGCACCGCCGCGCCCTTGCCGTAGGTGATGCCGTCGAAGGCATTCTCCACGTCGCCGCCGCCGAGGATGGGCTGGCGGATGGCGCGGGTGTTCTGCTGCGCATCGAGGCTCATGACGTAGCGCGCCTCGGCCACCGCCTCCAGGTCCGCCTCCAGCTCGGGGTGGGTCTGGGCCACCACCTTGGCCGCCATCCAGGTGGCAAAGGCCTCGTTGAGCCAGAGATCATTCCACCAGGCGAGGGTCACGAGGTCGCCGAACCATTGGTGCGCGAGCTCATGAGCGATGACGGAGAGCGACCAGACCTTGCGCTGGGCCGGGGCTCGCTCATCCAACAAGATCAGCGTCTCGCGGAAGGTGACCAGCCCCGGGTTCTCCATGGCGCCCGCCGCGAAGTTGGGGACGGCCACCAAGTCGAGCTTGTCGAAGCCGTGGGGGCGGCCAAACCACGCCTCCAGGGCCTGGTGGATGGCGGGCGTCTGCTCGAGCGCGTAGGTGGCGAGCACGCCCTTGCCCCGGGTGGCCACCAGCCGCAGGGGCAGACCGGGCAGCGCCTCGGCGGGCGCCTCCACCACGTCGAGCGGGCCCACCGCAAAGGCCAGCAGGTAGGTGGGCAGCGGCGGCGTCTGGGCGAAGTGCACCACCTCCAGGCCGGCTTCGATTTTGCGACCGATTTCGCGGGCATTGGCCAGCGCCACCTGGCCCTCGGGCACCCGCAGCGTCACCTGCCAGGGCGTCTTGAACTCGGGCTGGTCAAAGCAGGGGAAGACGGCGCGGGCGGAGAGCGCCTCGAGCTGGCTGAAGGCGTACCAATCCTCGCCCTCCTTGACCCGATAGAGGCCCTCGGGCACCTCCTTGAGGGGCGCCGTCCACGCAAACGCGAGCACCGCCTCCCCGGCGGGCAGCGGGGTGGCGAAGCGCAGCGCAAGGCCGCCGTGGGTGCCGGCCTCGGCCTGGCCCACCACCACCTGCTTGCCGATGCGGGCCTCCACCTGGGTGAAGGTGAGGTTGAGGGCGTGCAGGTCGATTCGGGTCGTGGCGGCCTTCAAAGTCACGGCGATTTCGCTGCGGCCTGAGAAGGTCTCCTGGCGAGGATCCACAGTCAAATCAAGGGCATAGGCACTGGGTACCACCTCGGTGCCCAGCCGGACGTCGCCGTCGATGGCGTGCTCCACCGGCGGGTGAGCGGGCACTTCGAGAGGCGTATGGGGGCCGCCGCAGGCCTGGAGGGCCACCACCAGCCCCCAAGAAAAAGCCCACCTGCGCGCAGTCATGCCGTCTCCGTCCGGTCGAGAGCTTGCACTTTACGGATGCGGGTGGCCGGCGTCCATCGCCCAGGACCGGGCCGGGTTGAAACGGCCCCTCGCCTTCGACCGCCTGGGTGGAGGCTGGGGGTTGGAATCCCGCGGTCAATCGCCTTGACGCCTCCCAAGCGGCTCCCTAGCATGCGCCCGCTTCGCGACCATTGAAGGTCGCCGGGCATCTCGCCCCGCGCACCGGCACTGAATTCCAGTGCGCGCCCAAAGGAGGATCCCCGTGCCCCACGTCGCCGCCCTCAAGGCCCAGCCGACCTTCCTCGACACCGGCCTGCCGCTCTTCTCCGACCTCACCTACAAGGTGGCCGATCTCTCCGCCGAGACGGTGCGTTGGGGCCGCAAGGAGATCGAGCTCGCCGAGCACGAGATGCCCGGCTTGATGGCCCTGCGGGCCAAGTACGCGGTGGCCCAGCCGCTGAAGGGGGCCCGCATCACCGGCTCCCTGCACATGACCATCCAGACGGCCGTGCTCATCGAGACGCTGCTGGACCTGGGCGCGGAGGTGCGCTGGGTGAGCTGCAATATCTTCTCCACCCAGGATCACGCGGCGGCGGCCGTGGCCGTGGGTCGCACCGGCACCCCGGCCCACCCGGCGGGCCCCGCGATCTACGCCTGGAAGGGCGAGACGCTGCCCGAGTACTGGTGGTGCACGCTGCAGGCCCTCATGTGGCCGGGCGGCCAGGGCCCCAACCTGCTGCTGGACGACGGCGGGGACGCCACCCTGCTGGTGCACAAGGGCCTGCAGTACAACAAGACGGGCGTTGTGCCCGGCATCGAGACGGCCGGCAGCTATGAGGAGGAGGTCATCCTCCACCTCCTCGCCGATCTGCAGGCCACCGACGGCGGCTTCTGGGCGCCCATCGCCCAGGACATCCTCGGCGTGAGCGAGGAGACCACCACCGGCGTGCACCGGCTGTACGAGATGCAGAAGGCGGGCACCCTGTTGTTCCCCGCCATCAACGTCAACGATGCCGTCACCAAGTCCAAGTTCGACAACATCTACGGCTGCCGGCACAGCCTCGTGGACGGCCTCATGCGCGCCACCGACGTCATGCTCGCCGGCAAGGTGGCCGTGATCTGCGGCTACGGCGATGTGGGCAAGGGCTGCGCCGAGTCCCTCGCGGGCCAGAAGTGCCGCGTGGTGGTCACCGAGATCGATCCCATCTGCGCGCTGCAGGCCGCCATGGATGGCTACGCCGTCCTGCGCATCGAGGACGTGCTGAGCACGGCCGACATCTTTGTCACCGCCACCGGCAACAAGGACGTCATCACCGCAGCCCACATGGGCCAGATGAAGCACAACGCCATCGTGGGCAACATCGGCCACTTCGACAACGAGATCGACATGGCCGGCCTCGCCCGCCTGCCCGGCGTCGAGCGCATCAAGGTCAAGCCCCAGGTGGACGAGTGGAAGTTTGCGGAC
>Ga0075163_10003415_pt1 | contig 21346 bp, 21 predicted proteins | sample JI1023141ADNA_FD_71478 | JGI IMG/M metagenome (GOLD analysis project Ga0075163, IMG submission 71478) | Wastewater effluent complex algal communities from Wisconsin, to seasonally profile nutrient transformation and Carbon sequestration -... | ecosystem: Engineered > WWTP > Effluent > Algae... | reverse complement strand
TCCATCGTATCGGCTCGTGCAGGTAAAAAACCGAAAACACGACAAAGACCACCAGCGTCAATATTTCCTGAATTGTTTTCAACTGCGCAGCATTGAAAATACCATGCCCCATGCGGTTAGCCGGAACCTGCAGGCAATATTCAAAAAACGCGATCCCCCAGCTGATCAGGATAACGATCATCAGCGGTGTCGCCTTGAATTTCAGATGACCGTACCAGGCGAATGTCATGAATATATTGGAAGCCAGAAGCAATCCGACCGTCATGAACGGGATCATATGCGGGGGGATGGTCATATCGGGAAACCTTTTCCTGTCGTTGCAACAGGATCAGGATACACGCCTGCCCCGGAATGACAACAGGGCCCGCATGGACGTGGGCCCTGTCATCAGTATTCAGGCTGGCTGAATAAGTTACATCAGCGTAACCTGACGTTTATCGTCCTTTCCCAGTTCACCCCACTGGGATGCGTAATGGGACATGGTTGAAGGGAGCGTCTCGTTCTTCAGATCAATCGTCAGAAGCTGCTCTTTTTCCTCCTTGGTTTCAGCGCTCTGTACTTCAGGCTTCATGTTACGGGCCACATGAGTCAGCTCGGTCAACAGGGTTTCAGCATGTCTGACAAGGGATTCAGCGCGTTCAGTATTCACGCCGCCGTTCGCCATTTTGACATCCTGTTCATCGACACGTTTTTCCAGCGTGAAAATCGCATCGCTGAAATAGCCTGTCTGTTTCCGGACAACTTCAAACCCGGCGCGAAGCCGTTCAAAGCCGATCCCGAGCACGAGACTGGATCCGATCGCGGTCACGGCGGAGAACACCGCAAACGCAAGCGCAATCACAAGATAGGTTTCTACAGATACATCCATGATTCTTTCCCACCCTTTCGCGAGTCATACACATCATGATTATTTTGTCGGAGTGTTCGTCAGAGTTGCTTATAGAGGGATAAACAACAGAGCTTACATTTTCATAATATCAAATGATGAGTTAAAACGGTATTATTTTTCAAAAGGATACGGATCAAACACCAATCAAAATCCGATAAAATTTGATATGCTTTTTGCGTGCCTTCCACACCCTTTTGACCTACTGATCATTTATGCCTGACCTGCTTCTTCCTTTCATACTCGCAACGATCATTTTGGGAATCATTCCCGGGCCCAATGTTGCACTGACCGTTGCCAACGCGCTGGCGCATGGCACGCGTTACGGCTTGCTGACCGTCGCCGGGACCAGCAGCGCGATGGTGCCGCAACTGATCATCACGGTTCTCGGACTATCTGTCCTTGCGCAACATATGTCGCAGGGTTTTGATATATTGCGCTGGGCGGGCGTTCTCTATCTGCTGTGGCTCGGCTATAAACAACTGCGCGCACCTGTTGACGATCTTTCAAAGGTGAGAGCCAAACCACAATCGGTGAAAGAGATTTTCTGGCGCGGGTTCTTTATTTCGCTGACCAATCCAAAGACCATTTTGTTTTACGGCGCGTTCTTCCCGCAATTCATCACGCCCGGTGATGATGCCGCCATGCAGATGACCATTTTGGCGCTGACCTTCCTGACCGTTATCACGATTGTCGATTGTTCATGGGCGCTGCTGGCTGGCCGCGCGCGCGTTTACATGATGAATAAAAGCATATGGCGCAATCGTATCAGCGGCGGATTCCTGATCGCGGCCGCCCTGTTGCTGGCACTCGTGCGGATTTAATCCCTATGATGAAAAACGCAGACCCCGAGCAGGAGGTCTGCGTTTCATAGTCTACTTAGGTTAAAACCTGAAAATTACTTGCGCTGGATGTCGTTAAAGACCTTGTCGGCCGGCTTCGGTGTTTCTACAACCGGTGGCTCTGGAGGTGGCGGTGCTGGCTCAGGGGCTTTTACAACCGGCGGCTCTTCCTTCGGGATCACAACCGGGCCTTTTGCAGGCATCATCGAAGCACGAACATATTCTACGCCCGAACCGGCTGTACGCTGATTACCATAAGGAAACGTCGTTGTGGTTTTCTGCATCTGCCATCCTTCACCGCCACAGGCAGTCAGTGACAGGGGCAGCAGCGTCAGAGCCATAAGGCCCCAAGACTTGAATTTAAATGTCGGCATCGTGGCCTCGCAAGAATTTGAATTTATTAAGTAAAATGACGAGCGTCAAGGATGTGCGATCACACATTTACAGGAATCATACCCCGCTTTCCCGGGGTTGGCAACGGGGCATCCATATAGCAAAAAAAACGGGATTTTTGCTCCCAAACCATGTATGTTGCTTCCGTCTTAAGCCTTAAGGTTGAAGATAGCTAACGCGCAATCCCGCACGCTCGCGGGGCGCACTTCGGACCATAAGGAGATATCAAATGGCTACCGGTACAGTAAAATGGTTTAACTCAACAAAAGGCTTCGGCTTTATTCAGCCTGATGCAGGCGGCGCGGACGTGTTCGTACACATCACAGCGGTTGAAAAAGCAGGCCTGCGCGGTCTGAAAGACGGCCAAAAGATCAGCTATGAGCTGGCGACAGAAAAAGGGAAAACATCAGCAGTGAACCTGAAAGAAGCTGCTTAAGTTTTTCTGATACTTATACCGAAAAGCACGGAGCGAGAGTTCCGTGCTTTTTTTATTCGCCAGCTCTATCACCTGAAAAGATAGAAATCAGGGTTATATTTTCACCCTCCATGCCCTATCTTACTGGGATGGAAATAGAAGCAGACATCCTTCTTTATGTCGTCGCCGGTTTTCTGGCCCAGATCGTCGATGGCAGTCTGAGCATGGCGTATGGCCTGACAGCATCGAGTTTGTTGCTCACATCCGGACTGCCCGCCGCCACCGTCAGCGCCACCGTGCATGCGGCTGAATGCTTTACCACCGGGGCATCCGCCCTTTCCCACCGTGCTTTCGGTAATATCGACAAGGCCCTGTTCAAAAAGCTCGTTATTCCCGGCGTCATCGGCGCGATCATTGGCGCATACGTGCTTTCCAGTCTGGCTGTCGGTAAACTGCGCCCGTTCATTGCCGCTTATCTGGTACTGATGGGTATCATCATCATCTACAAGGTCTGGAAGGATTTCCCGTCGAAGCGCGTCTCCAGCCATATCGGCCCGCTCGGGTTCTTTGGTGCGTTGATCGATGCCATCGGCGGCGGGGGCTGGGGCCCGATTGTTGCCAGCAATCTGGCCGCACGCGGCAATGATATCCGCACCACGGTTGGCACCGTCATCGCCGTTGAATTCTTTGTCACCCTGTCCGCTTCCATCGTGTTTCTGGCAACGATGGGCCTCAATCATCTGGATGTTATTCTGGGGCTGGCGCTGGGCGGCATTCTCGCCGCACCGTTCGGCGCCTATATCGTCAAACACGTCCCCGTCAAACCGTTTATGATCTTTGTCGGCGGCTTCATTATCGCGCTGGGAACGTATAATTTCCTGAAAGCGCTAAATTACATCTGATCATTCGCCATGAACAGGTCCATCTGTTCCAGCCGCTTAAGTTCATCGCGCAGGCGTGCAGCTTCCTCGAACTCGAGGTCTTCAGCCGCCTTCAGCATCTTCGCCTTCATTTTTTCGATATATTTACGCAAGGCCTGCGGCGAGCGCATATATTCATCGGTCTCACGGTCGGAAAATCCCGCGGCCTTAGCCACAACAACGCGGTCACCCTGTTCGTAAACGCTGTCCAGAATATCGCTGATATTTTTCTTCACGCTTTCCGGCGTAATGCCATGTTCATCGTTATATACCAACTGCTTTTCACGGCGGCGGCCTGTTTCTTCCAGTGCGGCTTCCATGCTCTTGGTGCGTTTGTCGGCATAGAGAACAGCCTTCCCCTCGACGTTACGGGCGGCACGGCCAATCGTCTGGATCAATGATGTACGCGAACGCAGGTACCCTTCCTTATCGGCATCCAGAATGGCCACCAGCATACATTCGGGAATATCCAGCCCCTCGCGCAGCAGGTTGATCCCGATCAGCACGTCATAAGCACCCAGGCGAAGATCACGAATAATCTCGATCCGCTCCAGCGTATCGACATCACTGTGCAGGTAGCGCACTTTCAGGCCATGCTCGGACATATATTCGGTCAGATCTTCGGCCATTTTTTTGGTCAATGTTGTGACCAGCACCCGGCCACCCTTTTCCACCACGCGGCGGCATTCAGCCATCAGATCATCGACCTGATGCGCGGTCGGACGAATTTCCACCGGCGGATCGACAAGGCCCGTCGGGCGCACAACCTGTTCGACAAACACACCGCCGGTTTGCTCCAGTTCCCAGTTACCGGGGGTTGCCGATACAAACACCGTTTCGGGGCGGATCGCTTCCCATTCCTCGAACTTCAGCGGGCGGTTATCCATACAGCTGGGCAGACGGAACCCGTATTCTGCCAGCGTGGTTTTACGGGCACGGTCACCATGATACATACCGTTCAGCTGCGGCACCATGACGTGGCTTTCATCAAGGATCATCAACCCGTCCTTGGGCAGGTATTCGATCAGCGTCGGCGGCGGCTCGCCCGGGGCACGGCCCGTCAGATAACGGGAATAGTTTTCAATGCCGGAACAAATGCCCGTGGCCTGCAACATTTCCAGATCGAACATGGTGCGTTGTTCCAGCCGTTGCGCCTCCAGCAGCTTGCCGTTGGCGCGATAATACTCCAGACGCTCTTTGAGTTCTTTCTTGATGTTCTGGATCGCGTTCTGCATCGTCGGGCCGGGCGTGATGTAGTGGCTGTTGGCGTAGACACGCACGCCATCCATCTTCACGAACTTTTCCCCCGTCAGCGGATCGAATTCGGTGATGTCTTCCAGTTCGTCGCCGAACAGCGAGAAACGCCAGGCCTTGTCTTCATAGTGAACCGGGAACAATTCGACCGTATCGCCGCGCACACGGAAAGCACCGCGTTCGAAGGCGATATCATTACGTTTGTATTGCAATGTCACCAGTTGGCGGATCAGTTCCTCGCGGTCGATGCGCTGGCCCTTATGCAGGTCGACGACCATCGCCTGATAATCTTCCTTGGACCCGATACCGTAAATGCAGGATACCGATGCGACGATGATGCAATCACGCCGTTCGAACAAGGTCCGTGTCGCGGAGTGGCGCATACGGTCGATCTGTTCATTGATGGCCGAGTCCTTCTCAATGAAGGTATCGGTCTTGGGCACGTAGGCCTCGGGCTGGTAATAATCGTAATAGGATACGAAATATTCGACGGCGTTACCGGGGAAAAACGCTTTCATCTCGCCATAGAGCTGCGCCGCCAGCGTCTTGTTCGGAGCCATAATCAGGGTCGGGCGCTGCAATTGTTCGATCACATGCGCCATGGTAAAGGTCTTGCCCGATCCCGTGACGCCAAGTAGAACCTGATTGCGCTCCCCCTGCCTGATCCCGTCAACCAGTTGGCGAATCGCCTGCGGCTGATCTCCAGCCGGCTTGAAGTCCGATACGACTTTTAGCGGGCGGGACTGGTCGGGCGACGCGGTATATATATCTTGTTTGGATGCCGGGCTTGTCATGGCCCTTAATATAAGGTTTTCTTGAAAAACAACAACCGGATTGGCGGATTATGACATCTTTTATCAGGCTACTGACATTCATCCTAACCCTCGCCTGCCTTGCCCCATCGGCACAGGCGCAAAATCTGGACGTGCTGGCACAGGGCGGTGCCGGGGGCTGGCTGAACACCACACGCCCGCTGACGGTTGAGGATATGCGAGGGCGACTGATCCTGCTGGATTTCTGGACCTATGGCTGCATCAATTGCATGCAGGTCATTCCCGATCTGGAAACGCTGGAGAATATGTTTGGCGACCAGTTGCTGGTGATCGGCGTGCATTCCGCAAAATTTGAGGGTGAAAAAGGCAATGACCGCATTCTGGATGCGGCGAAGCGGTTTGGACTGAAGCACCCCGTCATTAACGACTCCGATTATGCGATCTGGAAGTTGTACAAGGTCAAGGCATGGCCGACACTGATCCTGCTGGGTCCAGCTGGTCAGGAGCTAGATCGTTTCGTGGGCGAAGGCCATCTGGAAGAAATGAAGACGGCGATTGCCAAGGCCGCAACCAAAGTGACCAATACAGTACCCCTGACCGGCGTCGTATCCGGCAACAGCAATACCGGCACGCTGTCTTACCCTGCGCGTCTGTCCGTTGCCGCCGATGGTACAATCTATATCGCCGATTCAGGCCATCACCGTATTCTGGGGATTGATGAAAGCGGTAAAATAAAACTGACCATCGGCAACGGCATGAATGGCTTAAAAGACGGCACCTACAATCAGGCCCAATTCAACCTGCCCCGCGGTCTGGTTGTCGTGGATGATAAACTGTATGTCGCCGATACCAACAATCATGCCATCCGCAAGATTGACCTGAAGAAACAGACAGTCACAACAGTGGCCGGGAACGGCAAAAAAGGTGATGTGGCATCACCGTGGGATATGGACCTGATGGACGACCAGCACACGCTCGCGGTTGCGATGGCCGGGCGGCATCAGTTGATGGCACTCAATACCCGCAGCGATAACCTGTCGGTGCTGGCGGGCAATGGCGCCGAAGACATCAAGGATGACCGCGCCAGCCGTGCCGAACTGGCCCAGCCCAGTGGCGTATCAAACGATGGAAACAAGGTTTTCTTTGTCGACGCCGAAAGTTCCGCCCTGCGCGTACTGGAAGATGGCAATATCCGGACCCTGATCGGTACCGGCCTGTTCGATTTCGGTAAGGAAGACGGCACATACCCCACGGCAAAGCTGCAACACCCGCAGGGACTGGCCGCCGCCGCAAATGCGATCTATATTGCCGATACGTATAATAACGCGATCCGTGTATATGACCGTGCAACGGCCACCCTCTCGACACTCGCCCTGCCCGATGGCAGCAGCCTGAACGAACCCGGTGATGTGCTGCTGATCGGGCGTAAGCTGTGGGTCGCCGATACCAACAACCATGCGATCAAGGTTTATGATCTTGATGCGCAAACTCTAACAGATGTGGCACTGAACCCATGACCGATGATCTGATTGCCGGAAAACCATCCGCTGAATTGATTGCCTACCTTTCCCATCGCCGCAGCGTCCCCTTAAAGGATATGCAGGGCCCCGGCCCGTCACATGACCAGATCGAACAGATCCTGAGCGCCGCCATGCGCGTACCCGATCATGGCAGGTTGTTTCCATGGCATTTCATCGTTTTTGATGGCGACGCCCGGACAAAAGCGGGATCGCTTCTGAAGGCGGCATTCCTGAAGAAAGAACCAGATGCCCCGCCCGAGAAGGTTGCACAGGAAGAATCGCGCTTCCTGCGTGCGCCGGTGGTCATTGCGGTTGTATCGCGTATACGCCCGGCCAAGCACCCACGATGGGAACAATACCTGTCGGCGGGTGCAGCCTGTCAAAACCTGTGTCTGGCGGCAAACGCCATGGGATTTGGCACCAACTGGCTGACTGAATGGTGCGCGTTTGACCCGCATGTTCACCAATCACTGGGGCTGGATGAGCGCGACCGTATCGCCGGATTTGTCTATATCGGCAATGTCGCCAAAACGCCGGAAGAGCGCCCGCGCCCGGACCCGTCATTACTGACCACATGGTGGAATGACAAATCCCCGCTTCAGCGCGGGGATTCATACGATAAGACCGAATTCAAACTGCCGGATTAGGCGACGCGGATATTTTAGCTGCCCGGGGACGGACGCTGATTATTTCTGAATGTTTTGATTGCCGACTCAAGCGCCTTGGGCGAAATCATTTCAACGCCCTTAATCGTCATATCCATATAACGGCGGGTTAAAGGCTGGAATCGTTCAGGCTTTTCATCCAGGAATATTTTATAGGCGGCTCCTGAAGCCACAAAGCAAGGCACATTGTTCATCACCTCGCGGCCCTGCGCCTCTCTGAAAGATTTCAGCAGCGGTAATAACTCGCCGTATACCGGGCTAACCTGTTCCCATGTGACTGTCTGATTTCGTTCTTTCGCATCCAGAAACAGCGCGGTGCTATGTGCTGTCGGCACGTAACCGGAACGATTGCACATATCGCCCATTGCCCGCATGAATGCCAGCTTCTGAACCGTATCAGTCCGTAAAGGGCTGTGCATCGGCAATTCAGACAAGTGCTGGTCAGCATCGACTTCCTGCATTGTTGCATGAGCTGTCATATTGCGCTTGGGACAGTGAGACGATTCATGTCCGATCAGGGCGGCAGCCAGTTCGCCATCTTCAAAAATCTGGTTTTCAATTGTAGAGGGTGGCGATTGCAGCATCTTGCCCATCATATCTCTCGCCGAGAATGGTTCCTCTGGTGCTTTAATCAGACAGTCAGCCTTCAGGAATGCCCTGATATCCGGATTTTCAACAGGAATGGCATAAGGATTTCCGCCGGAATCGCGCTGCGTATACATGATCATGCGGGCGAGATCAGCGTAAGCGGCACCGCGCTCGGCCCCTGCGGCTCTCAGCGCCATGATTGTCTGCCCGAGACTGTCGCCGGTCAGCAGTTTCACATGATCGCTATCGCTGGCCGCACGAATAAAGGCGCGTGCATCGTCCCTGTTCATGCCATGCCTGACAAGATACTCGCCTGCATCCGGCAAAGGGGGCGGCTCAGTTGCAGACACCTGTCCGGAAACCGCGGATAGTGCAGCACAGGCAAAGGCACTGATGTATTTCGATAAACTCATTTGCTGCGTCCCTGTTTCTTCTATCAAACAGGAAAACAGGGTCATTTTACAGAAAAAATTTCTGTCGCCTTATAAGCATCTGTAATTCAATGCTAATCCTTGATTGGCTTTAATGTGGGGAAGGCAATGACCTCGCGGATATTGTGCGAATTGGTCATCAGCATCACCAGACGATCAATACCCATACCCCAGCCACCTGTCGGTGGCAGGCCGTATTCAAGGGCCGCGACGAAATCATGATCAACCATCATGGCTTCTTCATTGCCATCTTCGCGTTGCGCGACCTGATCCATGAAACGGTCATACTGGATTTTCGGATCGTTCAGCTCGGTGAAGGCATTCGCCAGTTCCCAGCCATTGATATAGCTTTCAAAACGCTCGACCAGACGATCATTACCACGGTGAACTTTGGAGAGCGGTGAAATATCGAGCGGATGATCGATCACATGGGTCGGCTGGATCAGTTTATGTTCGACCTTCTCACCGAAGATCGCTTCCACGACCTGGCCCCAGTTCGCTTTGGGATCGACATGGACACCGATTTTCTTTGCGGCTTCATGCGCCTGTCCAGCATCCATCGGCATAAAGTCAATGCCTGTTTCTTCCTTAACCAGATCAACCATGCTCTTGCGCGCCCACGGGCTGGCAAGGTTAATCACCTGCCCTTCAAACGGAACCTCCAGCGTGCCATGCACAGCCATGGCGACTTCCTGCACGACCTTTTCCACCAGATCCATGATGTCGTTATAGTCTTTATAGGCGTGATACGCCTCCAGCATCGTGAATTCAGGATTGTGTTTGAACGAAATACCTTCGTTACGGAAGTTGCGGTTGATTTCAAACACCGCATCGGCAAGGCCGCCGACGATCAGGCGCTTCAGGTACAGTTCCGGCGCAATCCGCAGGAAGAATTCGGCATCCAGCGCGTTATGATGGGTTTTGAACGGACGCGCCGACGCGCCGCCCAGAATGGGGTGCATCATCGGTGTCTCTACTTCGATCGCGCCCTGCTGTTCCATGAAACGGCGGATGGTCGAAATGATTTTCGAGCGCATCAGAAGCTTCTGACGGCTTTCATCATTCATGATCAGGTCGAGATAGCGCTGGCGGTAGCGTTGTTCGACATCGGTCAGACCGTGATATTTTTCCGGTAGCGGCTGCAGCGATTTGGTCAGCACGTCGATCTGGGTCGCACGCACCGACAATTCGCCGCGCGGCGTACGACGGATCGTGCCCTTGGCGCCGATGATATCGCCAATATCCATAAAGCTTAGCTTTGCCAGTTGATCTTCCGGCATGCTGTCTTTGTGACAGAAAACCTGAATCTTGCCGGTCGGGTCATTGATGTCGAGGAAGAGCCCGTTATTACGCATAGCCATAATACGGCCTGCCACCGCGACATGAGTATCGGTTTCAGTACCGGGCGCCAGGTCTTTGTAATTTTCCTGCAACTCACCCGCTTTATGCGTGCGATCAAACTTGTGCGGATACGGATCAAGACCGGCAGCCTTCATCAAAGACAGCTTATGCTCCTTGGCTTCGCGCGGATTGGTAATCGCCGTGGCCGGGTTCTGAACTGCTGCTGCTTTGTCGCTCATAATAATAAGTCTCTTTGGGTGTGGTGTGTTTTTCGTATTACACGCCTATACAATAAGAAAAGTGAAGGAAAATCAAGGGGGATAGCGTTTTAAGTCCCATTTGCGGCAACACCTGAAAGCAGAAGCCCCGCGGGCCAATAAGCGCGCGGGGCTTCGAAGCAAAAACACAAAAACGAAGAATTACTTCTTCGCTACTTTTTTCTTTGCTGTGGTTTTTTTAGCAGCCGGCTTTTTCGCTGCTGTTTTACGAACGACTTTTTTAGCCGTTGTTTTTTTAGCAGCTACTTTTTTCTTAGCAGCAGGCTTCTTCTTGGCTACTGTCTTTTTAGCAGCCGGTTTCTTTGCAGTCGTTTTCTTTTTTGCAACAGCCATTTTGTTTTCTCCCACACTATGGCGTTAAGCCTTTCGGCCAAACAAAACATGTATCACCATCGATACAGTTAACAGATTATAATCTGACAAAATGAAAACAAAAACAGAAAAATGCATTTTTTTTCATTTTTTTTAAAAATTCTCTGGACAAGGTATCATCTCATCCAAGAATTGCAGACGACGATGAATCAATTTCGATGAATCAGGCATCAACTTTCTATCAGGACATACGCACGATGATCACGAACACACGCCCACATGAAAACGGCAACGCGATTTGGTTTGTGCTTGTGGCTGTAGCATTACTTGCAGCCCTCACGATGGCGGTGACTCGTTCATCGGACACGACGGAACAGACCGGCGACATCGAACGGGCGCGCATTCAGGCCTCCGATTTGCTTCGTTATATAAAAGGCGTAGAGGCCGCCGTCGATAACATGCTTTTGAGAGGAATTAGCGAAAGCGACGTCTGTTTTCACGATTCGGGATGGGGAAATAACGATTATAACGGTGCTTCATGCGCGAATAGCGCGAATCGAATCTTCGATATCGAGGGTGCCGGACTGGCATGGCGGACCTTCAATTACGTCACATCATGGGACATATTCGGGTCTCATCTGGTTCAGGATCTGGAAACGTCCAATACCGACCTGATCATGCAGGCGCAGGTCAGCGGTGCCCTTTGCCGCGAGTTGAATACCATGCTGGGTATCCCCAATACAGGCGGCGATGCACCGGAAGACGACATTCAGGGTATTTACCGCTTTAACGGCAGTTATGCCGCCGCTGCACCGGACAATATCATCGGCGATGACGATCCCGTCTTTGCAGGCAAGTCTGCCGGATGCCGCAAGGATGGTTCCGACTATTACTTTTATCAGGTATTGATCAAACGCTAGTCCCTTTTCCGGGATGACGACCCTGTTTCAGGATGCTATCACTTATATATGTCATCTCACCTTCCGCTGGAAAAGACCCCGACGACCGCGCCGGAAATCGCCCTGCCTGCGATTCCGGTCCTGTGTGTGAACGCATCCCGCGCGGCGCTTCTATCCGCGGACGGTGAAATCGAAATGCTGTCGCTGGAACAGGCCCGTCTGCGCACCCACAAACAGGCTGTGATGCTGTGCCATGCCCCTTATACAAGACAGCGACTGGGGGCCCATGAGTTTCGCGCCTTCGATGTTCTTGAGCTTTTTGCTTTCGTGCACCCTGCCCGCTTCTGTGTCCCCACCCCGACAGGACTGGCGAGAACGCTGGGTTTAAGTTTACCGTCTGCGCTGGATGATTATCCCTTCAGCCTGATGGAAGCCGCGCAGGCATTACTGTCAGATTTGTCGGCAGAGCCACGCAGCAGTAACAAGGCAGACCCGGCAGAGATCGCCCGTGTGATGGGACTGCATGGCAAGGGCTGGGCCTGGACACCGTTCGTGATGAAAGCGATGGGATTTGATTATGATCCGGAAGAACCCATCGTCGCCAAATCGGCCCTGAATATCTGGAAATATCTTCCCGAATGGTCTGAAGACGCCCCGCCGCCGCCAGCGACGCATCACCCCGTCACCGGACAGGAAAGCCGCGACCGCCTGGCCCAGCTTCTGCATCAGGGTAAACACCCGGCTGAACCGCGACCGCAGCAACAGGATTACGCATCGCAAGTCTCGGCAGCTTTCGCCCCCGCTGACGATCCCGAACAACCGCATATCGTGATTGCCGAAGCCGGCACAGGCGTCGGCAAGACGCTCGGGTATCTGGCCCCGGCCAGTGTCTGGGCCGAGAAAAACCAGGGTACTGTCTGGGTATCGACTTATACCAAGAACCTGCAACGCCAGATCCATCAGGAACTGGACCGCCTTTATAGTGAAAGCGATATCAAAGCCGCCAAGGTTGCCGTGCGCAAGGGTCGTGAGAATTACCTGTGCCTGCTGAACCTTGATGAAACTGTTGCCGGTGCCGCGATTGCTAAGCACCCCGATCAGGTGATTGCCGCCGGGCTGATGGCACGCTGGGCGGAACGCACACAGGACGGCGACCTGACCGGCGGCGATTTCCCCGGCTGGCTTTCCGGCCTAATCGGCAACAAATTCACCTATGGTCTGGCAGACCGACGCGGTGAATGTATTTATTCGGCGTGTGACCATTATCACCGTTGCTTCATCGAGCGTTCGATGCGCCGCGCCCGCCGTGCTGACCTTGTCATCGCCAATCATGCGCTGGTGATGGCGCAGGCTGCGCTGGGCGATTTCAGCGATCTGCCGTCACGTTATGTATTCGATGAGGGCCATCACCTGTTCGATGCTGCTGACAATACTTTCGCCGGGCACCTGACCGCCCGTGAAACGAATGATTTGCGGCGCTGGCTGCGCGGGGCTGAGGGTGGGCATGGCCGTGCGCGCGGGTTGAAACGCCGACTGGAAGATCTGATCGCCGGGGATGCCGACGCGGAACGCGAACTGGAAGCCATCCTGCACGAAGCCACCGTATTAGCGTCCGCCGGTTGGTCGAAACGCCTCAAAGACGGGCAGCCGCTGGGCGTCAGCGAAATATTCCTGAGCCATATATATAAGCAGGTTTTCACCCGTGCCGAAGGCCGCGACGGCCCGTATTCACTGGAGACCGACACACACCCTGCACTGCCCGAACTGGCCGATGCTGCGCTGGACCTGAAGGACCGCCTGACCGCCCTGCGCAAACCGATGCAATCGCTGTCGCAAAGACTGCGTAAACGGTTATCTGATCAGGCCGACACACTGGATGGCGATACAAAAAAGCGGATCGAATCCGTCTGCAACCGCCTGACATACTGGGCCGAGAATACATTGACCGGCTGGATCAATATGCTGGCGACGCTGGAGCAGGACGAAAAGCCGACTGACAGTATCGACTGGATGGAAATCGAACGTATCGATGGGCAAGCGGTCGATATCGGGTTGTACCGCCACTGGGTCGATCCGATGAAATCATTTGCGACAGCGCTGCGCCCTCATGCCCATGGTGTTGTCATTACATCGGCCACGCTGCGCGATGGTACGGGCGATGAAGCCGAAGACTGGCGTGTGGCGCGTGAGCGCACGGGCACGGATTATCTGGGCTCGGATTCAAACCTGTTTTCCGTTGCCTCGCCGTTTGATTACGCCAGCCGCACCCGCATCCTGATCGTCAATGATGTCCGCAAGGATGACATGGATCAGGTGGCAGCGGCCTATCGCGTGTTATTTGAATCCGCAGGCGGCGGCGGCCTGGGCCTGTTTACGGCGATCCAGCGCCTGCGCGCGGTTTATGACCGGATTGCCATGCCGCTTGAAGACAAGGATATTGCCCTTTATGCCCAGCACATCGACGATGTCGATACGGGAACGCTGGTCGATATATTCCGTGAGGAAAAGAATGCCTGCCTGCTGGGGACGGATGCCGTACGTGATGGTGTCGATGTGCCCGGCGATTCATTACGCATACTGGTGTATGACCGTGTGCCGTGGCCACGCCCAACGATTTTGCACCGCGCCCGGCGCGAGGCGTTTGGCGGACGACGTTATGATGAACTGATGACCCGGCTGAAACTGCGGCAGGCCTTTGGCCGCCTTGTCCGCCGTGCCGACGACCGCGGCATTTTCGTGATGCTGGATTCGATGCTTCCCACCCGGCTGCTGGGGGCGTTCCCAACGGGTGTGCCGGTCGAGCGCGTGGGACTGGCGGATGCCGCGCAAACCATTCGCGATTTCTACAAATAAAAATCCCCGCTTTATCAGCGGGGGTTTTTATTCATACTCACGATTCAGGATTACTCCGGCTGCAGGCCTGCTGCACGCATCGCAGCTTCACGGCGTGCCGCATAACGTGCTGTCACCTGAGCACCATAAGACGGCTTCATCGTCACCGGATGGGACGGGGCGCGAACCTCTGTTGCTACAGGGATCGGCGCATCTTTCACAACGATCGGATTCTTGACGTGTTCGATCAGATCGATCGCGGATCCACCCGTAACATACGGATGCGAAGATGTATCGCCATGATAGATACTCAGCAGATACTCTTCCGATGCGCGCATAAATGATTTGCGTATAAAGTCTGTAAGAGCGGGATTACTCATCTCAGTTACCTTCAGAAATAAGCTGGTCACCATTGGCCAGCGATTGCGCGATGCAATATCATGATTTAATTCCCGCTGAAAAGAAAAATATGAAGCCCAACCTACTTTTTTTCAAAGCCAGACATTGAAGTACCCCCTGGCCGCTCTTGAACCCTCTAATTTATTGAAAACCGCCCGTTTCCTGCCCCTGACACGCAGCCTTTTCGCCGGGCCGCCCCCTTTACGGGGGCTGAAAACCTGACGAAATTTCTTGCGCGCCCCCGGCTTTTGGCCGCATAACACCCTTTAGGATGGGTCACGGAGAGATTCGCCCGCCATTTTTCATTTTTTTAAGAATTAGAGCCCCACATGACACCCAAAACCGTATATGCGTTCGCTTTGCAGGATATTCCCGATACGCTGTCTGTCTTTTCGTCGCTCTATCGCTTTCCTTATACCCAGATGCTGAACAATATGGTGTCGCCGGATGGCCAGCGAACATACAGCGCCATTGTTTTCCAGCCGATTGAAATCATCGAGTCATGGGGTAACAAGGTCACCGTTACCAACCGCGACCAGCAACTGACCCTGCGCAAGGATATCGATAGTTTGCTGGCGGAACGCCTTGAGGTCTGGGGTCATGGAAAAATCCTGAATGATCCGCTGCTGCCGCCGTTTCAGGGTGGCGCCATCGGTTATTTTGGTTTTGGTTATAATCAGCCCCCTTCCTCAGCCGGTCAGGATGTTCCGGCGGCGGCTTTCGGCATCTATGATCAATGTGTTTCCTTCAGTCATACTGAAAATCTGGCATGGTATGTGGTGGTCGCCGATACACCGGATCAGGCCCAGCAAAAATATGCGCATTTCCAGCGCCTGACATCACGTTCGTTCCTGCCGCCAGTTGACGCTGTTATGCCGACCCTGTCATGGGCGCCGACAAAACAGCCCGCGGAAGTTAAAGAAAATGTGCGCCGTCTGACCGATTACATTCATTCCGGTGCCTTCGAGAGTGGCTTCTTCTGCCAGTTTTTCGAAAGCCGCGTGCCTGCCGGTTACGATATGCTGACACATTACCGCAAGCTGGCCGATGGCCAGCCGCGTGCCTGCCTTAATCTCGGTGGCCTGAATATCATGATCCAGTCGATGGATGTCGTTGCAACAATCCGCGACCAGCAGATCGAGATTCCGTTCATCACCGGCAAGACCCGCAAACCCGAAGGTTCCCTGCGCGACGATGTTGTCGCCCAGACACTGGCGCAAGATGAAACCACGATAGCCGCGCACCGCAAGGTAGCCAAGGACATAACGGCAAAACTGTCATCCTTCTGCCCCGCGCACGGCATACTGGGCCCGACAAGCCCGACAGTCGTGTCCGCCCGGGATGGTTACCAGATCCAGTCGATCACACGCGGGATTATGGGCGGAGATACCCGCCCCACCGATATCATCGGCCTGTTTTCACCATCACAAACCTATGGCGGCGTGCCGACAGACCGTGCGCTGCGTATGGTAACCGACATGGAAGATTGCGCCCGCGATGCCGCATTCGGACACATGGCCGTAATGGGGTTTGATGGATCGCTGCAACTGATCCAGAACCTGAATGTGCTGATGAATACAGGGGCGGTCATGCGTTATGCCGAAGGTGCGGCGATCACGGCAGAGACGATTCCGGACGCATGGTACAACCAATCAATGGACAATGCTTGGCATACAATCGGTCAGTGGTCGGTGGCGGATGAAGCGGAACAACAGGTTCTGGCTGGTTAGAGCATTCCTCTTTTAGATTGATGGAAGCCTTATCGTCATCCCGAGCGCAGCCGAGGGATCTTTTCAGGTTGATAACGGGTCAGATCCCTCGGCTGCGCTCGGGATGACGGGATATTTTTGATTCAATCGAAAAAGAGAACGGTCTAACCCGATCAAAAATCCTCATGAAAAAAGCGGCCTGCGGGCCGCTTTTGTTATTCTTGTATTTATTCAGATGATCACGCTGCTTTTGCAGTGATAGCGTCAATCTTTGCTTTTACCAGAACGATTTTCTTCTCGATACGGGTGCGATCCAGATCATCCTTTGCCAGCGTCAGATCATCACTCAGGTTGCTCAAAGTCTTCTCGAGCGATTCCTGATTGAGATCGGAAACATTAACCGCCTCTTCCGCCAGAATGGTGCAGGATGTCGGCGTCACATCGGCAAAACCGCCTGCGATAAAAATGCGGCGTGTTTCGGCGCTGTCGGCCAGTTTTACTTCAACAACACCGGGACGAACGGTAGCCACCAGCGCGCTGTGACCGGGAAGCACGCCAAAGACGCCTTCACTACCGGGCACAACAGCCATCGTCGCGGGTGCCGACAGCACGCGGCGCTCCGGGGAAACCAGTTCAAAATTGAATGTTGTTTGTGCTGTGTCAGCCATGTCTATGTACCATCATATCTTTAGAATTAATTCGTGGGTGAAGGCACGATACAGTCACTTTTTCACCTGATGCCGGATTAACAAGCCTGACCGCATAGGCATAATGCCTTCCAAGGAAGGCCTCAGGCTTTGTAAACCCTTCTGCAATCAAGTTATTAACCGCAGCGTCAACAATCTCATTTCCTGAAGGAAGAATTTCAATTGCTTCATCCATCTGCAAAACCTAATCGTTCGTCCACTTAAGTTGGAATTCGATTTCCTCTTCCTTGCCCCCACGTTCATGCTCGACGCTGAATTCAGCGCGAGCCGGAACGTAGATACGCTCACCGGCGATCTGGATTTCGAACGGTTTTCCGCTTTCCAGAGAGTCCGCGAGACGGCGAAGCTTGTCAGCAAATTCGCTGACACTGTATTTCGCTTCGACATCACGCCCGGGTTTTGCGCTCATTAGGCAGCCTCAGCCGCCATCTTGCGCGCTTTTTCTTCCGCTTCCTCGATGCTGCCAACCATGTAGAAGGCGGCTTCGGGGAGGTGATCGTACTTGCCGTCAACGATCGCGCGGAAACCCTTGATGGTGTCTTCCAGTTCGACGTATTTACCGGGTGACCCTGTAAACACTTCAGCAACATGGAACGGCTGCGACAGGAAGCGCTGGATCTTACGGGCACGGGCCACAACCAGTTTGTCTTCTTCCGACAGTTCATCCATGCCCAGAATGGCGATGATATCTTGCAGCGCCTTATAGGTTTGCAGTGTCTTCTGAACATCGGCGGCGCACTTGTAATGCTCTTCGCCGATCACGCGCGGGTCGAGAATACGCGATGTGGAGTCCAGCGGGTCAACGGCGGGGAAAATCGCCTGTTCAGCGATCGAACGCGACAGAACCGTCGTCGCATCGAGGTGCGAGAAGGTTGTTGCCGGTGCCGGGTCGGTCAAGTCGTCGGCAGGAACGTAAACAGCCTGAACGGATGTAATCGAACCTTTGTTGGTCGATGTAATACGTTCCTGCAGCGCGCCCATGTCGGTGGACAGTGTCGGCTGGTAACCCACGGCACTCGGAATACGGCCCAGCAGAGCGGACACTTCAGCGCCAGCCTGCGTGAAACGGAACACGTTATCCATGAAGAACAGAACGTCCTGGCCTTCTTCGTCACGGAAATATTCAGCCATTGTCAGACCGGTCAGTGCGACACGGGCACGGGCTCCTGGCGGTTCGTTCATCTGGCCATACACCAGAGACACTTTGGATTCGCCGTCGAGGTTGATAACGCCGGAGTCGATCATTTCATGGTAGAGGTCGTTCCCTTCACGAGTACGTTCACCCACACCAGCGAACACGGATACACCGCCGTGACCTTTTGCAATGTTGTTGATCAGTTCCATGATCGTCACGGTTTTGCCCACGCCGGCACCACCGAACAGACCGATCTTACCGCCTTTGGCGTACGGGCACAGAAGGTCGATAACCTTGATGCCTGTGACCAGCTGCTCTGTTTCTGTCGCCTGCTCAACGAACGACGGCGCCGCGCGGTGAATCGGGTATGTCTTCTTGGCTTTCGGTTCTGGTCTGTTATCGACAGCCTTGCCGGTCACATCCAGAATACGGCCCAGTGTTTCCGGACCCACCGGAACGTTAATCGCATCGCCGGTATCGCTGACGGTCTGACCACGAACCAAACCATCGGTCGAGTCCATCGCGATGCAGCGCACGGTGCTTTCACCCAGATGCTGTGCGACTTCGAGAACGAGGGTCTTGCCATCGTTTTCCGTGTGCAGGGCGTTCAGAATGGCCGGAACCTGGCCCTCTTCAAACTGGACGTCGACAACAGCGCCAAGGATCTGTGCGATTTTACCGGTTGATTGTGTCATTTTACTTCCTTTTCCTTAAACCAAATTCAATTCTTTGTGTCCGTTACAGGGCTTCCGCACCCGAAATAATCTCGATCAGTTCTTTCGTAATAAAGGCCTGACGCGCGCGATTGTACTGGATGCTCAGCTTGTTGATCATGTCACCGGCGTTGCGTGTCGCGTTATCCATCGCGGTCATACGCGCGGCTTGCTCACCCGCGCCGCTATCGAGCAGCGCGCGATATATCTGGATGCCGAGGTTTTTCGGCAGCAAAGCACCGAGGATCTGATCCTCTTCCGGTTCGAAACTGTACGGATAGTTTGAAGACGTTACCGCTTCGACTTTATCCAGCGCACGGTTATCATTCGAAGCACTACCCTCCGATGATTTGAATGGGATCAGTTGCTGGAATGTCGGCTTCTGCGTCAGGACCGATACGAATTCGTTATAGACCAGTGTGCAAACATCAAATGTGCCGATGCCAAACTGTTCGAGGATCCATTGGCTGACGACATCAACCTCGGCGAAACCAAGATTGGTGCGACCGCCCAGACCGCTGACAGAGTGAACGATCAGATCGTTGAATTCGCGCTTTAGAACATCACGGCCCTTGCGCCCGACGCACAACAGTTTAACTGTCTTGCCTTCGGATTGCAGACGGCGCACTTCCTGACGGGTACGGCGGACGAGGTTGGCATTGAAACCACCGCAGAGACCGCGGTCGGATGTGACAACCACCAGCAGGTGCGTCTGGTCGGAACCTGTGCCGATCAGCAGTTTCGGGCTGTTCGGCCCAACGACAACACCGGATGCCACACGCGCCATCATGCCCGCCATGGCGGAGGCATAAGGCTGAGAGGCTTGTGCCTGCTCCTGCGCTTTTTTCAGCTTGGATGCCGCAACCATCTTCATCGCCGACGTAATTTTACGTGTCGATTTAACCGATGCGATCCTGATTCTGTACTGCTTTAAACTCGGCATTCTTGCTTCTCTAGTCTTTGTTTCATTTCACGCGCAGAAAATTGTGTCCACTGACCATCTGCATTTTCAAAAACATGGACAAATGGCCCCATCCCTGTAGAACGAGCAAACTTAAACTCGGCCGCAAGCTCAGCGATTAACCGCTCTCTGGTCACAGGATAGGCAACACCGTTACCAAGACCACAACCATCCAGCATGTAAACATAAGGCACATCCCGCTGATCAGCACGTTCCCATACAGATGCAAGAGATACCTCTTGCCCCTGATGTTGTACGCGTTCATGCGGCGAAAAAATGTACATCTACACCAGTTCCTATTAAGCCGCTTTCACTTCCGTTCCGATATAGCCCTTGGTGAAGGCTTCCAGGAAGGCGTTCATTTCTTTTTCCAGCGCCTCATCCAGCGCCTTTTTAGTGCGGATGGTTTCGAGGATTTTCTTGCCGTTCGAACGAACGTCTTCCAGCAGACGCGCTTCGTAAGCGCTGACCTGATTCACAGGCACGCCGTCGAGGTAGCCACGCGTACCGGCGAAGATCACAAAAACTTGCTCTTCCACAGCCATCGGCGAATATTGCGGCTGCTTCAGCAGCTGTGTCAGGCGCGCGCCACGTGCGAGGAGTTTCTGTGTTGTCGCGTCGAGATCGGATGCGAACTGAGCGAATGCTTCCATCTCGCGGTACTGCGCCAGTTCCAGCTTGATCTTACCGGCAACCTGTTTCATCGCCTTGATCTGCGCTGCAGAACCCACGCGGGAAACCGACAGACCGACGTTAATCGCCGGGCGGATGCCTTTGAAGAACAGACCGGTTTCCAGGAAGATCTGGCCGTCGGTGATCGAAATCACGTTCGTCGGAATGTAAGCGGACACGTCACCGGCTTGCGTTTCAATAACCGGCAGAGCTGTCAGGGAACCGGAACCGTTGTCGTCATTCAGCTTCGCTGCGCGTTCCAGCAGGCGGGAGTGAATGTAGAACACGTCACCCGGATACGCTTCGCGTCCCGGCGGACGACGCAGCAGCAGGGACATCTGGCGGTAGGCCACAGCCTGCTTGGACAGATCGTCATAGATGCACAGGGCGTGCATGCCGTTGTCCCGGAAATATTCACCCATCGTGCAACCTGTATACGGGGCCAGGAACTGCATCGGCGCCGGATCAGACGCTGTTGCCGCGACAACGATCGAGTACTCCATCGCGCCCTGCTCTTCCAGCTCACGGACCAGCTGCGCCACGGTCGAACGTTTCTGACCCACAGCCACATAGATGCAGAACAGTTTGTCTTTGTCGCTGCCAGCGGATGCGTTGACTGATTTCTGGTTCAGGATCGTGTCCAGAGCCACAGCGGTCTTACCTGTCTGACGGTCGCCAATGATCAGTTCGCGCTGACCGCG
>Ga0075163_10003414_pt1 | contig 21349 bp, 16 predicted proteins | sample JI1023141ADNA_FD_71478 | JGI IMG/M metagenome (GOLD analysis project Ga0075163, IMG submission 71478) | Wastewater effluent complex algal communities from Wisconsin, to seasonally profile nutrient transformation and Carbon sequestration -... | ecosystem: Engineered > WWTP > Effluent > Algae... | reverse complement strand
GTCTTGATCCTACCCTTGTTAGCAACGCACGCAGGAGAAAAAAGAATAGGATCATGGCGAAAATAAAATCGTTCGAAGAAACAAAAGCGATGGCCGACAAGTTGCTTGCGACCACAACAGAAAAGGCCGCGTATCTGAGGGGGCATATCGACTCCTGCAAGGGAGTCTGGCGCACTATTTCGGGCCCAATTCAGAGCGCGAGCGTCATTGTGGGCGGACCCGACAGAAGGGAAGCCCAGTATTTTGAGAAAAGGGGAGTCTGTCTAACAAAGGAAAATGAGACGGATCAGAAGATGGCGTCCCTGTGGCTGCTGTCGGATGGCACCCTCGCGGAAATATACAGAGGATGCAGCGAGGGCGCTTGGACGGCGACACTGCGCCCAATAGACATCACGGAAGCGCTGGATCGCTACGACTCCCTTGAATGCGTCGAGAGCCTTCACCTGGCCATAGCCTCCACGCAAAAGCGAGAGGAACGCCAAGTGGCCGGGCTAAAGCAGAGGACTACTGGTTAGGGGCGGGCGGCCTAGGTTCCATGGAACCCAAGATCGGCTTTCTATGGAACCTGGGGCAAACATCCCGAAAAAATCTAACGGTGGGCTCGCTTATCGCGCGCTGGAATGTTCCTGGGATTTCTCGGGGACGACAGCAAGCCGCTGCGCTGCAACTCATCGGGAAGCAGGCCGAAGCCCGGATAGTTCCGTTCGATCTGCTCGATTGCTGCGCGGCGCTCTGTTGCCAAGTCTTCCGCGGTGCGGTCAGGATACCGCTGCAAGAGCTCGGCGCAGACTTGACTCCAGGGCCGTCGCTTCAAGACCCACTGATCGACAAGAACGCGCTGCGTCTCGGTGAGCTCGTGGAGCAGCTTGCTTACACGCTCTACGCCGTCCTCTGCCAGCACGGCTTCGAGCTTCAGAACCAGGCGCGACCACCGACGGCGCAGGGCGTCCTCTTTGCGCTTGGCAGAAGCAGCATCAAGCTCGCCCATGAGCAGCCGTGTCACCTCGGGCCAGGACATTTTCTGCACCAGGCGCAGCTCAAGCAGCTGCCTTTCCGAAGGCTCTAGCTTGTCGAGCAGAAGGGCCACACGACTTTTGATGGGAGTCTGATGATATGGATTCGTGTCCGTCCACAGGAACTGTGCATCCGGATTCGGCAGCGCTGAATGGTAGGCATCGGTCGCTGTCATGGTGTCGTCGCTCCACGGCGTTTGTCGGCGGGCGCGGCGGCGCACTTTACTCAGATACCGACGCGCCGAGTTGCGCGCCACCATGCAGCCCCAGTGTAAGATGGGGGATTCGCCCCGATACGATCGAATGTCGCGACAGAGGTTTTCGCAGAAATCGGAATACACATCGAGGATCATTTGATCGTCGCGCAACATACCGCTCAAGGTGGCGAGCACGTCTTTCTCATATCCTTGCAGGAAGGCTAGCACTGCGGCGCCGTCGTCTCCTCGATGCAGGCTGGCTTGTACCTCTGCTTCCACTTCCGGAATGACCTGGTTCATGGAGCACCTCTACACGTATCCATCTTAGTAGTGAGCACTTCACATGCAAGACAATTCCCAAGTTTTCGCCGCATCTCTTCATTTATTTTTATCGTCTGCGGACGAATTTCTTTGTCACACTTTCGCGTTCCGCTCCCTTGCCAACAGGAGGCCAAACATGTCTAGAAATACCTGCTCGGTTCATCTACTATAAAAGGGCTCTGCGCGCAGCGGCTTGCTGACCCTCGTTGTAAGCCTGCTCACCGTACTCGGATGCGGCTCGCTTGATGGGGATGCCGACATCAGTGAAACCCCGATGGCACAGCTGGAACAAGCAATCAGCTGCGGCGCGCCCTGCGGCTCGATCCTCGCCACAATCGACGGCGTAAACGCCTATTCCAATAGTCCTTACCAGCAGACCATCATGTCCTGCGGCAGGACCGGAACGAATCTCTATCAGAGCCCTGAGTTTGTTCGGCGCTACTGGTCGACGACGCGGAGAGTCAACTTACCCTCAATCCGCGCCGCTGCAGATCTGTGCACGACGAAGGGCACCTGGAGCATTCGAGATAATTCCTATGTTCCGCGCCACGGGAACCTCATCGTTTTCCCTGTTTCGTCGAGCAGCCCGGCAGGACATGTCGCGGTCGTGGACAACGTATCGGGCGGCGGCAGCACGATCGATATCGTGGAGCAGAATGGCGTCTGTGCTGGTCGCAGATCAGTCCCACGCACCCTGGCACAGTGCTTCTTGGTTGTTCCTTGACGCATCGCACAGCAACATAGGAGCATGCGACGCGCATGGCTGGCCCATCTCGTAAGCGCCCTCTTTCCATCACACTTCAAGCCCGCGCTCGGCGTCGAGGCGCATCGCAAGTACAAGCATATTTTCGCGCGCGTCCGGCCCAGCCGGGCGAAGCGATAGGCAATCGTTATCAAATCGAAGCGGAGATCGGTCAGGGCGGCTTTGCCCACGTCTATCGCGCGCGCCAGGTCGCCCTGGGTCATCGCGCCGTGGCCCTCAAGCTCATCGTGCCGCAGCGCCTTGAGGAGCGCGGCGGCGGTGAAGACGCGGACTTCTTTCTAAAGCTGTTCGAAAAAGAGGCCCTGGCGACCTCGCGACTGCGCCACCAGAACATCGTCATGGTCTTCGACTACGGCATCTGGGAAAAGCCGCTGCTCGGCCGGCTGCCGTATCTGGTCATGGAGATGCTCGAAGGCCGGTCTCTAGAGCAGCGCCTGTGCGATGGACCGATTCCGCCCGAGGAGAGCAGCGAGCTCTTGCGCCAGATTTTGCAGGCCCTTCATCACGCGCACAGCCGCCGCATCCTTCACCTGGACCTGAAGCCGAGTAACCTGTTTCTGGACAAGAGCGGACTTCTCAAGATCCTGGACTTCGGACTGGCGCGGCTCGACGCCACCCGAGGCCACGATGGGGAAGCCAGCGAGCTCTGGCGGCAAGTGCTGCCCTATGCTGCCACGCACTGCTATCTGCCTCCCGAGCAGCGCGACCGCAGCTACCGCGATGTCGGTTCCGATTTATATGCGGTCGGCTGCATCCTCGTAGACATGCTGATCGGGCGCCAGCCCGGCACGGCGAAGACCGCCGAGCATGGCCCTCTGGCGCTGCCCATTGAAACCCTTCCTGATCTGATGCAGCAGCTCGTTGTCAGGGCGCTCCATATCGATCGGGCGAAGCGCTTCGCCAGTGCCGAAGAGTTCTTGCTCGCGACCGAGGCGGCGCAAGCCCAGCTTCGCGGACATGCCGTTGGCCAGCTCGAACCCTATCAAAGCCTGGCGCCCTTTGATCGCCAACATTCGGCGCTGTTCTTCGGTCGCCAGCGCAATATTGCCGCGCTGCGCGCTCGCGTGGACGCCAATCAATTTACGATCCTGATTGGCACCTCGGGTGCAGGTAAGACCTCGCTGCTGCGCGCTGGACTGCTGCCGCTGCTTGAGGGGAACGCCTGGCAGACCCTGCTGATTGAACCGGGCGCCCGTCCCTTGACATCGCTGATAGAGCGGCTGGAACTATCGGGCTGCGCCAGCCTGGAAGAGTCACGGCTGCTTCAGAATCCAGCGCTGGCCGCAGAGGCACTTTACGCACTGGCCGAGCGCAGCGGCAAGCGCGCACTGCTCGTTGTGGATCAGCTAGAGGAGTGCTTCACCCAGTGTCCGTCCAAGGTCGAGCGCGGCGCCTTCTTGAGCGCGCTGGTGGCAATCGCCGACGATACCAAGGGTGTGCTTCGGCTCCTCATTGCTGTGCGCGAAGACTTCCTTTCGCGTCTGGCCGAGCACCGCGCTCTGATCGAAAAGACGGACGACAACCTCATCCTGCTGCGTCCTCCGGATGCCGATGATCTGCGCGCAGCGCTCTGCGCACCCGCCGCGCTGCACAGCTTCACGTTCGAGCCGGGTCTCGCGGATGTGGTCTTGCAGCAGCTTGAGTCCGATCGCCACGCCGCACCGCTGCCCATCCTGCAGCTTGTGGCGACCAAGCTGTGGGAGGGCCGCGATGAGGCAGCGCGACTACTGCGTCAGGCCACGCTGGCGCAGGTTGGAGGTGTCGCCGGCGTGCTGGCGGCGCACGCCGAGACCGCCCTTGGTGAGCTGCGCAGCACCGGTGAACGGCGCATTGTGCCAGAGCTCTTTTGTGCGCTGGTCACGCCGGAAGGCACGCGGCGCGCGCTGGTGCGCGAGCACATCCTTGCCATGTTTCCCGCCGATCGCGTCGATGCCGAAGCGGTACTGGAGCGATTGATCGCAGGCCGCCTGCTGCTGTCGCGCGTCCGCGATGGCGAGGAGGTCATAGAACTGGTTCACGAGGCGCTAATCTCGCGCTGGGCCACCCTGCGCAGCTGGCTGAATGAAGATCCGGTTGTGCGTAAGCTGCGGCAGCAGCTGGTCAGCGATGCGCTGGCCTGGCAGGTGCAGGGCAAGTCCGCCGAGCTGTTGTGGAAGGGCGAGCGGCTGGTGCTGGCGCGGCAGTGTGGCGAGTCACTTTCCTACGGCGCGGTCACCGATGAGTTTCTGCTGCGGTCGCATCAAGCGTCGCGGCGCCGTCGCTTCATCCTGCTGTTGGCGGTGCTGACAAGTCTGGCGATGCTGCTCGCTTTTGTCGCGCGCGAGCGGAACCATGCAGCAGAAGCAGCGCGCGACAGCCAATCGCTAAAGGAGCTGCTCGACAGTCAGAAGCAGACGCAGGCGAAGCTGCTCAAGACGGTGCGCGAAAAGGAAGACGGCTATGCCGTCCAGCTCCGCTTGACCCAGGAGAAGGCGCGCGAGGTACAAGACAAGGACGCTGCGATCAAGCGCAGTCTCGAAGACCAGAACGCTCTCAAGACGGCGAACAAGGCCTTGAAAAAAACGAACGTGGATCTCGCGGCACAAAGAGATGATACGACAAGGAAAGAAAGGCAGCTGCTGCAGAGCCAGTCGGCACTGCAGCGAGAGGGAGCTGCTCGGCAGACGGCCTTACAACTCTGTCAAAATAGCAGCCCGGATACTATGTTAGCGATACAAAGCCTTGAGGATGGCAAGCCCAGCGAAGCGCTCGGAAAGGCCGTCGAGCTTATGCGGGCGCGGCGCGAAAACTCCCTCGATATCGAGGAGCCAGAGCTGCGCGCGCTGCTGTTACGAACGGCGATGGAGACCCGAAATCATAGATCGAAGCTGGTTCCAGCGGCGGCCTGGAAGCTGTCCGTCGAGAACATTCGAGACGCGCGCTTTGGCGAGGACAATGTCCTGTGGGCCGCTTCCGCCGCAGGCCTGTTCCGTGTGGATCTGGCCAGCCAGGTGGTCCATTGCATCGACCCGCAGCCCGTCGATCGACTGGCACTGAGCAGTCACTACATGCTGCGCGTGGGAAGGCAGGTGTGGCTGACCCCGCTGCACGCCCTGGAAGTGCCGCAGCTTCCGTGGCAGGACGGCAGGGTCCTAGCCGAAGCGCTGTGCGAAGATCAGGATGGAACGCCACATGTCGCGACGGCGGCCGGCAAAAAGCTGTGGATCGGATCGGCCTCCCCGAGGATGCACACGCTCCTAAGAGAGAGCAGCGCACTGGCGTGGCGGCCAGATTGCAAGGAGCTGGCGCTGGGCGATCCCGATGGGGGCGTCTGGCGCTGGAATGTCTCGCAGGACATCAAGCCGTCCCACCCCACGGCGCTTTCGGATGGCTCGCCGGCGAATGTCACTGCGCTGCGTTACCTGCCGTCGGGGTCAAGCCTTCTGGCGCTGCCGCTGACAGGCGTGCTGACCCGCATCGAGCACGACCAGCGGTCACAGCTAGCGCCGGTGCGTACGGGCAAAAACCACGAAGAGCTGCGCTCCCTGGATATCGATGCCGCAGGGAATCTTGCAGTGGTGGCGGGCTCAAACAAGGAAGCGCGCCTGTTTCTCCTCACCCAATCGCACCCCTTCAGCTTCCGCGATGACGCAGAGCAGCCGCTGCGTCTGGCGCGGCTGTCTCCCGACGGAAAGCTGCTCCTGCTCGTGTCGCAAGATAGCAGCGCGCGGCTTTACAGACTGGACAGCGCATCGCTGCTGGAGCTTGGACAGAGGCTCCTGCAATAGCGCGGCTCAGCGTACGCAAGCGCTGGCCTGGCGCGGACCGCGCCGCAGGATTGTGCCCCAGTCGCCAACCGCGAGCAGGCTCTGCGCGGTGCAGTAGCTTATGCTCTGCAGGTGCTGGTGCGTGACGGAGGGCTCTTTGCGCCAGGCGTTTTCTTGCCAGTGCAGCATTGTTCCTCGATAACCCACCGTCCACAGATCATCGTCCACGCCATCGATGGAGCGCAGCCATTTAGTCCCATTGGGCAGTGCAATCCGCGCGAGCTCTGTGGGGCTTGACTGCTCGAAAATATATCCATCACCCTCCTCCTGTCCAGAGGGCGCTACATTGAACCAGCCACCGATGCCAATCACCTGACCCCGGCGCTCGGTCACGGCGCTTATTGTAAGATTGGCAGGCACGGACGCCACCGTCAGCCAGCTCAGGACACCGCCTTCAAGCTGGGCAACCCTGCCGCCCGTTCCAGACGCGAGCAGGCGCTTGCCATCCCGGCTCACCCATGCGCCCTGCAGCGTCTGAGTCGTATCAAATGCCATGATTCCCACCTGCGTGTAATCGAGCGGCAAGACACGCCCCTTTTCACCGACCGCCCAGCCGTGCTGCGAGCCAGGCTGCAGCACGATGCCGTTTAGATGCTCGCGCCCCGGAGCAGGTACGTTGCTCCACGTCGCGCCGTTGAACTGGAGAATCGTTCCGTAGTCGCCGACCACCCACAGATCCGACTCACTTCGTCCTGCGATCTGGTGCAGGTGCTGCTCTGTGATCTTGGGTTCATTTGTGGGCTGCAGGGGGGCGGACAGCTTCAGGAGGGTGCCGCTTTGTCCGATCGCCCAGGCTTGTTGTTGCGAAGCCGCGTAGACGCCGGTCAGCCCGATGCGCAGTCCCACTGTCAGGTTCTCGAAGGTCCAGTTTTCACTTTGCCGCGCGCGCAGGATGGCGCCGTTTTTGGAGACCGCCCAGAGTTCATCGGAGCCGCGTCCGTACAGCGCCCAAAGGTCGCGTTGACCGTGGATGCGTCGCATCGTCCACTGATTCCCATCGTAGTGAAGCAGCGGCACGTCTTCGGGATCCTCAGCGCGGGAGTGCCAGAAGGCGGCCCACAGGTTGTCGGACGAAGGCCCCCAGATCTCCACGATGTTCTCATCTGCGTAGGGACTCGGCGCGGCGGTCCACGTCTTGCCGTCATAGTGCAGGAGGATGCTGTGATTTCCCACCACCCAGATATCGGACGCGCCATCGCCCCAGATTCCGTTTAGGACAGCCGCACCGGCCGGATGGCTCATGGCCCCCCAGGTTCCCATCGCCGCATCGCGTTTTAGCAGGGTATCCTTGTCGCCGGCGGTGATAATAAAATCGCCGCTCGCATAAACTGCGAATAGATCGCTTGTCGTTCCGCTCGCTTCGCGCTGCCAGTTTGTGCTGTCGAAAGTTAAGATCGTTCCTGTCGTACCAACGATGAGCTGTTTCCCATTCGGCAAAGTGAGCCCAGCACGCAAGCTGATCGTGTCGGCGACCGGTGGCGGGCTCATTACCGTCCATGCCGTGCCGTCGAAGTGCACCAGCATCCGATCTGTGCCAGCTGCCCAGATGTCATTTTCTGCCGTGCCCCAGATAGCCCCCAGCGCGGCGAAGGTGTTGCTCTCCTGTCCTTGCCAGATCTCGCCGTCGAAGTAGAGGATCGTGCCGCTTTTCCCGACGGCCCATAGCTTTCCGTTTATGCCCCACAGGTCGCGCAGATCGTTGCCCTGCGGACCCGGGTTTTCCCAGCACCAGCCGGCGCGACAGACCTGCGGCGCGAAGTAGGCGTGCAGTGTCTCTTCATCGCCAGGGATCAGCTCGATCGCGCAGCCCTGCCAGCTGCCGCACTTTTTATTCCAGTGGGCGAAGTAGTAGCCTTCCGCAGCGATCGCGCTCACAAGCACGGAATGTTGACGCATCTTGCAGTCGACGCCGTCGGAACGGGCGGTGCATCCCGGTGGCAACTGCTCGTCCGTCGGGCTGTTGAAGTGCAGTGTTCCAGGGCCGTGAGTGTAGATGTGCAGCGTGGTCTCGGCCTGTGGCTGAGGACTGGGCGATAAATCGTCGGGCGGTGGCAGCTCATTGCGGCACGCGGCAAGCAGGCACAGGAGCAAACAGCAGCGCGATTGAAGCGACATCTGCGACCTCAATAGGACACGTTTGGCAGCACGGTGAGCGTGCCGCGTGCGGAGTCAGAGCCAATGCGCGGGATGGTGTTCGTGGTGGCTATGCTGGGTAGCTGTCCCTGGCCGCAGATCGTGCGACTGGAACCAAAGTAGTAGCCGCTGACCAGTGTGTGACGCAGTGACTGCCTGATATGAACGGCGGCGGCCACAGCCAGAGGCGGATTGCCCACGACGTTTTCAAGCAGCGCCAGCATCGAGCTGGTATCGAGGGCCACGCCCAGATCGACAAAGCCGTCGCCGTTTAGATCCCTGGCCAGAATGGATGCCGGTGCTTCGCCCACCGCGACCGGTTGTGAAGGCAGGAACTGCGGCGCTGCTATCGCGCCATCGTGCAGGAACAAACTCAGGCTCGTATCGCCATATGCTGCGACCGCGACATCGCTGTGTCTGTCGCGATTGAAGTCCGCAATGGCCACGCTGATCGGCTCGCTGCGAACTTTTAGAGGAAGCCCCGGGCCCTGCTCGCGCTGCAGCTGGCCATTGCCGAGGTTGCGCAAGATCTCCACCTGCCGATGGCTGATATCGGCGATCGCGATATCGAGCATGGGGTCTCCAATCAGCTCACCGCTGGCCATCGCTCTCGGCATGCTGTCGGGGTCCAGAGGAATTACCTGATCGGGCGGCGGCCAGTCCCCGAGCTGGGGATTGCGCCATACGGAGACCGCGGCGCTCTCTGCCTGCGCGACAATGACGTCGTCGCGCATATCGGAGTCGAGGTTCGCCACGAGCAGATTGATCGGTGCCTCCAACGTGCGCAGCACGACCGGTGCTCCGAAGATGCGCGCGCCGCCAAGGTTGGGCAGCGCAATCAACGAATTTCCCCTTTCGCTGGCGACAATGAGATCCAGCTGGTCATCGCCATTCAAGTCGATGAGCGCCATCGTCGAGGGCCGCGCAGGGAGCTTGTGCACAATGGCGTCGCTTTGCCGAAAAGCCGGCTCCCGCTTGTTGCTTATCAGGATGCTGATCGTATTGTCGGCGATATTCGCCGTTATGAAGTCATCGCGTCCGTCTTGATTCAGGTCGCCAGAGACAAGCGTGATCGGCTGCCGAGACAGCTCTCCTTGGACATTGCTCTCGTCGATAATCGCGTAGGTAAAGTCAGATCCGTCGAGAAACTGCCAGTGGTTCGCTGCGACGCGCAAGACTTCACAGCGCTCCTCGCAGTCGGCGGGGTTGCACAGCGTGCGCGGCGGCGCGAGATCCTGGGTGTGCAGCGACTCCGAAGACGACGAGCTCGGGCTGCTGCGAAGCTCTGCGAACCTGTTCTGCACACGCAGTGGAACCTTTCCCAGCGTGCCCGGCGGTCTTTGCGGGGTTACTGTCAGGCGGTGATAGCCGTGCCGCTCCACATTTTCGACTGACAGCCCATCGATGAAGACCTCGGGTCGTGGCAAGAAGCCCCAGCCATAGATCTCAAACCGCTCTGCGCCATCCGCAGGAAGCACCAGCGGGGGGGAGGCAAGAACCGGTGGATCGTCCGACTCTGCCTCCGTCGACAGCCAGCACACATCTGGCCCACCTGGGGGGACATCCTGCCTGACTAGCTCGGTGGCGCTTCGCTCGCAAGGCCCGCTTCCGACGGCGATGTGAAGCTGGATTGTGTCAACGCCCGGCTGGCTCTGGCCGCTGCCGGCCGCCAGAAGCTGCTTCTTCTCATCGAAGAATCCTATGCCAAACTCGACCGCCGTGCCGTCGCTGCTGGCGGGGATGTGGTAGGGAAGGACGCACTCGTTGAAGCGCGCGATCAGCTCCTCGCGCGCGCTCGCGGATAACTCCTCCGCTTCCCAGCGTCGCGTCTCGCCGCGTCGTTCTCGATCGCTGCGCATGATCTGCACAGACGCGACCCCGGTATCGCCCCTGTTATCCAGGAGCTTCCGCAGACTCTCTAGTGCCGGCGAGGTCGGCCGATCGTCGCAGATGCTGATAGCCAGGTCTCGGCAGCCACAGAGTAGGATCAGGCAGATGGCCCAGTTCGATCTCATCGCGTGATTCCTTTTTCACATCTATCAGCGACCCGTTCGCTGGTATTGCACGCCGAAGTACACGCTCAGTCCGATGGCGCCAAGCGCAGCGAGGACCGCCATTCCGCCCCAAAATGCCGGCTTGCGATAGATGGGCGTCTGCGGACACTGCGCGTGCTTGGGCAGATCGTCTTTCTTGTTAATGTTGTATCTATCGAAGTCCTTATTCGCCTCCTTGCAATTCCCGCTTCGGCAGAAAATGACGCCCCGATAGCAGTGGTACTCGGCGCGTAGTTCGGTGCCGGTTGGTGCCGACAGCGCCTCAAGCTGCGCCGCGGGCAGTGGCCCCTTGAGCAGATGCAGCTGGTAGGCTTCTTCGACGAGTTCAGATTTCTCATTGAGCTCCGCCTGGGTGGCATTGAGCTTGTGCCATGTCGGATCTGGGCAGGTGGATTTGAAGGGAGCGCATCCCGCGATGCTCAACCCGATGAGAACCAGTGCGCGAACCTGCATAGGCGCCTTATACCGCGAAGCGGCGGCGGCGCCAGTAAACTGTTCGCTGCCAAGCGGGCTCTACCGGACCGCGCAGTCCTCGACATCTCCTCGATCGATCAGCGTGATGTCGTCCACGTAGGCAGTCTCGGTGCTGTCTCCGAAAAGGAGGGTCAGGCGCGCGTCGGTGGCGGTCTCAGTCGCCCAAAACTCGGTCTCATAGGTGCCCCAGAGCTCAGTCAGATTTTCCGGATACCACAGTCCGTAGGACGTCCAAGGCGCGGCATTTTTTTGCACCTGCACTTTGATGGGACGTGGCTTGTAACCCTTGCCGCGAAAGCAGACGTGATAGCAGTGGTCGCGGGTGATGCTGGCCACCGGCTGCCAGAACTGAACCTGATAAAATAACTGTTCCTTGCTGTTGCGAACGCGAGCTATTTTATTCTTTTTTTCGAGTATCGCGCTGACGGATGCCGACGGAGGATCGTGAATTTCCACGGTCCAATCGGTCAAGTCGGCAGAGAAGTTCCCGTTCTTTATAAGGGACTTCATCGGGCTGCCACACGGAGGCTCTGCGGTTGCCAGGTACTCGTCCGGACCTTCGTCTTCATCCGTAGGGTCCAGGTTCGCGGGGCGTCCGCAGCCGCTAATGATGATCAGGGAAAGGACAGAAGCGATCACGTAACGAAAGTGAGACATGTATACCCTCCGCGCTGACAGTTGGCTGAAGTTCGGGGCGCATCCGCCGAACCTGGGCTTCCTCCAACTCAGGAAGCCAGCGCCAAAAGTGTGACGCGCAAATCCGCGGCCAGGACCGCGTCGATGCTGTCTGCTCGCAGACCGCCGCAAGCCTTTCGTGATAGGATGAAGGGTTTGGTGGGGGGATCCATTGAGCGCTCAGAGGTCGCCTGTTGCCGATAGTTCATGTCATACCGCTGCGGAGTGGTATTCGTGGTTGACGCAGACCGTAGCAAACCTGAAAGAGACCTATCGGCTCTGTCCTGATCACATCGCAAGCGGCTACCACCGCGAGCGCGCGCAGGCGCGGGAGTATTGTGGGCGTGAGCTGCTTGAGTTGCTTCAGAATGCTGATGATGCGGCAGAGCCCGGGCGGGCCAAGGCGCTGCTGCGCCTGGAGCCAGAAGGGCTGCTCGTTGCGAACACCGGCACTTGCTTTTCTGAGTTCGGTGTCGCGTCGCTGATGTTTCCTGACAACAGCCCCAAGATTCTCAACAAGAAGCGGTACATCGGCAGCAAGGGCCTGGGATTTCGCGCCGTCCTGGGGTGGAGTCCTCGCCCTTTTCTGTTGAGCGGACAGCTGCGGATCGGCTTTGACGCGGAGCATGCGAGTCAGGTTCTCGATGGGCTTCGCGCCGACTCGGTCGGCGTGGCTGCGGCCATGAAGCGACTTGAAGACGCCGGTATGCCCTGTCGCATCCCGACGCTCGCGATGCCTTTTATATTGGAGACCGATTCGCTGCATGATCGGGCGCCGCGATCAGGCTACCAGCGGTTGCTTGCAATCGCTGGCGAGCTGCGGGCGCAAGATTATGACACGGTCGTCGTGCTGCCTTTCGACGGCGAGGAGGGCCATGCCAAGGCCCACGCCCAGATGGAGCAGATCGGGCGCGAGCTGCTGCTCTTTACCAAGCAGCTGACCGAAGTCAGGTTACAGAATGGAACCCAGCTCAGGACATGGCGCGTCGAGCGTGCCGATGATCTGGTTGAGATCCGCATCGATGACAAGCCCGCCCAGCTGTGGACGATCTACCGGGATCGCGACGCAATTCCTAATTCCCTGCTACCCGACGGAGAACAGCAGGAGCAAGACTATGAGGTCAAGCTGGCGATCGCTCACGACGAGAGTTATGAGTATCGACCTTTTTTGTACACCTATTTTCCAACTCAGGCGCTCTTTCCTTTTCCGCTGCTCGCGCACGCTACGCTCGATCTGTCGAACAACCGACAAAATGTTCTTGAAACAGAGGTCAACCGATTCGTCGTTTCGAAGCTGGCCAAGCTGATAGCAGTCGCTGCGGAGAAGGTCGGCAGAGACAACCTGAACCCAGACAGGTGTCGTCCCCTGGCCATGATCACACCCCAGGGCAGCATCGATCCGGTTCTCGGGAATCTGGAGCTTCTCCCAAGGCTCAAGGAAGCTGCTGCCCCACGGGCGATCGTCCCGCTGCGCACTGGTCAGCTGGTGCCGGCAGCGATCGCCAAGTGCCTCGACCGGGCCGTCATCGAATGGCTGCCCAGTGAAGGCTTCACGGACCTTGTCTCTGCGCAAGCCGTTGCTGGATTTCATGAAGGGCTCGCGCTGCTCGATGTGCCGACGCTTCCTCAACGGGACCTATTTCAACGGCTCGAACAGTCATCACGATCGGGCCAGATGTCGATCGAAGCGCGCGCCCGCATGATTGTCGGATTCGGGGGGCTGTCGCTAGAAAAAGGAAGTCGCGCCCCATCGCTGTTGGTCGATGACGCTGATCAGGTAATCGACGCATCAGCGACGGTACATCTGTCCCCGGAAGGCACGAAATTTGAGCTTCCGGCTTGGGTTCCCCTGCGCATCTTAGGCGGGGGACTGACCAAAGAGCTGCGGCACCTGTTCAAGATCTCGACAGGCCGTGATCTCGTCTCCAGAATGACTGCCTTCCCCATCAGAGAGTACTCCTTGCAGTCGATCATGCTGGGGATTCTCAGCGCGGGCCATGAATACGTCGAGAAGTCCAATGACAACAAGCCCGAGCGCATTGCCGAGGTCTTGCGTGCGGTCTTCAGGATCTATGCATCTGTGGAGAATCCTCCGAGCAAGCCATTTGAGGGGGTTCGCGCGCTGACACGCAAAGGAACCATCGCGCTAGTAAAGGAGCTGTATCTGGGTGGCGAGTATGCCGGTGGGCAGCTCACCGAAGAGCTCTACAGAACTGCGAATCCAGCGCGTCTTATCGCCAGTCCGGATGTGCTGGGCCTGAAGGATGTGGATCCGCAGGAGCTCGTAAAGTTCCTCTGCTGCTTGGGCGCGGAAACCCAGCCTCGTGAGCAGGTAATTACCGCGCCAAAAGATTTTCGCGAGTATTTCCTGGGGAAGCTCGAATATCCCGTTTATTTTGGGGACGTCGAAGTCCACGGCCCCGATGAGCTGACCGAGTCCGATGCGCACGTGACATCCATCGATGGGCTCGATGAGATTCTGGCCAGAGCAAACCCGCACGCGATCATTGCCTGGCTTGACGCGGACGCACGCATCGAGCGGTGGCGTAGCGGCGGCGATTCCAGCGCGACGTTGCTGTTCAAGCCTCCGCGAAAGCGGGAGTCGCGCAATCTTCGGCAGCAGCCCGATGGACTACAGAGCTATGTTACATGGCGCATTGCCACGACGGTCTGGCTGCCAACTTCGAATGGTGGCCACCGACCGCCGTGCCGGTGTCTGACAACTCCGCTCACTACCTCGCCAGAGATACACAGACTCCTGCCGCAGCCGCAACTTGCAACGTCATATCCGCTGCTGCAGAGGATGGGGATCGATTCGACCAAGATTCGCCACGCACTCGAGCGCGCTGGGGTGCACACATCAATCGATACAATTCCGTGGGAGGACTGCTATCAGCTACTCAGCGAGCTGCCCGAGAGCGATCCGACAGGCGCATCTGCGAAAGCCCTATATCGCTCCCTGGCCGCGCGCAACCTGGATGCCGAGCCGAGAATCGGCGACAGCTGCGCGGCGTTTCATCAGTGCGGGCTGCTATTCGGTAGTCAGGCAGGAATGGGCAGCTACTTTCCGGTTCAATCGCTCTATTACGACGATGGCGGCGTCTTGCCGCCGAATGTGGCGCGCGAGCTACCGCTGTTGGCCCTTGAACGTCGGCGCGGCGCCAACAAAGTGAAGCGGATCTTCGGCGTCACTCCACTTGATGCCAGCAAGGTGGACATTCATATACGCGACTTCGCGCTCAGCCCGCATTCCAACGATTTTGAGCGAGAGTTTGGCGAGCTGAAGCCGTTTTTGTATGTCTTGCGCTCGGCAGAAGCCGCCGCCTCGCAGGGGCTGTCGAAGCTGCCGGGTCTAACGGGCAGGCTCTACTTGTCGGTGAGCGGTGTCGCCACGTTGGAGGATCAGAAGTTCGAACTCAAGCTGTCCATGCCTGGCGACTTTGTCATAAACGGATCAGACATTCTCATCATCGCGGGGCCGACGGAACCGTCAGGACTGCTGCGTGATGAGCTGCTCGCAGACGTTGTCAGCGAGGCTGTGGCAAGGGTGTTGGGAATTGATCGCAAGCCAGACTTTGCGCGGATTGCGGCATGCAGTCCCGAGCGCCGCTGCGCCTTGGTCGCACGAATCCTAGACCGTGACGTCAAGAGCGTGCAGGCGCTCCTCGACCAGGCGGCACAGCAGATGAGAGGCCTTATATCGCCGGTGACAGCCCACGGCCCGGCGCTATGGACTGCTCCGAGCGAGAGGTCGACGACGTCCACCAACAAATCCAAAGTCGACGCCGAGCCAGATCTCCTTAGGCCGAGCCCGCCAATTATTGAGGTAGTGGCCATCCAGCAGCAGCATGTACCGCTACCTCCATCGCAGCGGGTTGAGTTCAGAAATACTCCGGAGCCTGCCGAGCCCCCTGGCAGTGGCGGCCCGAGAAGAGTCGTGGACTGGCGGGTCTGCGAACGCATCGCCTTTCTATTCGAAGAATCCCAGGGACGATTTCCGCTAGCTGTCGGGCACTTGCAAGGATATGCAGCATTCGGTTGCGACATCTTGAGCTTTGTCAGCGTCGAGCATCGAGCTCAGTTCCAGTCAAATCCCAGTCGGGAGAATATTCTGCGCTTCATCGAAGTAAAGGGTGGCTCGCGCGAGGATGGCATCGTCCAGCTAACCAACAACGAGCGGAGCAACGCCCAGAGCGAGAGTGCGCGATATTTCATCTACAGGCTCTATGCGGCTTCATCGCGGGAATGGAAACTGCTGACGTTGCAGAACCCGCTTCAGAATCCCCCCAGAGTGATCTACGAAATCAACCTGCGGCGAGCTCCTCAGACACAATCCTGGGTTGTCACAGGAATCGATGAGCACTCTGGCTGAGGTACCGCGCCCGCTCTCAGCAGCCCCTGCACCGCCTCTGCCATCTGCATGATGCGGATTCGGCAATGTGGCCAAACTACACCACGCATCGGCCAGCCAAATGAAGGACTGCCACCCGCTGGCTGAGGTGCAGCCGTGACAACCACGACCCCTCCCGCCTCGTGCTCCGACTCAAGGCCGAGAAAGAGGCGTACCATCATCGAAGACCTGCTGGGCATGCGATTGGGACTCACCATGAAGCTCTACCTCGCGCCCCTACGCGATCCGGGCGGCAACAAGCTGTGCGGCCCATACTTCATGGGGTGACCGATAGGACCGCTTGGAAGCGCGCCGCTGCCATATTCACGAACATGAGCACGCCAATCAGCAGAATGATCGGTATCAGAACGACCATCCGACAGACATCCTCTCGGAGCCTGCCTGAGCAAGCAGATGGATGACTCGATGCTTCAAGAAGGCTTCCGTCAACCGCCGAAGCACTCTGCCCGCACTGCGCGCTACTTCACCATCACATGCTGCTCAAGAAGCAGCTTTCTATCTCCACGGCTCCATTTAACTCGGGGCTCAAAAAAGGGAATCAGCATCTTGAAGGAGGCACCTTGGTGGATGTGTCCTTCGGGGCTGAAGTAAGCAACGATATAGACTCCCGCAGCAGGCACTCGCGGAAACTGAAATGGATCCAGAGTGAACAATGCGGGCCATTGCTGCTCGGCGCTCGGAAACCAGCGCAGATACTGCTTGGCCTCTTGTGTGAATCGGTTTGGAGCCCCTACGCGATAGCCTCCCGTATTGGGCGGAGCTTGGCTGGTCAAGAGCACGGGAACCCGCTGTCGTTCGTCGAGCGAAGCGATCTCCGGACTGATCGCGGCGGGCGCGATGGACTCCCAGAAAACCCTGGAAGTTGACTCCTGACGCTCATAAGACGCTTTGCTCCGGCACTCAGCAGAGCACCACTTCTGGTTCTGCTTTGGCTCAAAGACTCTCATACACCTGACGCATTGAGCTTTCATCCGTCCCCCCTAGCAAATCATAACGTCTCATCGCCCGACGCTCAAGCAGCGCCGACGCTCGGGCCTGCGCTGGCTTCCTCATGGAGCCTGCCGTGAAGTCAAAAACTCGGCCCTGTATATGACTGCGGCATGCGGCTCCAGCATGTGGCCTCGGCGTGTCATCACAGCGCAAGGGGCCAGCGCGGAGCCTCATCGTGTCTGTCTCGCGTTCAGCCTCAGCGCTGGGCTTCAGCGCTCGGTTTCAGCGCTGGAATCAACGCCTGGGAGCCTGAGGATATCTTCCCAATACGAGAAAGCGCGACTCAAGAGACAGTGAAAGATTCCGCAGGCTTGATCTGACAGTACGGAATTTGCAAGAGGCTCCCAGGAAGCGCGTTGGTTCCAGCGCACGATCAGGGCATGGTTCCTGATCGCACGGTTGCAGCGTGCTGACCTAGCGCTTGGCCCGATCGCTTTCCTAGGACGCTGCGCTGTGACGCAGCATTGCATGTTGAGCCTCAGCGTTCGCTCAACCGTGTAGTCCGGCGCGTAGTCCGGCGCGCGGCCCAGTGCACACTCTGGCGCTTGAATTCATGTGCGGTTCGGCGTTCGGTTTTATGCTGCGCACCTCGCCTGGGGGGTTACGACGCGATAGATGAATGAGAAGCGAGCGCCTCATCAGACGACTTCATGAGCCGTTCAACGACACCGATTGCGGACTGGCCCCGCGCCCCAGGCGCTGAAATGGCGCGACAACCCGTTGATAATGTCGATTGAGCCCAGTCGCCTCCGAGAGCAGCGGTAATAGAACCTGATACTCAGCCGCGAGCAAAAGCGAACCAGGCCATGCCGTCTCTGGATACAGTACCAGTTTGAAGGGCCTCACAAGGGGAGGATGTCGTTGAAGGTGAGCACTATATTACTTTGTATTCTTTAAGCATTTAAGCCACTTAAGCATGTAATAATTTGTAATCATTTTTGGCTTTCCATCTCACATGTAAATATAGATTTATAAGTAGTTAATATTAATGGTTATTTCTGATTGAAACACTATGTAGTCAGGAGTGGTATATTGATAAACGGGTTACGGATGGTGGCAACGGCTAATGCTTCACTCCTGACGCTTTTCTCAACCGGGGCTTCGGAAGATTTCCAGACGGAGACGATATTCTTGAGTTCGATCTACCGCTCTTGATGCGCCTCGGTCCTATCGATAATCGCCAGCAAAAAACTGCTGCTGCGTGAGTTAATGCCTCTACTGGACACGTTTTGGCAGGACGCTAATATATACCCATGATTGTTCGTCGATGCGAATTGTGTAGGCGCCAGATTCCTTCAGGATTGCGGATTGATGCACGATTCTGTAGTGCAAATTGCCGGGTCAATGCGCATAAGCAACGTCAGCGCGAGGCTAAAAAAGAGGACATGCTGACGCCGCAGCCGCCTCCTACGCCGCGAGCTGTCCCCTACACGCCTGAATGGGACAAGACGATCGAGTTCATAAGAAGGCTTGAACCCAAGGCGGGAGCAGTCGGCTACAGATTGGCTCGGTACGATAAGAAGACCCGCGTCTATAACTGGTTCCCGAATCCTGCCGATACGGCCAGGCTCGTGGGCACTGCGCTGCGCACGCAGCCCTACTACTGGTGGGAGCCCTTTGAACCGGCGGCTGTCCCTGAGATCGGCATGTATCTGTTGCAGATCGTCGGCCGAGATGGCGAGTATTATCCACCGACGTCCGCGTACAAGACCCACTGCTTTGTCCCCATCGCAGATCCGCAGGCGCGATTCCATGGCAACCGCCAAGAGAAGCTCGTTGCGCCCGCTGTACTACGACAGCGGGCGGCACTGATTGCCCGCGCCAACCGAATGCGAAAATCCCCGACCTCGTAAAGCAGCCGCGATTACCGAGGCAGACGCATCGCCGCTATCGAGGCGGACGAGTGCCGGCGGGGCCGCCGTTTTCGGGTACCCAGGTAACCCCAGCCTCTTCAAACGCAGCCTTGAGCTTCAGCAGTGTCTCGACGGTAACGTTCTCACCGTGTTCGTAGCGAAGGACCGTGCGCGTCGTTATGCCGGCGCGACGCGCCAGCTCCGCAACGGTCCACTGCAAAGCCGCACGCGCCATGCGTACTTGAGCCGGTGTGAGCATTAATTAAGCCTTGACTGTCACTTTTGATGCACTATCGTAGCTTGCAGGTGACCGAGCGCTTAACTGCTCGATCGCTTTGACCAGCGCAACATCGCATAACTGGCTCCATACGTCCATGGGGCAGGAGTGCTGGGGTGCGCGCATTGGAGGGCCGCGCCATGCCCATGGGTCCTGATGTCATTTCTCCGTCTCCTTTGTCTCTCAATAGTTCGGTCGCTGAATTGAGCGCGCAGCCAGCTTTCTGGGGCCGAGGAGCGAACCATGCACGAGGTTGACTTGCTCGCTGTGCTCGTTCACGAGCTGAGCAGCCCTCTTGGCACCGCGCTGCTTGAGATGGATCGTCTCCGCGCCAGCCTGCTCAGGATTCTCAGAGCGCATCGTGTGATCGGTATCGTCCACGCTGAGCTTTCGGGCTACCGCGATCAGCTGCCGCCGTTTCATCGCCGCACGATTTTGAAGGCAATTACTGCGCTGAAGATCGGCGCGGCTTGCATCGTGCCGCAGCTGAGTCGACGCATTGCGGTGATGGCTGCAAGCGGTGCTTTTGATGCCGTGCTTCATAATCTGGTCAGCAACGCACATCGTCACGCACCGGGGGCAACCGTAATGGTGCGCGCCTACGAACTTGCGCAGGGCGAGCAGCCCTGGCCTGCCGAGTCGTCCGTCACGCTGCGAGGGCCAGCGGTTGTCCTGGAAGTATCCGACTCGGGCCCGGGTGTAGCAGCGAATCTGCGGCCCACTCTTTTCAGCTTTGGCGCCACATCCAAACCCGGACTGGGCGGCTCGGGCATTGGCCTATGGTTGTCGCGTCTGATTGTGCGAGCACATGGCGGGGAGCTTTGGTTGGCCGATTCGCCAAGCGGCGCCGTATTTGTCTCGGTCTGGCCGATGGCCCCACCCAGGCAGCGTCAGCATTCAAACGCCTCTCGTCCCGTCAGCAGCGCCTGGCCTCAAGACCCGCAAGAGTTCGGCAAGTCTGTGCGCACCGCGCGCGAGGCCGCGCAGCTGACCCGTGAGGCGTTCGTGGTCCAGGCCGGCATCTCTCCGGACACCCTGCGCAACATGGAGACCGGACGGCACCGCTGCACCCCTGCAACACGCTACAAGGTCATCGCGCAGCTCGTTCGCTTCGGCATCTCTCCACCTCCCAAGTCCTAAAACAGCGTGCACTCCTGCGCGCAGCAGTCGCGGCAATGCAGACCCAATCCGCGGGCCGGGAAGATCTCTGCTGGCGGCTCTAACTGAGTCCTGCGCGTGCAGTGGGTAGCACTGCGCGAAAGGAGACTTCTCATGAGCCAGATCGATTCTCTTGTCACCGCCGCCCGTCGAACCAAACGACGCAAGCCACCACGCTCCAGCCCAAATAACGCCGCTTTTTCAGAGCTCGTGCCGCACGCTGAGCCCGCAGTCTCGGCCGTTGCCCAGCCCACTGTCTACGGCCCTTATACAGACGGAGGAAAGTGGCGCCTTATCGTGACTGATGGCGATGAGCGGAAAGCTATCAAGACCGATACCTACAAACGCGCCGTTGAGCTCCGCGATTCGATGCTGGAAGAGATCAAGCGTCGGACATCGCGAACCTTTCAGGAGGCGGTGACGGAATACAGGGACAGCCTGGCGAGTCGCGGCTTGCTGACCATCGAGCACATCATCGGCCAACTCCGGCGGTTTTACCCATGGACGAAGTGCTCTCTGCGATCGACAGCGCACGCGCCGAAGCGATGTACGCAGCCGAGACGCAGCGGCGCAAGCGCAACGGGAAGCTCGTCGCGGCCGACAGCCATCAAACAGCGCTTCGTATAACCAAGCAATTCTACAGGTGGCTCGTTTCTACGCGGCAAATCAAGGTGAGCCCATTTGAAGAGGTTCGGGTCGTGGGTCGCCTCAAGCGTGGCAAGACCCAGCTTAGAATTGATGAGGCACGAAAACTCGTCGCGGTGGCCCTTCAGCATGCGCTGAAGCTGCACATTGGCGCTTCGGCGATCTTGATGCAGATCTTGCTCGGCCTCCGACCTACCGAGGCACGGATCCGAGTGGTCTGTGATCTGGACGATGATGGCCGAGTTCTAGGGGTGCCTTTCGGCAAGACCAGCAACGCAAAGCGCCGGCTGCAGGTCCCCGAGGCACTGCGGCAAGTCCTGCTACTGCACGCGCATGCAAAGAGCAGCGACTCTCCGTTGCTGGGTCCTCCAACGAGTCGCCGCGCCAGCGCTTTGTCATCGCGTACCATCTGCCCAAGCTCTGTGAAGAGGCCGGCGTGCCGCGTGTCTGCCCGCACAGCCTGCGAGGCCTGAACGCGACGCTCGCCCTGGCGGCCGGAGTCGCTCTGCACAGCGTCGCCGCGCTTGGGCACGCCTCCTTTGCGATGACCGCTCGCCATTACGCCGACTCCAACACCGT
>Ga0075163_10003413_pt1 | contig 21354 bp, 22 predicted proteins | sample JI1023141ADNA_FD_71478 | JGI IMG/M metagenome (GOLD analysis project Ga0075163, IMG submission 71478) | Wastewater effluent complex algal communities from Wisconsin, to seasonally profile nutrient transformation and Carbon sequestration -... | ecosystem: Engineered > WWTP > Effluent > Algae... | reverse complement strand
AGCGGGCCTTTTCTTTTGCGCGATCGCCAGAAGGAAAGCCGCCGGCCCCTTTCCTCCCTCGCCGAAGGCGGGGGAGGTGGATCGCATGCGAAGCACGCGAGACGGAGGGGGCGAGTCACAGGCGTGATGTCGAGATTGGGGGATGGACCGCTATCCAATCCGTAGGACGGCCGAAAATCTTCCCGTCTGATCTCAGCGCTCTAGCCAGAAAAGATGGGGGATAGCGCCCTCCAGATTCAACCGGGCCTTGGACGAGGGTTATTCTCTTGCCCATGACACGGCACAAACACGCGCAAACTGGGCTGGTAACCCCGTCGCCTCTCGATCGCTGGATCGAAGCGACGCTGCGCGCGTTTGCGATGCTCGTGCACTACGTCGCCTCAACACTCCAGATGATCCGCCGCCGTGAAGTCGTGAATGCCACACAGCCCACGCCTACGGTTCTGCCCCGAATGACGAATGACACAATCAAGGAAACCCAACCCGTCGCCGCAAGCGACACGTCCATCATGCACCCCACCCCGGCTTGTCATCCCGGAAGCGCGCAGCGCTATCCGGGACCCATTCATCCGGTGGGATGCACCTCGCAATGGTTCCCGGCTCTCCGCTTCGCTACGGCCGGGATGACAATCATTGCTTCGTCCGAAGGCATGCAACCCGCACGCCCTCACAATCCCGCACCACCCTCACTCCGCTCATCCCGACGAAAGTCGGGACCCAGAGCATCAAGGGCGCTCTGCGTAACAGGCATGCACCAGCAGCCCTGGATCCCGGCTTGCGCCGGGAAGAGCGGTGAATCACTCACCGCCCCAAACAAAAACGCGGCCGCCTAGGCAGCCGCGCTCAAAATCAAAATCCATCCCAACTCGCCACAAGCGAGATCGCGACCGCGCGCCTAGCCGCCAGCATCCTCCGGCTCGTTCGCCTTCGTCCCCGGAATGCCCGGCGCACCTGTCTCGACAGCATCGCGCATGAACAAGCGGTCCGGCCCGATATCCACCCGCATAGGCAGCACGATAAGCGGCGCGTCATGTCCGTGCAGCCTGCGCTGCAGGCTCAGCGCCGTGCCGCCATGGAGCAGGGTGGAGGCCCAGCCATGCGGCTTGGTCATCGGCCGCGTCGCAACGAAGATCGCGTTCGGATAATCCGCCAGCGCCTTCAGGCAAAGCTCCTGCAGCGTCTCGACCGCGTCCGTCGAAAAGCCCGTATAGACCTTCGCCGGCATGCCATGGTCGCGGCACCACGCGGCGATCTTCCCGCAGCGTTCGCCCACCTGGCTCTTCAGACGCTCCAGCGCCTCGTGCCCGCCATAGGCCTCGGCATCGACTTCGCCCGCCGAGATGATGAGCACACTATCGAACTGCCCCCGGAAGAGCCTCTGTGCATGCATCAATGCATGCAGCCCCGCCGCGCCCTGCGATCCGGTGATCACGCCCACCGGCCGCTTCATCTTGGCCGGCTTGGGAATCTCGATCGCCGCCGATGCATCCCGCATCAGCAGCTCGTCGAACGTCTTGTCCATCGAGGCGTCAAACCGCCGGTAATGGTCCCGCACCCAATACCCGCACGCAGCCAGCAGAAGCGCCACAACCACCGCCACCCACGCGCCCTGCGAGAATTTCGCGAGGAACAGCGTAATCAGGATCGAGACCGCAACCGTCAGCGCAACGCACGAGATGATCGTCCGCGACAGCCACTGGCCGGTCTTCATCTCCCGGCGATGCCCGAAATTGTAGCGCACCAGCCCCAGCAGCGAGAGGCTGAACGTCAGGAACACGTTGATCGAATACAGCACCACCAGGCTGTGAACCTGTCCGCCCGTGAACAGCAGCAGCACCCCGGCCGCGATGCCCATGGTCAGCACGCCATTCTGCGCCACCAGCTTGTTCGACAGGTGCGCGAACGAATGCGGCGCCCACTTGTCCAGCGCCATCCAGGCCAGCACGGCCGGGCCGCCAAGGAACCCCGAAGACGCGGCCACCAGCAGCAGCGCCGCCGCGAACACCATCGCCACGCCCAGGAAGATCTGCCGCGCCAGCTCATGATCGGGAAACAGCTTCAGCAGCGTGGCGTCGAACACCACCGCATTCAGCGTTCGCCCCTCAACAATGGTCGGCAGCCACACCGTGTAGAGCAGCATGATGCCGCCTGCGAGAACGGCCAGCGACACCGCGATCAGGGCCATCGCCCGCGCGCCCGTCTGCGCCCGCGGCGGCTTCAGCGTATGCGCGTTTTCCGACAAGGCCTCGATGCCGGTATATGTCCCGGCGCCCGCCGCATAGGCTGTGGCGATCACGGCCACGAGCGCCCACGTCCCGCCCTCAGCCGTCACCGAGGCGACATGGTTCTCCGCGTTCACGACAGCCGCCACCAGCTCGTCGCTGCGCGCATAGAGCCCGAAGCCGATCAGCAGCACGTGGATGATGATGAACCCGAACACGATCGGGGCGAGCACCATCACCGATTCCTTGATCCCCCTCAGGTTCAGGAACAGCAGCAGGCCCAGCCCGCCCGCCACGGCAAACGGCTTGTATTGCAGCCATGCCAGCGGAACGAGGTTGAACATCGCATCCGACGCCGCCGCCACCGAGATCGCGATGGTCAGGGAGTAGTCGACAATCAGGGCAGAGCCAGACAGCAGCCCCGCATAGGGGTGAACCAGCTTCGTCGCCGCCTTGTATCCGCCGCCGCCGTTCGGGAAGAGCCGGATGATCTGCACATAGGCCAGCGAGATGACCACCACCGTCAGCGCCGTGATGGCGGCCAGCCAGAGCACCAGCGGCTCATGGCCAGACAGGTGCAGCGCCTTGTAGGCCTCCTCCGGGCCATAGTTGGCCGAGGACAGGCTGTCCGCCCCCACGCCCGCCCAGGCCAGCACGGCGACAAGCGCCGCGTGCCGCCAGGTCTCCCAGCTCATGGGATCCTTCGGCTTCTTCTTGGCCATGACCTTGTCGAGAAACTCCATGGGTCAGCCTGCCTGCCAAAGGATATGGTTTCCACCCGACAGGCGGGCAGGGGTTCCGGGATACGGAGTCAGTCCGGGGCAGTTTCCTGGGGTCGATGTCGCGGTGGTCATGGGTTCGAGCGATGCGGTCCGCTACGGTCCTGTCCGGCCTCAATGGCCCCTGCGACGACGCCTTTACGGCGCGGCCGGACCATCCTCCCGGCCCACGCCGGAAGCAAGCTCCGGCCCCCACAAAATCGCTGGATTTTTGAGCGCACCTGCGACGGGTCGCCCCGTTATCCAAGGATATCCCGCTCCGGGCGAACCCCGGTTTGACGCGGCGCGGCGAACCCGCCATACGGGCCCGCAAAACCTCCCAAAAAGAACCGAACCGCGACCTATGCTGCATATCAACGACCTGACATTCCGCATCGATGGCCGCGCCCTGTTCGAAGGCGCCTCGGCCCAGATTTCCGATGGCTGGAAAGTTGGCCTCGTCGGCCGCAACGGCACGGGCAAATCCACCCTGCTGCGCATCATCCGGGAAGAGCTCGCCAAGGGCGAAGGCAATGGCGACGGCACGGTCCGCATCAATCGCGGCGCCAAGATGGGCTACGTCCTTCAGGAAGTCCCCGCCGACGACACGACGCTGCTGGACGTCGTTCTCGAAGCAGACGTCGAACGCGCCACCCTGATGCGCGAGGCGGATACCTGCGAAGACCCGGATCGCATCGGCGAGATCCACGAACGCCTGGCTGACATCGACGCATGGTCCGGCGAAGCCCGCGCCGCCGAAATCCTCGTCGGCCTTGGTTTCACGCAGAACGACCTCTCGCGCGCCTGCAAGGAGTTCTCCGGCGGCTGGCGCATGCGCGCCGCCCTCGGCGGCGTGCTCTTCGCCCAGCCTGAACTGCTGATGCTGGACGAACCGACCAACTATCTCGATCTCGAAGGCGCCGCTTGGCTCGAAACCTATCTGCGGAAATACCCGCACACCGTCGTCATCGTCAGCCACGACCGCGACCTGCTCAACCGCTCGGTCACGCACATCCTCGCGCTTGAGAACACCAAGCTCGTCCTGCAGGCCGGCGGATACGACACCTACCTGCAACGCCGCGCCGAGCGCACGCAACACCTCGCCGCGCAGAAGGAAAAGCAGGACGTTCAGCGCGCCCACATGCAATCCTTCATCGACCGCTTCAAGGCGAAAGCCTCCAAGGCAGCTCAGGCCCAGAGCCGCATGAAGATGCTTGAGAAGATGACGGTCATCACCGTGCCGCTGGCCGAGCGCACGATCCCGTTCAAGTTCTACGAGGTCGAGGAGCTGGCCTCTCCCATTCTCGAACTCGACAAGGTCGACATGGGCTATGTCGCTGGCAAGCCCGTGCTGGACCGCGTCAGCCTGCGTCTCGACTTCGACGACCGTATCGCAATCGTCGGCGCCAACGGGCAGGGCAAGACGACGCTGGTGAAATCCATCGCGCAGAAACTGCCTCTGCTGCAGGGCGTGCGCCGCGCTTCAAAGAATCTCCGCATCGGCTATTTTAGCCAGGACCAGCTCGACGAGCTGCGCGCGGGCGAGACCGTGCTCGAGCACGTGAAGGATCTGCTTCCCAATGCAGGTCAGGCGCAGGTGCGCGCGCTGGCGGCTCAGTTCGGCTTCGGTCACGAGAAGTGCGAAACCAAGGTCGACAAGCTCTCAGGCGGCGAGAAGGTGCGCCTCCTGATGGGGCTCACCACCTACAAGAAGCCGCACATCCTCATCCTCGACGAACCGACGTCGCACTTGGACATCGATAGCCGCGAAGCGCTGATCTATGCGCTGAACGAATTTAACGGCGCCGTGCTGGTCATCACGCACGACACCTATCTCGCCGAAGCGACAGCCGACCGTCTCTGGCTGGTCAATAACGGCAAGGCCAACCCGTATGACGGCGACCTTGCCGACTACAAGGCGCTGGTCCTCGCAGCTGACCGCCCTGAAGAAAACAAGCAGCACGCTATCGCCCGCGCCGAAATCGCGGCCGCTGCTGCAAAAGCGGAAGAGAAGGTTGCGGCGAACTCTGAGAAGCCAAAGCCTGCCGCGAAGATGTCCTTCAAGCAGAAGCACCGTCTGGAAACTGCCGAGAAGGAAGTCGAGAAAGCCCGCGCCGCGCTGGAACTACTCGACCGTGATCTCGGCGATCCCGATACCTTCACGCACAAGGCCGACGCCGAAGCCAAACTGAAAGGCCGCGCCAAGCTGCAGGCGCAGCTCGACAAGGCCGAAGCAGAGTGGCTTGAGGCGCTGGAAGCGATCGAGGGCGCTTAGCCTGACAACAAAGGCGAGCGACTAAGCCGCCCCGCCACCACCGCCGCCGCCGCCTCCACCCCCGCCGCCACCGCGGCTCTGGGTCCGGCGCAGCATCTGGCCGTGGCCGCCGCCGAAATTGCCTTTGCCGCCCTTGACCTGCTTGGGATCAAAGCCGCCCTTCTTGCCGGGCGCGCCCGGAGCGCCGCCCTTGGTCCGCTGGTCGGATGTGCCGTGCAGCTTTTGCCACAGAGCCTTGGCGTGTTCGCTCTGGCTGGGATGATCGTGTCCGGTGGCCTCGGTGTGGTCTTCAGTGGGCTTGCCGGCGGTTTCCGCCTTGGCCGATTTCGCCGGCTTCTTTGGGGTGGCCATTGGACGCTCCTTTATCGGGGCGTGTAGATCGCCCTTTGTTTCAATGTAGGCCGCTCGATCTCCAGACGCGAGGGGGTCACCCCGGCGGCCTTCATCTTCGACTCAATCCAAAGGAGGATGTGCTCGAAGGTGGGCTTTTCAAGGCCCGGTATCTCGTTCAGCACCGAATGGTCGAGTTCAGCCAGGGTCTGGCGCAGAAGGGTCTCCAGCGCCCCAAGATCCATCACCCAGCCATCCTGATCTGGATGGGCTGAGGCGACACTGGCCGTCACGACGAACGAGTGGCCATGCACGCGCTTGTAATGCGCGGCGCCGGCGTCGGCCTCGATGTAATGGCTGGCCTCGAAGCTGGCCGTTGCGCTGATCTCGAACATTGTCAGTCTCAGATACTTTGGCTCAGATATTCAGGGTCCACCACGCGAACCCGGCCAGCGAGGGCCTTAACCGCGCCATGCGGCAGGCGACCCCGTCGACGGCGGGATATACGTCGGGCTTGTCGGTCTGCACAACCGCCCCCAGCACGCCCGCCTGAGCCAGGCAAAGATCGAGGATTTCCCCGCAAAGGGTCTCCTGCAGGTTGAAATGGCGCTCCGCCGCCAGTTTCAGCACCCCTTCGCGCACGAAATCATAGTCCTGAACGCCCGAAACCTCGTCTCCGGCAGGCGGCGGTCCGGGCAGGATCAGCACGACGGAGACATAGACCTTCTGCCGCGCCGCCAGCTCGAACGCATGAAACCCGATCGAAGCGGATGCCTCGATACGACGGAGCCACACAAAATAGACATCGGGAAAGCTGCTCATCAGCGCGTCTCGAACATCACGTCGCGCGCGGCGGCGACAAGCCGCTGCCCGTTGTCGACATGCATCACCTGTCCCGTCAGCGCGGCATTGCCCATCAGGAACTCCAGCGCCGAAGCCACATCATCGAGTGCGATCGGTCGCTGCATCGGATTGCGCGAGGCGACGATCTCGAACTCCGCCTGCGTCTGGTCATAGCTCGGCAGCAGCAGGCCCGGCGCAATCGCATTCACACGCACAGATGGTGCGAACGCCCGCGCCATCATGTCGATTGCCGCAAGCAGCGCGGCCTTGCTCATCGTGTATGAATAGAAATCCGGGTTCATCGCCCACAGCTTCTGGTCCAGCATGTTGACGATGCAGTTGTCGCGCGCCGGATCAGCCTGCGCCACGAACCGCTCGGAGAGCAGGGCGGGCGCCCTCAGGTTTACCGCCATCGCGCGATCGAACGCGGCAATGTCCATTGCGCCTGGCGCATCATAGTCGAAAACCGACGCCGAATTCACCAGCCCAGACAGCGGCCCGCCAGCCAGCTGCCCCGCCTGATCGACCAACGCGCACGCCGCAGCATGATCGGCAAGGTCAGCCGAGATCGCCCAAACGTTCGGATTGGCGCCTCGCAATTGTTCGCACAGCTGCTCTGCTTCAGCGGCATTCGTGTTCGCGTGGATCACCACGCCATGACCCGCCGCGGACAGCCGCTCGACAAGCCGCCGTCCGACGCGCTTGGCGCCGCCCGTCACGAGTATGCGTTTCAGGCCCGTGGTCATGGCCTGTCTTGAGGCGACCCATGCGTGCCGGTCAAGCCTCAGGCCGGGCCTTGCGCTGTCTTAACCCTAGAAAGGCGGGCTTCCGCCACCTCCGCCACCGCCTCCGGGGCCGCGTCCGCCGCCGCCACGGCCGCCGCCGCGTTGCTGCCCCCCGCCCGGCGCGCCCTGTCCGCCGCCCTGCATCCGCATCGGCGCGTCCATCAGCATCTCTGCCCGGGTCAGCACCTTGTCGCCATTCCTGTCGAGCCGTTCGAATTCATGCCGCAACCCTGTTGCAAACTCGAATGCCGTCACGGTGTAGTTCATATCCGTGTCCATGGAGCGCAGGTCGGGCAGGGCTCCCCCATCTCCCAACGCGATCTTGCCCCAGTCGATCATCTCGAACCCGGTGATGACACCGCTGCCATCCACATCCGCGCGCGTGAACTCCGTGTCGATTGCCGCATCCAGCTCATCCGCAGTCACCACCAGATCGCGGTTCGCATCCATGCCGGTGAACAGAAGCGCGACCGGACGCGTGATCTTTGCTTCCTGCAACACGCCAGCGCCCGGCCCTCCCGGCGGGCCGCCACCCGGCGGTCCATCTGGCGGCCCCGACGCACAGGCCGATACGATCAATCCCGCCGCAATCGCTGCGACGCGAACAACAATGCTACGCATGAAATCCCTCCACGCCAATCAGCGCGCAGGTTCACGCCCGGGGCGTCGCGTCAGTGTCCCGCAGTTGTCGCAGAGTGTCGCGCGAGCAAGGCGTTTTGGCGCCGCCCGATCAGTTGGCGACGAACTTGCCGTCGGTCATCGACTTCGTCGGCGGCTCGCCATCCAGACGCAGGCCCTGCCGCCAGTCCCATGGCGCAACGAACTCGCCCGCCCAGACGCCGGCCTTCGCTTCGCGCGCCTTCAGCTCGGCCGGCACATACGCCGTCGAATAGCTGCGATAGGCGAGGGCATGCCCGTGCGCCACCAGCCAGCCCTGAATACTCTCGCCCCGCACGCTGCAATCGCCCAGCGACCGGCCATAGCGATCCTTGCCCGTCACATCGCACGACACGGGGTTGCGATTGATCCAAGCATCCAGCGCGTTCGCCGCTGCCGTGCCACAGCGATAAAGCTTGCCGTCGCTGTCCTTGCACTTCTGGCCAGACTCCGGCGCATCGACGCCATTGAGGCGGAAACGCTGCCCATGAATATCCAGCGTATCGGCATCCACCACCGAGGCCGTGCCCACAATCGCGCTTCCGCTGGCCGCAGGCGCGGTTCCCGCCTCTGTCTCGGCATTGGGGCCAGACGGCGTCTGGGCCGTGTCCTGTCCGCCGGGAATCGGGGCGGAGGCATCCCCGCCGGATGCGACCGAACCGCCTATGTCGATGCCCGGAACGACCCCGGCTTCCGCCAGGAAAAACCAGATACCAGCCGCGGCGGCGCCCAGTATGGCGGCCACAAGCGACGCAGAGCCCGATCGGCCCCGTTTCCGGCTGCGGGGATGGGATTGGGATGTCTTGCGTTTGGCCATGCCCGCAGGCTGACCGCGCTTTTCTTACGTATTGGTTTATGCGGCCAATTCGACCTTGCGCCCGGGGGGGCATTCGTGTCCTTTGCGCCCGGATTTCAATGGAGAATCCAATGACCGGCGTAGTCGTTGTCGGAGCTCAGTGGGGCGACGAGGGGAAGGGCAAGATCGTTGACTGGCTGTCCAGCCGGGCCGACGTCATCGTCCGCTTCCAGGGCGGCCACAACGCCGGCCACACGCTCGTCATCGACGGCAAGGTGTTCAAGCTGAACCTGCTGCCCTCCGGCGTCGTGCGCGGCGGCAAGTTGTCCATCATCGGCAACGGCGTCGTGGTTGATCCGTGGCACCTGCTCAACGAGATCGCATCGATCGGTCAGTCCGGCGTCCATCTCGGTCCGGACGATCTCATTCTCGCCGACAACGCCGTCCTCATTCTCTCGTGGCACAAGGATATCGACGCCGCGCGCGAAGAAGCCGCCGCCGGCGCACAGATCGGCACCACCCGCCGTGGCATCGGCCCGGCTTATGAAGACAAGGTCGGCCGCCGCGCCATCCGCGTCGCCGACCTTGCTGACCCTGCCGCGCTCGACCTGAAACTTGATCGCCTGCTGGCCCACCACCGCCCGCTCCGCGCCGGCCTCAACCTGCCGGAGCCCGACGCCGAACAGCTCAAGAAAGACCTGCTCGCCATCGCGCCGCAGATCCTCGCCTACGCCCAGCCCGCATGGGAACGCCTAGATCAGGCCGTCCGCCTCGGTCGCCGCATCCTGTTCGAAGGCGCGCAGGGCGTCATGCTCGATGTCGATCACGGCACCTATCCGTTCGTCACATCGTCCAACGTGGTGTCAGGGCAGGCCGCGGCTGGCTCGGGAACCGGGCCCGGCGCGATCAACTATGTGCTCGGCCTCGCCAAGGCCTACACCACCCGCGTCGGCGGCGGCCCGTTCCCCACCGAGCAGGATAACGAGATCGGCCAGCGCCTCGGTACAGTCGGCCACGAGTTCGGCACCAACACGGGGCGCGCCCGTCGCTGCGGCTGGTTCGACAGTGTGATGGTGCGGCAAGCCTGCGCCGTCTCCGGCGTCACCGGCCTTGCGCTCACCAAGCTCGACGTGCTCGACGGCTTCGACGAAATCCAGATCTGCACGCACTACAAGCTGGGCGACAAGATCATCAACCACTTCCCCGCTGGCATGACAGATCAGGCCAACGTCCAACCCGTCTATGAGACAGTGAAGGGCTGGAAAGGCTCCACCCGCGGGGCCCGCAGCTGGACGCAGTTGCCGGGCGAAGCGGTGAAATACGTGAGACGCTTGGAAGAACTCGTCGGCAAACCCGTCGCGCTCCTCTCGACCTCGCCGGAACGCGAAGACGTCATCCTCATGCGCGACCCGTTCGAGAAGTAGCCTCAGCTACTGCACGAACTGCGCCAGGGAATACTCCGCCGCCGCAGCCAGCGACGGTTGTGTCGCGCCCGGTTGTGTTACGCCACAGGCCAGCATCCACGCCGCTGCGCCGAACGTGTTCGGCTTCAGCGCCTGGATGTCCGGCGCCTTCCGAGCGTCGGCGGTGTAAGGTTTGTCGGTCTTGAGATCTGCCAGACCTACCGTGCCGTAGTTCACAAAGGTCGGGTTGATGCAGTCGACGTAGAAGCGCGTCCACTGGCCTTTGCTTGGCTTGCCGCCCACCGGCTGATCCGCCTTGAACACGTAGAGCTGCCAGCCGCTGACCACCGGGCCCAGCCGGTTCAGGCTGTTCATGTCGACGAACATCACATCAGTCTTCGTTCGCCCGCCCAGTGCCAATGACATCACCGCCGTCGGCGGCGTCGATGTATCCGATGGTTGCAGGTTCACCTTGTCTCCGCAAAGGCTCGTTTGTGCCACCAGCGCGCTGGTGACCATCTTGGCGACCGCCTCGCGATGCGCCTTCTTCCGCGCGGCGAAAGTGTCGCCTACATAGCCCGACTGTTGCGCCAGATCAGGAATGGTCGCGACATACCGGTCGTAGATCGCATCGATATCCGCGTCGCGCGCACGCCGGTCGTTGGGCGCATAGAGCCCGAAGCTGGCCATGTCTGATGCGCGTTGCATCACCTCGCCACAGAACAGCGCAGTCTCCACCGTCGCAATCGCATTGGCGCTCGGCTGAGCAACGGCCACCTGCGTGCCGCCGATCACTACTGCCAAAGCAACCCCCAACCGACGCAGCATGCTCACCCCTTCTTCGGCCTGAACGCGATCAACACGTTCCCCGGCGGCTCGCCAAACCGCGCATAGCCTGACTGCACGAACAACGTGCCGTCGCCTGCTATGTACGGCGCGCTGTCGAGGCCTCCGCCATGTCCCTCAACGCCGTTCACGGTGTTCGGGAAGTCGCGGTTGGTCATGTATTCGAATAGCACATCGCCGGTCTCGCCATCGAAGATGCGCAGCATGCCTTGCGTCGTCCCCGTCACCACCGCGCCATCCACGAGCAGCGGGGCAGGCGACATGCCGAGCCGGCACACCGTTGGCCGCACAGGCGGAAGAGCAGGCGTTGCGGCAACAGGCGTAGCCGCAGTAGCCGCAGCCACCGGCGGCCTTGGCCCAGCAGGCGCACGCACCGGCGCCGGCGTCACGCGCGGTGGCGGCGGCAACACGGGCGCCGTCACGCGCTGTATTCGCCACTCCGGCGCGGGCTTCGTTGCTTTCGCCACGGGCAATTCCTGCCCACAATCGCGCGCATTGTTTTTGTACGACCACTCGATCTCGCCGGTCATCGCATTGACCGCGCTGATCCCCGGTCCCCATGCCGGGTTCTCGTCCGCTGCCGCAGGCCGGTTCGAGTCGTTATTCGGCACGAAGATGCGCTGGCCGTCATAGGCCATGCCCCAGTGTACGCCGCCATTGGCCGAGCCGCGCCCGACCTTGTTCGACCACACCAGCGCGCCGTTATCGGGGTTCAACGCCCACACCACGCCGGATTTCTGCCCCGCGATCACCAGCTCCGACCCGTCGCTGCGTTCGATCAGCATCGACGTCGCGCCAAAGTCGTGGTCGGGGCTGTGATACTCGCCCGGCCAGTCGCAGTTCGCGGCCTTGCGTCCGCACGCATAATTCCAGATGTCCGCCTTGGTCGCCTGGAACACCCAGCGCTTCGCGCCCGTGTCGAGGTCATAGGCGATGATCGCGTCAGACGTATCCGTCGCCGGCCACGACACATTCTCGCCCGTGCCGGCATAGGCAACATTGCGCTTCGGATCGATCGTCGGCGTCGACCAGATGATCGCGCCCGAGGGCCCCCATTGCTGCGTACCCGTGCGGCTCAGCCTTGTCTGCTGCGCCGGCTCCATCGTTGTGCCGGTCCACAGCTTGTCGCCCGTCGCAAGGTCAAACGCGATCACCGCGCCCTGGCCTTTGCAGCACTCGTAATCGTCCTGCCCGGCATAGTTCACTTCGATCGCCGACACCGGCGTAATCACCTTGCCGTCATGCACCACGGGTGCGCCAGTGATCCGGTTGTATTCGTTCAGTCGCGCATTCGAAACCCAGAGCTTTGCGCCCGTCTTCGCGTTCACCGCATGAACAAACCCCGCCGCGTCACCCATGATGATCGCGGCCGGAGACTTGTCAGTCGCCTCCGCGAACGTCAGCGACGAGCGTAGCGTCATGTCGGAGACATAGCTCCACTTCACGCAACCGGAATTGGTATCCAGCGCATAGAGCCGCCCGGCATCCGTCGCCGCGACGAAGATCGTGTCGCTCACGATCACGGGCTGCGAGCGCATCGTCGGCGTCTGCGGGAATGCGACTACCCACGCAACACCAAGATCCTTCATCTGCGCTTTCGAGAGGCCGGTCTCCTCGGCCGTCTGCCGCCTGTTCGCATCATTCTTCACGCCGAACGTGGTCGACGTCCGCGCCGCACCGTCCAGCTTCACCTCGCGCACTTTCACCGGGCAGCGTGCAGCGCTGATCCAGCTATCATTGCTGCCTTCCGAAACCGGCAGCCAGTCGATCAGCTGCGCTAGCTCCTCTTTCGGCACGTTCTGGGCCTGTATCTTCATGTACCCAAGCTCGAGCGCGTATTTCACCGTCGCCCGGTTCAGCGTGCGAATGGCTTCCAGCGACGGCGCGCCGCTCTGGCCGCCATCGTCGTGGCACGAGGCGCACCACTGGCCGTAAACAGCTTGCCCCGGATGCTCCCCGCCTGCCGCTGCATGCTCGCCGCCGGCCGCCTCGCCCGGCCGGGGCGCACACGCCGACATGCTCAGCGCAATAGCTGTCGCCAGCGCGTAAGCGCGGAACTGGTTCATGGAAATCTCCTCCCCGGAGGTAATCTTTTTATCGTTGCGGCAAGCGTAACGCCGCGCTCCGCCGTTGCAAGGCGCGCCGGGTCAACGAGACGTGAGGAAAGCGGCTATTCGGCCGCGATAGCAGTGCGCCTGGCCTGCGCTGCCGCCTGGCTCGCCAGCGCCCACGTCAGCAGCCTGTCCAGCCCCGCATGGAACCCAAGCGGTCGCCAGCCCAGGTCACGCTCCGCTTCAACCGCATCGAGCATCGGCCCGTGCGAAGCGCCAAAGCCATCGCCCTGCATCACCAGCAGGCTGGACCATGGCTGCTCCGCCATCGGCATCCGCTCGTCCAGCAGCGCGCAGACCGATTCAGCGATATCGATATCCCTCCGCTCCGCGCCCACCGAAAGGTCAAACCGAGACTGCCCTGGCGCCGCTTCCGCCGCCCGCAACAATCCCGCCGCAAGGTCCCGTATCGGCAGCCAGTCGCGCACGGTCTCGCCCGCCGCGTCCAGATGGAAAGCCTGCCCATACAGCAGTGACGACATCAGCCGCGCCATGAACGAAGATTGCGGCTGCCACGGCCCGAAAGCCTCGCCCGCCACACATGTCACCAGCGGCAGGTCATTCGCCCGCGCCCAGCGATCAAGCAGCACAGCCGCCGCGCCACGCGCCGCCTGCGTCCGCGTCGGCTTCCCGGGAATATCGCTCTCGCCACGCTCAAGATGCACAATGCGGAACCGCTCGCGCGTCTCACCGGAAAGCTTCTCGTGATACTGCCGCGCCGCCTCGATCAGCGAAAATGCGCCGCCGATCTCGCCATCCACCAGCGCGCCGGGATCATCATCGCCGCACGCCGCCAGATGGATCACAGCGTCCGGCGAGAACTCGCGCAGGATGGCCTTTATCATCGCGCGGTCAGTCACATCGGCTTCAAGCCGCGCATAACCCTCGCGCTGCGCCACAGGCCCCAGCGAAGGAATAGCCACGGATTTCTTGCGCCGGTCGAGATTCAGGACATGGTCGCCGCGTTCGACAGCCAGCCGAACCACCGCTGAACCGACAAACCCACACCCACCTGTCACGAGGACGCGCATAAGGCCCCAAGCCTCCGACCGTAAAGGTCTCCAATCCTTAACGGATGGGCTTCTATGGTTATCAGGTGGTTAACGTGCCTACGGCGCCTTGGTGGCTTCGGCTTTTTCGCGATCGAACTGATAGATGATGTCGTCCAGACCCAGCAGCAGCCGGTCTTCCGCGACAAGGTGATAGAGCTTCAGCGCGGAGCCATTGGCCGTGCATGTCTGCCGCATCACCGCGACTTCGTCCTCGCTCACGCCCAGCGCAGATTTCGCCAGCCCGGCATCCGTCACCTTGCCCTCGAACAGCGCGGTGACCGGAACGACTTCCACCGTCGCCGTCGCGGCTTCGCATGTCAGCGCCAAAGCGCCCTGCGATCCTGCCTCCGTCAGCGCCAATGTTTTCTCGAGAATTTCAGCGTCCGGCTCCGGCGAGAAACCCGGCCCCACGAACCACGGCGCCACGATATGGCCGCTCACCTTCCACTCGCCCGTGAACGACGCCACCGTCGCCGCATCCGCATCCACGGAGGCGCCGCCCCCCGCAGTCGACCGCGAACACGCAACGGCGCCCAGCGCCAGCACAACAAGAACCACAGACCGCATCATCTCACCCACGCACGCGCTTGAGCGTGTACAGCACATTGTCGAGCCCCAGCATGATCGTATCATCATCGATCATGGCAAAGTTCAGCGACACATCGGCCGTTCCAGACACGCATGTGAATGTCATCGTCGAAATCTCGCTCGATGCAAATCCAAGCTCCGTCGCATCCTTGCCGGGGTCGGGCAGGTTGCCCTCGAACAGTCCGCGCGGCGATACGATGTTCACCGCATAGCTCGGCTTGTCGCAGTTCAGCAGGGCAGGCCCGCCAGACTTGTTTGCGCCTATCACCACATTGCTTGCGAATGCCGGATCAGCCTCCGGCTCCTCGCCCTTGCCATCCCACCACGGGGCGATCTTGGCCGCGCTCAGCGACCATGTCCCGAAGAACGGATTGCGCGGCGTGATCGCCTCCGCGCCCGCGTCGCCGGCGTCATCAGTAACCTCAACCGTAGCGGGCGCCGCTGGCGTTTCTGCCGCCGGCTCGCAAGCGGCCAGTGCGATGACCCCGGCCGTGGCCAGCATAATCCTGAAGCCGTGAAATCTCATGCCTGATCCATCGTCTGCATTGCCCGAATAGTGCTTAGCGGAGTTCATCCCGCTCTTCCATCCGGCTCCGCTGGCGTGCGGCAAACACGTGCGACAGCGCGATCGCGCCTGCTGTAGCTACATTGAGACTGTCGATCCCCGGCGACATGGCGATCGAAACCCGCCGGCATTTCGCCATCAGTTCTCCCGGCAGCCCGGGCCCCTCGGCGCCCAGCACGACGGCCACGCGATCCGGCGGCACAATCGTATGCAACAATTCCCCGCCGGTCGGGCTCAGCGCCCACGTCTCAACGCCGGCCGCCTCCAGCGCTAAGATCATTCCCAGGCCATCGCCTGATCGCGCGAAGGGAAGTGACAACGCCGTGCCGGCCGAGACGCGGATGGATTTGCGGTAGAGCGGATCGCAACTTGTGGCATCCAGCAGAACCGCATCCGCGCCAAACGCCGCCCCGTTGCGAAAGCACGCGCCCACATTGTCGTGGTTGGATATCTCGATCAGAGACAGCACGGTCAGCGATCCAGCGGGCAGGCCGCCGACAAGCTCGCTTACCTCCGCCTCGGGTCCACGCTTGGCCATGGCCAGCACGCCGCGATGAATGTGAAATCCGGTGATCCCGTCCATCACCGCTTGCGGCGCCACATAGACCGGCACGTCGGCAGGCAGCCGCGCGATCACATCGCGCATCGGCTCAACCCGGCTCTCCGCCAGGAATACCGACTCCACTGGAAACCGTGACGCCTCGACCAGCTTCGCCAGCGTTACCTTGCCCTCGACAATGAAGCGCTGTCCGTCCCGCAATAGATCGCGCTCACGCACCCCTCTATATGGCGCAAGCCGCGGGTCGTCCCCCGATGTCAGATGCACAATCACTGGATGCTTGTGGCGCGCAGAGAGGGATGGAGCAAGTCACGCCGACAACCTGTAACCCCGGCCCGCGCTTTGCGCTTCCGTGACGACAGGCGGCGGGTGCGCTCGCCTACTTGCGGCGATAGAGCTTCAGCCCGGACCAGTCCGCGTCTAACGCGCAGACTTTTACATCGACCAGTCCCATCGGCAGGCACACCTTGCGGATGCCGTCTTCCGTGAGGTCGATGAAGAGTTTCGATGACTTCTTCGGCCATGACACCCAGATCATGCCGCCGGTTGCGAGTCTTGGTTCGAGTTTCGGGAGGTCGCGGGACAGCGTTGCAGCGTCTTTCACGAACAGGTGGATAAAGTCGAAGCTGCCGATTGCGGGCGCGGTTTTCTTCGCCGTGATTGCGGCCCCATCGGTGAGTTCGGCGTAGTTGGCGGGCGGCGCAATCGCGACTGCTTTCGAGCCATTCATCCAGCCGAGCTTGGCGATCAGGGTTTTGACTGAATAGCCTGCCGGGCTGGAGGAAGCTTTCGCCATCAGGTGCGCAGGAGGTCGTTCACGCTGGTCTTCGAGCGCGTGCCTGCGTCGACCTGTTTCACGATCACCGCGCAGTAAAGCGAGGGCGACCAGTTCTGACCGGGCATCGTCTTGGTCGAGGGGCGGTTGCCGGCGACGACGACGGAGTAGGGCGGGACTTCGCCATAGAGCGTCTCGCCGGTTTCGCGGTGAACGATCGGCGTCGACTGGCCGAGATAGACGCCCATGCCGATGACCGAGCCTTCGCGCACGATCACGCCTTCGGCCACTTCCGAGCGCGCGCCGACGAAGCAGTTGTCTTCGATGATGACGGGGTTCGCCTGCAGCGGCTCCAGCACGCCGCCGATGCCGACGCCGCCGGAGAGGTGGCAGTGCTTGCCGATCTGGGCGCATGAGCCGACCGTGGTCCACGTGTCGACCATCGTGCCTTCGCCAACATAGGCGCCGATATTGGTGAAGCTGGGCATCAGCACGGCGTCGGGCGCGATGTAGGCGCCGTGACGCACGATGGCGCCCGGCACGGCGCGGAATTTCCGCACGATGAAATCATCGGGACCCCAGCCGTCGAATTTCGAGGGCACCTTGTCCCACCACGCGCCGGGGCCGGGGCCGCCGGGGACGAGCGTGTTGGCGTTGATGCGGAACGAGAGCAGCACGGCTTTCTTGAGCCACTGGTTCACGATCCACTGGCCGGAGGCGTCTTTCTCGGCGACGCGCAGCGTGCCGCCATCCAGAGCCGTCAGCGCTGCTTCGACGGCGTCGCGCACCGGGCCTCGGGTGCCGACGCCCAACGTCGTGCGATCTTCCCACGCGGCATCGATTGTGGCGGCGAGGGCTTGTGTATCGGTCACGCTGATCTCCGTCCGTTGGCTCCGGCGGAATTACATCGTCCGGCGCGCGACTCCAAACGGATTCAGAGGATCCGTCAGGGTTGCGGGCGCGTGGGCGGGCCGAAGGCGCTGTCGAAGAACTCGTACACCAGCTTGCCTTCTTCGGGGGCAGCGGTTTCGACGAATTTCTCTGAGCGGTAGCGACGTTGCTCGCAGGTCTCGTTGCCGAGGATGGCGAACTGCGCGCGCGAGGTGCAGAACTTGGTAGCCGCGCCCTTGAGCAGGCGTACGCCCTGCGGCGTTTTCATTTCGGCAAACACGTAATGCGGCGCTGTGATCAAGCTCTCATCCACCGTCCGGACGCAAAGGTTGGCCTCGATCGTCCACCAGCCGCGGGATTCCAGACCATCGGGGCGGAAGCGCGCGATCGCGGCCACGATGCGGTTGCCGGTGCGGTTGCAGAGCATCATGCCGACCTGCATGGAGCGCTTGCGGGCCACGTCTTCGAGAATGTCGATCAGTTCGCCCGACGGCGTTGTCGCGGGCTGATTGCGTTCGGCCAGGAAAGCGGCGATCGCCGCCTTGGTCTCGCGGCCGAGATAGCCGTCCACAACGTCCTGGAAGATCCCGGCATCGTTCAGCAGGCGCTGCACGCCTGCATTCTCGGGGGATTGGCCGCCCTTGTTGTAAAGGTCCGTCTCCTTGAAGGTCATCGACCCGCCGGGCTTGTCGAAGCGCACAGCCTGGAAGCCGCGCTGCTCCAGGCCCATGGAGGCGCAGGAGGAGGGGTTCTCGACCGCGAACGAGCCGTTGGTGTCGACGCAGAGGGGAATTTCACCGCTCCAGTCACGCTGGCCGCCGCGGTGGGCTTTCGAAGAGCGGGCGAAGACGAAATAGACGCCGGTCTTGAGGGGGCCCGCGAGGGCGGTCCGGCATTGGCCGGGGCGGAGGCGGGTCCAGCCTTCGACGATCACTTCCTCGCCATCAGGACGGCCCGTGGCGGCTTCGATGACAAAGCTGGTCTGGTTGCAGAGTTGCCAGCCTGATCCGCCCTGGGCGGACGAGGGCAGGCTCAACGCGGCGAAGCCCAGCGCCAGAAGCGCCGCCAGCCTTGGGAATCCCCTAGCGAACCAGCGTGCCAGCGCCATGCTCGGTGAACAGCTCCATGAGGAGGGCGTGTGGTTTGCGGCCATCAAGAATGACCGACGCCTCGACTCCCTTTTCCACTGCTTGCATCGCCGTTTCAAGCTTGGGAATCATCCCCCCTTTAGCAGTTCCATCTGCGATCAATGCGCGCGCCTCTGCAACGGTGAGCTGCTTGATAAGATTGCCGGATTTATCGAGCACGCCGGTGACGTCAGTGAGGAAAAGCACGCGCTTGGCCCCGAGGGCGGCCGCAACGGCCCCGGCGGCGGTGTCTGCGTTGATATTGAAGCTTTTCCCGTCCGCCCCGACGCCGACCGGCGCCACCACCGGAATGAAATCCTCGTCCCGCTGGGCGGCGAGCGCGGTGAGCACGGAGGGGTCCACCTTGTCCGGTTCGCCAACGAAACCAAGATCGACGACCCGCTCGATGTTGGAATCGGGGTCCTTCTTGGTGCGGGTGGCCTTCACGGCGGTGATCAGGTTGGCGTCCGAGCCCGAAATGCCGACGGCCTTGCCGCCGGCTGCGTTGATTGCCCGGACAATGGTTTTGTTGATGCCGCCGGCCAGAACCATCTCGACGATTTCCATCGAGGCGGCGTCGGTCACTCGCAGGCCATCCTCGAAGGTGGAGACGATGCCGAGTTTGTCGAGCATGCGGCCGATCTGGGGGCCGCCGCCGTGGACGACCACGGGGTTGATGCCGAGCAGCTTCAGCAGGACCACATCCTTGGCGAACATGGAGGCGAGCTCCTCGTTCTCCATGGCGTGGCCGCCGTATTTGATGACGATCGTCTTGTTGTCGTAGCGCTGGATGTACGGCAGCGCTTCCGACAGCGTGCGGGCTGTCGAGAAGGCGTCGCTGGCCTGCAGGGCGTTGATGGCGGCGATCTCGGTATTCGTCATTCGCGGGGCTTTACTAGGTTTCGCCCCCCGAATGAAGGGGTCAATTCTTCAGCCGGTAGCCCGTCTTGAAGATCCAGGCGACGATGCCGAGCAGGGCCAGCAGGAACACGGCGGTGACGCCGAGGCTGACCGCCACGTTGTCGCCCTCAAGGCCGAAAAACGCCCAGCGGAAGCCGGAGATCAGGTGCATGACCGGGTTAAGCATGGCCACGCCGCGCCACGCCTCAGGCAGCATGTCGACCGTGTAGAACGCGCCGCCTAGGAAGGTGAGCGGCGTAACGATCAGCATCGGGATGAAGTTCAGCTGCTCGAAGCTTTGCGCCCAGATGCCGATTATGAAACCGAACAGGCTGAACGAGAACGACACCAGGAACAGGAACAGCAGCATCTCGACCGGGTGGAGGATCTGCACCGGCACGAAGAGGTACGCCGTGGCGAGGATCACGAGGCCTAGGATGACCGACTTGGTTGCCGCCGCGCCGACGAAGGCGATGACGATTTCGAGGTATGAGATCGGGGCCGAAAGCAGTTCGTAGATCGTGCCGGTGAATTTCGGGAAGTAGATGCCGAAGCTCGCGTTGAAGATCGAGTTTGTGAAGATCGACAGCATGATGAGGCCCGGCACCAGGAAGGAGCCGTACTCAAGGCCTTCCACCACGGGTTGCATACGGCCGCCGATGGCGGAGCCGAACACAACGAAATAGAGCGCGGTGGTGATTACCGGCGTGGCGAGGCTTTCGCCGATCGTGCGGAAGAAGCGTACCATCTGGAAGCGGTACATCGCCCAGATGCTGTGTCCGTTGAGGCCCGGCGCGCGGCGTTGCGGTGTTGCGGCGGCTGCGGCGGAGCGGGTAGCTGATGATGCATCGACCATGGCTCAGCTCTTCTGCATTTCGGCCGCGTTCTTCGCGGCGCCGGTGTCTGAATGTACGAGGCTGACGAAGATTTCCTCGAGCGAGGATGTCTTGGTGTCGAGATCGTTAAACGACACGCCAATCTCGCCCATGCGGCGGACAAGCGAGGCAACGCCCGTGCGGTCCGCCTGCGTGTCGAACGTGTATTCGAGAACGTGGCCGTCGTTCTTGAGCGACAGGTCCCATTCTTTCAGCGCGTCGGGGATCGTGTCGAGCTTGTCGCGGAGGCTGAAGGTCAGCAATTTCTTGCCGAGCTTCTTCATCAGCGTCTCTTTCTTCTCGACAAGGATCAGCTCACCCTTGGCGATGACGCCGACGCGATCAGCCATCTCTTCGGCTTCTTCGATGTAGTGAGTGGTGAGGATCACGGTCACGCCGCGGTCGCGCATCTTGCGGACCAGCGCCCACATGTCACGGCGCAGTTCGACGTCGACGCCGGCGGTCGGCTCATCGAGGAAGAGAATTTGAGGTTCGTGCACCAGCGCCTTGGCGATCAGCACGCGGCGCTTCATGCCGCCTGAGAGCGCCTGCAGCTTCTCGTTGCGCTTTTCCCAGAGCGAGAGGTCGCGCAGCACCTGTTCCACAAACGCGTTGTTGGGCGGCAGGCCGAACAGACCGCGTGAATAGGTCGTGACGGCCCACACGGTCTCGAAGATGTCGATGTGCATCTCTTGAGGAACGAGCCCGATCAGCGCACGGGCGGAGCGATAGTCCTTCGCGGTGTCGAAGCCTGCCGCGGTGATGTGGCCGGTGGTGGGCGTGATGATTCCGCAGACCGCATTGATCAGTGTTGTCTTGCCCGCGCCGTTGGGGCCGAGCAGGGCGAAAATCTCGCCCTTCTCAATATCGAGATCGACTGTCTTCAACGCCTGGAGCCCGCCCTTGTAGGACTTGCTGAGACCTTTGATGGAAAGCACTGGCGCCATGCGATGGGGTCCCCGTGGCTTGGCTTCTCGTTATGTTCTTATGAGCCTG
>Ga0075163_10003412_pt1 | contig 21357 bp, 10 predicted proteins | sample JI1023141ADNA_FD_71478 | JGI IMG/M metagenome (GOLD analysis project Ga0075163, IMG submission 71478) | Wastewater effluent complex algal communities from Wisconsin, to seasonally profile nutrient transformation and Carbon sequestration -... | ecosystem: Engineered > WWTP > Effluent > Algae... | reverse complement strand
CCGATCTCCGACGGCGTCCGCTACACCTTCTGGACCTTTGGCGGGACGGTGCCCGGCAGCTTCATCCGGGTCCGGCAGGGCGACGTGGTGGAATTCCACTTGCAGAACCACCCGTCGAGCAAGATGCCGCACAACATCGACCTCCACGCGGTGACCGGCCCCGGCGGCGGCGCGGCCAGCTCGTTCACGGCCCCCGGCCACGAGTCGCAGTTCTCGTTCCGCGCGCTCAACCCCGGCCTCTACGTCTACCACTGCGCGACGGCGCCGGTGCCGATGCACGTCGCCAACGGCATGTACGGCCTCATCCTGGTCGAGCCGCCGGGCGGACTGCCCAAGGTCGACCGCGAGTACTACGTGATGCAGGGCGACTTCTACACGGTCGGCAAGTACCGCGAGAAGGGCCTCCAGCCCTTCGACATGCAGAAGGGCATCGACGAGCACCCGACCTACATCGTGTTCAACGGCTCGGAGGGCGCGCTGGTCGGCGACAAGGCCCTGACCGCCAAGGTCGGCGAGAAGGTCCGCCTCTACTTCGGCGTCGGCGGCCCCAACATCGCGTCGAACTTCCACGTCATCGGCGAGATCTTCGACCACGTCTACTTCGAGGGCGGAACCAACGCGCAAGAGCAGGTGCAGACCACGATGGTGCCGGCCGGCGGCTCGACGATCGTCGACTTCACCGTCAACGTCCCCGGCACGTACATCCTGGTCGACCACGCGCTGTTTCGCGCCTTCAACAAGGGCGCGGTCGGCATGCTGAAGGTCGTGGGCGCCGAGGACAAGGTCGTGTACTCGGGCAAGGAGGTCGACTCGGTCTACCTGTCCGACAAGGCCGACCCAGGCTCGGGTGCCGCGGTCGCCACCGCGTCGGCCGCCGCCGAGGCCGGCAAGCTGACCGTCGAGCAGCAGGTCGCCGCCGGCAAGGCGCTCTACGCCGGCACCTGCTCGGCCTGTCACCAGGCCGACGGCAAGGGCCTGCCGCCGACCTTCCCGCCGCTGGCCGGGTCCGACTACCTCGCCGCGACGCCAACGCCGATCTTGGTCGGTCACGTCCTGAACGGCCTGACCGGGCCGGTGAAGGTCAATGGCGTCGACTACAACGGCGTGATGCCGCCGATGTCGCATATGACCGACGACGACATCGCCAACATCCTGACCTTCGTCTTCAACACGATGGACAACAAGAAGGGCGCGGTGTCGCGCGAGGACGTCGCCAAGGTCCGCGCCACCACGCCGCGGCCGCCGGGAGCCGGTCACTGATGCGCCGACCGGGACGCACCGCCCTCGCGCTGGTCGCCGCCCTGGCGACCGCCGCCACCGCTGCGCCGCGGGTGACCGTGGGACCTGGCCAGTACCGGCCGGTGTTCCCGACCTCTCCCGGCGAGCAGGTGGTCGAGGTGCGGGCGTTCCTCCTCGACGTCACCCCGGTGACCAACCGCGAGTTCCTCGCCTTCGTCCGGGCCAACCCGGCGTGGCGTCGCGGCGCGGTCAAGGCGATCCGCGCCGACCGCGACTACCTCGGCCACTGGGCGGACGCGTTGACCTTGGGGCCGCGCGCCCCGGCCGACAGCCCGGTCGTGCGCGTGAGCTGGTTCGCGGCCAAGGCCTACTGCGCGTGGCGCGGCGGTCGCCTGCCGACCGAGCGCGAGTGGGAGCTGGCGGCCGCGGCCAGCGTCGAGCGCACCGACGCCTCGGACCAGGCCGGCTGGCAAGACGAGATCCTCGCCTGGTACGCGCAGCAGACTCCCGACGTCCTGCCGGCGGTCGGCCGCGGCACCGCCAACGCCTGGGGCGTCCACGACCTGCACGGGCTGGTGTGGGAGTGGGTCTACGACTTCGGCGCGGCCCTGGTCGCGTCCGACGATCGCGAGCGCGGCGACGCCGCCCGCGACAAGTACTGCGGCGCCGGCGCGGCCCTGGCCCGCGATCCCTCGCAGTACGCCACGTTCATGCGGCTGGCGATGCGCAGCGCGCTCCAGGCTCGCTACACGACGGCCAACCTCGGCTTCCGCTGCGCGGCCGACGTGCCGCGGAGGACCCCATGAAGCTCCTCATCCCCCTCGCGGCGACGGCGGCGCTCCTCGGCTGCGACCGGCGCGATCCCACGCCCGCCCCCACCGCCGCGCCGACGCCTGCGCCGGCCGCACCCGCCCCCGCGCCCGCGCCCACCCCCGCGCCCTCCGCCCCCGCGATGGCCGGCGACTGGGCCTCGCCGCTCGGCGACGCGTCGCTCTACGACCTCGAGGTCACGGTCCGCGCCGCCGACGGCCGCGACCTGCCGCTGGCGTCCCTGGCCGGCGGGCCGGTGATCGTGACGATGTTCTACGCCACCTGCCCGGCCGCGTGCCCGCGGCTGATCGACGATCTGAAGGGCATCGAGCGCGCCCTCACCCCGGCGCAGCGCGCGGCGATCCGCTTCGTCCTCGTCAGCTTCGATCCGGCCCGCGACACCCCGGCCACGCTGACCGCCCTGGCCGGCGAGCGCGCCCTCGGGCCGCAGTGGGTCCTGGCCTCGGCGACCGACGACGTCGCCCGCGAGCTGGCCGCCGCCCTCGGCATCAAGTACCGCGTGCTCGACGACGGCGAGTTCTTCCACACCTCGGTGATCACCGCCCTCGACGCCACCGGCCGACCGCTGGCCCGCATCGAGGGGTTGGGCCGCGAGGCCGACACCCTGCTCGCTGCGCTGCGATGAAGGAGCCCCCGATGACGTTCGACGACTCGCCCCGGTCCCCCCCGCGCCCGACCTCTCCCGCGACCGCGCCGGCGTCGAGGTCGCCTACCGCGACCGGCTCGGCGTCGGATCGCACCGTCGCGCTCCTCCGCACCAGCCACTTTCTGCGCGCGGTGCCGACCGCGCTCCTCGAGCGCCTGGCGACCCGCGCCAACGTGCGCGAGCTGGCCGCCGGCGACGCGCTGTGGCGCGAGGGCGACCCCGCGGTGGCCTTCCACCTGATCGTCACCGGCCTGGTGACGATCCGGCGCAGCCTGGCCTCGGGCGCCGAGGTGATCGTCGCGATCTTCGGCCCGCGCGAGAACGTCGGCGACACCGCCGCCCTCGAGGGCACGCGCTACCCGGCCGAGGCCATCGTGTCGTCGACCACCGCGACCATCATCAAGCTCGACGCCACCCATGTCCTGGCGCTGTCGGCCCAAAGCGCCGAGCTGTCCCTGGCGCTCCAGCGCGCGCTGTGTCGGCACTCGGCGGCGCTGCGCACCAAGGTCGAGATCCTCGCCGCCGGCTCGGTGCGGGCGCGGCTCGCCAACCTGTTTCTCCACCTCGCCACCCGGTTCGGCGACGATCTCCCCGACGGCACCGTCGTCATCCCGATCGCCCTGCCCCGCGCCACCCTGGCCAGCCTGGTGTCGGCCCGGGTCGAGACCGTGATCCGCGCCCTCGGGCCGTGGGAGAAGTCCGGCCTGGTCAAGACCCGCGCCGGCGCGTTCCACCTCGGCGACCTGGGCGAGCTCGAGGCCAGCGCCGCCGGCGGCTGACCGCGACCGCGACCGTAACCGGCAGGCGCCCGCCCTCACGGGAATCGCTGGATCACGCGGGTCAGATCGACGGAGCGAAGCAGCCCAGCCGCGCCGACAAAGGCTGGTTCGCCCGCGCGCTGGAACTCATCGCGGCCGAGCAGCTCGGCCGGGCGGCACGTGATCAGGATGATTTGCACGTGCTGGGCCGCGCTGCGCAGGACCGCGTTGAACCATGCCACCCGTGCTGGATCGCTCTGGCTCAGGTGATCGTCGAGGACGATCGCGCTGCGGAGTTGCTCCGCGATGCAAAGGCGGAGCAGCGTCGCGAGCTGGTCCTGCGTGCCGGCCGACAGCGCGCGAAGCTCACGCACCTCGCCCGCCACCCGGAGCCCCGTCGCGTCGAGGTGCGCGCCGATCTCGAGGTTGCCGTACCGGCCGGAGGTCAGCTCCCCAAAGCGTCTGCTGACCGGACCGGCGAGCGCGCGTCCGAGGTGCGCGCCTTCCGACGACTCGCTGGCGCGCAAGGTCTCGAGCAGCAGCTTCCACGCGTCATACTCGAGCTCGACCTGACGTGCGCGCTCCCGCGCCTGCTGTAGAGCCTGTTCGACCTCGCGCAGCTGCTCACGCACGATCGCGCCGCCGACATGCTCGAGCGCACCGCGCGCCTTGGCCAGGTCGTCGTTGGCTTCGCGGAGGTGGCCGGTCAGTCGCGCGACCTGCTGCTCGTGGTGCGCCACGCCGTCCACGTCCGTCGAGCGAGCGAGCGTCGGCAGCGCGGCGAGCTGCCCGCGCAGCTCCGTCGCAGCCTGGCGGGCGGCATCGACGTTGGACTGCGCCAGCTCGAGCTGTGCCTGCTTCAAGGCGAGCTCGACCTCATGGCTCCGATCCCCGGCGACCTTGAGCGCGTCCTGCCGCCTGGCGCGGAGGTCGCGGGCCTTGGCGAACGCCTCCTCCGCCGTCTTGACCGCGCCCCGCGCCGCTTGGATCGCCGCAGCTCGCGCCGCCTGGGAGTCGGTCAGCTGTCGCTCTGCTTGCGCGCAGACCGCGCGCGCGGCGTCCAGCGCCCCCGTGGCCTCGCGCACCGCGAGCTGCCACCGGGCGAGCGGCAGCACGGGAGACGAGGACGCGAGCTGCGCTGCCCATTCCTCCGCGAACGCAAGCTCCCGCGCCCGTGCACGCGTGCCTTCGAGTTTGCTCGCCGCCGCGGCGGCCGCCTCGCGCGCTCGCTGCCACGCCTCAGCCTGCTCGTCGTAGCGTGTCCCGCACGCCTCGACGCTCTTGGTCGCGTCACGCAAGGCGGCGTCCGCCGCGCGCTGATCGTCGTCGCTGCCCGCGCCGAGCGTCGCTTCCTGGCGATCGAGGTCCAAGAGCGCCGCGTCGCTCTCGGTCAGCGCACGGTCGCACGCGTCGACCACGGTCGCCCAGTCCTCGCCCAGGTCCGCGCCGCGGCGCACCGCCTCGGCCTCGAGCCGCGCAGCCTCCGTGCGCAGACGCTCCAGCTCGGCCTGCCCCTGCTGGGCGAGCGCACGAGCCTGCTCCAGCGCCCCGACCGCTGCGTCGCGGCTCGCGCCACTCCGGTCACGTTGCTGCTTCAGCGACGCCTGCCACCGGTCGCCCAGGCGTGAGAGCTCGTCGCCGAGCTTCTCCAGATCGGCGCCCGACAGCTCCGCGGCGAGCTCATCGCGACGAGCCTCCGCCGCGCCGAGGTCCCCCGATGCGGGCCGACGCGATGCGCGCTCGTCCTGTGCGCTGGCATCGCATTCGAGCCGGTCGGCCTCGCGCTCGCGTTCGTCAGCCTCCCGGCGGCGCGCGTCGAGCTCGTCCACCCCGGCCACGCCGTGGGCCGCGAGCACGGGCTCGGCCTCCTGACGCCACCGCTCACGCAGCGCCGTGGCGGCTCGCCGGGCGTCCTCCTCGCCGGCGGTGACCTCCAGCTCCGCGAGGTCCCCAAGCTCGAGCCGGAGCACCTGCTTGGCGACGACCACCACGGCGGCGCGGCCCGCGGGTGTCGCGAGCGCTTCGCCATCGGCCTCCCACGTGACCGGCAGCGGCTGCTTGCGACGCAGCGTGACGGTCAGCCCACCCCCAAGGCGCGCCTCCGCCGTCCGGCGCTCCACATGTAGCTCGCGGAGCCCGGCGATCTCGGCGGCCGTCGGCAACCCCGGCGCGACGGATCCTCGGAGCGTGGCTGCGGTCTCCCGCAACTCCGCCGCCTTTGCGCGCGCGTCCGCGACCGCAGCCTCCTCCTTCGCGAGCTGCGCCGCCGTCGCCCTGGCCTCGCGATAGGCCGCGACCAGCTCCAGCTGCCGCCAGCGCTCCACGCCGCGCTCCGCGATGGCGAGCGCGGCGGAGGCCGCCACCGCGCGCTCCGCGGCACGGTCGGCCTCACCCTTCTGAGCCTCGACCGCCTTGACCGCATCCGAGGCTCGGCGAGCCGCGTCACGCGCTTCGATCGCGGCCTTGCGCCGCGCCTCTGCGTCCGCCCGCGCCGCCCGCCGCTGCAACCGCTGGTTCGCGACCTCCTTCTGCGCGAGCGCGCGCGCCTGCACCTTCGCGGCGCTGTGCGCCTCTCGCACGCGGTCCTTCGCCCGTTCAAGTGCCTGCTGCGAGGCTGCGCGCTCGTCCCTGGCGGTCGCGACCGCGCGTTCCAGCTCTCCCGCTCGATGTTCCAGGCGAAGCGCGGCGGCCGCATCGTCCTTGACCTCGGCCGCGATCTTCTCGGCCCGCTTCAAGGCGGCCGTCGCCTCGGCCAGCGCCCGCTCCGCTGCCTCGACGCGTCGCATCGCGCCGTCGCGCGCCGCTGTGACCTCGGTCATGCGACGCTCCTGCTCGACGTCGGCATGGGTGAGGACGTCGAGCGCGCCTCGCGCAGCGTCCAACGCGCGCTCGGCCTCCGTGGCCTCCCCGTCGGCCTCTCGGACGGCCGCCTCGCCGGCGCTCGCCGCAGCGCGCACCTGCGCGCCTTCCGCCACCAGGCGGTCGATCCGTTCCTGCAGCTCGCGGGCGCCGCCGATCGTCGCCTCGTGATCCTTCAGCTGCGCCTCGAGCTGCGCCCGACGCTCGCGGACGACGAGGTCCGCGCGCGCTGCGCGAAGCGCCTCGTTGGCCTCCTCGAGATCGGTATTGATCCGATCGCGTTCGCTCGCGAGGTCCCGAATCTTGGCGTCCGCGGCCTCAGTCTCGCGGACGCGCCGCGTGAGATCGTCCTGCTTGGCCTGCAGGTCATTCTGCTCGTTGACGATGGCCAGGAACGGCGAGTCGGCGGTCCGCTTCTTGCGGCCCTTCGGCGTGAACGCGGTGTCAACCCTCGCTTGCGTATCATCGAGGATCCGCTTGAACAGCGGGTCCTGGGCCAGGGCACCGAGCGCCTCGACCATGCGCAGTCGGCCCGCTTCGTCGGGGTCGTTCTCTAGCGACGTGTCGAACAGCACCTTGCGGACGCTGTCTTGCTCGGCGAGCAGCACCTGCGTCAGGAAGCTCTCGGGGAGGCCGCGCGGCCCCTGGCCACCCGGCTTCTGGACGCCCCACCGGAACATCGCGCGCAGCCGGTCGTCGACCTCGCGTCCGGTCGCCTCGGTCGTGAAGGTTCGCCGATCGCGCGAACTCTCGAGGCGCGAGCGCCCTGCGCTGCCACCGCCGAAGGTCTTGGTCACGCGCCACAACCGCTCGTCGTCATCGGCGATCGTCAACGCGACGCGCGGCTCACCATCGCCGCACCAGGACACGAAGCGCTCGTGCACCACCGAGTTGTGCTGCAACAGCAACACCGCGCGGATCGCCCAGGCGAGGCTCGACTTGCCGAGGTCGTTCGGCCCGTAGAGCACGTTCAGCCCGGGCCCCAGCTCGAGCTCGGCCTTCTCGATGCACTGAAACCGCTCGACCTCGAGGTGGACCAGCCTCATGAGGCACCTCCCGCGCGGACCAGCCGGAACAGATGGAACAGCGCCTCGCGCGCGACCTCGGCCTGATCGCCGCGCTCGAGCTCCTGGAGCTGCGCCACCGTGGCGCGCACGACCTCGGGCAGGTCGGCGAAGTTCACCTCGATGCCGCGCGTGTCGAGGGTCATCCGCTCACGCATCACCTGGAGGATCCCGGCCCGGCCGTGGGCCGCGGCGGTCCCTTTCAGCTCGGTCAAGATCGCCTCGGCCTCGGCCATCTCGGGGGCTGTCAGGCGCAGGTCGAGCACCAGCCGCAGCACCGTGCGGGCCAGGTGCGGCTCGCTCGCCAGGGCGCGCAGCTCCGCCAGCGAGCGGACCATGCGCTCGGACCACGTCCAGTACGCGACGCGCTCCGGGCGAAACGTCACCCGCCGCGACTGGCTCACGAACACCGCCACCACGTTGCCGGCCCCTGGCTCGCCGAACGTCGTCGCCTCCGGTGCGCCCGGGTAGACCACAGGTGGACGCGCGCCCGGCGGGACGTCGCGAAAGCTGTGCGTGTCGCCGATCGCCAGGTAGTCGAACCCGCGCAGGAGGGCCGCGTCCTTCGCGATCGGAAAGTTGGTCTGGCAGTCGACGGCATCGAAGGTGCTTCCGTGCACCAGGCCGATCCGGATTCGCTCGTCGCCAGGGGCCCGCGGTGGCAGCGCCAGCGCGGGGTCGCGCTGGCCCGCCCGCGACCGACACGGGCATGCGTACAAGACCGCCCCCTCCTTGAGCTCGTGCTCGAAGTCATCGCGATCCACGACGTGCACCCAGGGTGGCAGGGCCCGGCGAAACGAATGGCCGGGGTAGTAGACCGAGCCAGGTTGCAGAGGATCGTGATTGCCCGGGAGCAAGAACACCGGCCGCGGCCGCATCGCCGTCAGCTTCTTGGCCACCGGCTCCCACCACTCGCGCTCGAGGTCGGGTTCCTCGAAGAGGTCGCCGGCGCACAGCAGGGCATCGGCGCTTTCGTGGTCCGCCTTCAGCAGGATCTGGTCGAGCACATCGAGCCGTGCGCGGCTCAGCTTGGTGCGGTCGGCCTCATCGAAGCTCGGGAAGCGGCGCCCGAGGTGCCAGTCGGCGGTGTGAAGCAGCCTTAGTGCCACGTCGTCTCCCTCCGGCCTGCTCATGTGATCTCGAGCTCCGCGTCGAGCAGCGGCTCGATCTCTGGCCTTGCGTAGCGCCGCTCTTCGGCGTGGCGGCGCCAACGCTGGTAGTTCTCGTCATCGCCCGCGCGCAGCCGCGCCAGGTCCGCGTCGAGGCGCTCGAGTTCGGTCTGGGCCGCGACCAGCGTGCGCTCGATGCGATCACGCTGCTCGGCGCCCATCGCAGCCTCGCGAGCAGCCTGCGCCGTGCCAAGCCGTGCCAGCACCTGCGTGCGCTGCCGCTCTAGCAGCAACACGCGGTCGTTGACGAAGCGCTCGATCTGCTCGAGCGTCCGCTCGAAACGCGGCTGCTCGTGGGCACCGGCCGCGCCGGTGTCATGAAAGAGGAGCTCGTCCACCGCGTCCGCTATGGCCGCGTCCGTTGGCATCGCCCGGTCGGGCCGGGGCGGGACGTCACGCATCGGCTCATCCAGCAGGCAGAGCGCCAGCGCTGCCGGCAACGGGGCCTCGTCCCCCTCGAGCAGCACCACCGCCAGGAGGCGCTCGGAGATCTCGAAGCCACGCGTGGCCACGCGGACCAGTCGCAGCCGCCCGTGCCGTCCCTGCAGCGCGCGCCCCTCCTCGCTCTGGGCCGTGACGCTCACGGAGAACCGCCGCCCGAGCGCGCTCGCCCGGGTCGCCGCCAGCGCCGCGACGACGAGCGGATGCCCGAGGTGCAACGGCGCCAACAGCGTCCCCGGGCTCGGGTCACCGATCAGGCAGGCGGTGCCATCGCGGAGCACCGGCGGGAGCGCGGGCGCGCCGTCGACCACGAGCTCGACCTGGTCAGGCCGGCGCGCCACTCGGTGGGGGATCCCCGCCATCTCGAGATAGCCGATGACCACCCGTTCGATCTGTTGGTCGAACTCTTTGAGCTCCCGCGGGAGGTCCTCCTGGATCTGCCGGAAGGTGCGCTTGACGCTGCTGTCGAAGCGACGCTGGATCGCCTCGGCGGTGCGGCGTTGCGCCGCCTCAAACTCGCGCACCTTGCTCTCGATCGCCGCGCGCAGCCCGCGCACCTCCTGCTCGACCTCTTCGAGCGTGCGCGACCGCTCGTAGATGCGCCGCAGCTGGGCCTCGAAGTCGACGCCCACGGCGCTGGCCAACGACTCCGGTGCGCTGGCGCCGCTGCCGTCGAGCACCTCGTCGGTCGCGCCCAGGACGGTGCCGAACAGGTCAAGCTTCTGGCTCAGGATGTCGTAGGTGAGGCGCTGCGCCTCGTTGTCTTTTGCCAAGAAGTTGATGACGGTGACGTCGCGCTTCTGGGCGTAGCGGTGGCAGCGCCCGATGCGCTGCTCGATGCGCTGCGGGTTCCACGGCAGGTCGTAGTTGACGACCGTGTCGCAGAACTGCAGGTTCAGGCCCTTGGCGCCGGCCTCGGTCGAGATCAGCACGCGCGAGCGGGTCTGGAACTCGTGTACCAGCGCCAGCCGGACGGCGACGTCGGGGCTCGGCCGGCTCGCGGCCGGCAGCTTGCGCCCGACCTCTTCCTGCCACCGCTCGAGCGCACGCTTTGCCGCGGGGGAGTTGTTGGTCCCGCGGAAGAACGTGATCTCCCCCTCGGTGACCAGGTGGCTCTCGCGCAGGAGTCGGCCGAGGTACTCCTGCGTCGTCAGGGACTCCGTGAAGATGACCAGCTTGCCGCTGCTCTTGCCGGCGTCGGCCTGCTCGAAGACCAGCTTGACCGCGTCGAGCAACGCCCGGGCCTTGTTGTCGGTCGGCAGCGCCCGCGCCCGCGCCACGAAGCCCTCGACGCGAGCAAGCTCGGCCGCGATCGCAGGCGCATCTGCGGCCGTCACCGGCGCGGCGACCGCGTCGGCCGACTCGTCATCGTCCTCGAGATCGCCGAGCGTCGCCGCGCGGTCCCGCTCGTCGTCCTGCCGACCCTCGAGCAGGCTCCGCAAGCGTTCGGCCACGCGCTCGAGGCTAGCCGACAGGGCCGCCAACGACGACGCCATCCGACGGTGAAAGCCGATCAACAAGAGCGTCCGCTGGCTCCCGCGGAACGCAAACAAGCTCGGCTCCAGCAGGTACTTCGTGACGTCGTTGTAGAGCGCTCCCTCCTCCGTGCTCATCTCGTAGTCGAACAGCTTCGCGCGCCGCTTCATGAACGGGACCTGCATGAACTCCTGCGCCTGCCGACGCAGCGTCCGTTGCAGGACCGTCTCCAGGCGACGCTGGAGCTCGTGCTCCTGTCCGGCAGCGAGGACGCGTTGGTCGGCGGGGCAGAACAACTCGCGGAACGTCGGCAGGTCTCCGAGCAGCGTCCCCGTCGGGTCGACGAAGTGGACCAGGCCCCACAGCTCGAGGAGCGAGTTCTGCAGCGGCGTCGCGGTGAGCAGCAACACCGGCGTCGCCGCCCGCTTGAGCGCCTGCGAGAGCCGGGCCGCCATCTTCGCGTACGGCGAGTCGTCCCGTTTCGACCCGCCTCGATCGAAGCGCTTGTAGATGCTCGCGAAGACCTCGTGCGCCTCATCCACCACGCACAGGTCGAACCGCTCCCCCGCCTCGAGCAGCTGCGCCCCCGCCTCGCTCCCGACGTGGTCGCGCGTCGCCAGGAACACCCCCTCGCCCTCGAACGCGAGCGCGTCCCCTCGCTCGACCTCGCGCGCGTCGATGGCGAAGAGCGTGTACAGCTCCTGCCGCCACTGCCCCAAGAGCGCCTTCGGCGTGACCACCAAGATCCGTCGCGCGCCCTCCGCCCGTAGCTGTGCGATCACCAGGCCCGCCTCGATGGTCTTGCCCAGGCCAACCTCATCCGCCAGGATGCAGCCACCGTCCGGCAGCCGCGCGAGCGCAAAGATGACCGCGTCGATCTGATGCGGGTTGGGATCGATCCGCGCCGCCCGTTGCGACGCCGCGTACCGACGATGCTCGTCCGCGCGACGACGCCGGACCAGGTCCTCGGCGAGGTAGAGACGCTGGATCGGATGCGCCGCACGCGATGCGCTCATCGAACGCACCGCGCAGTCGCCGGCAGCATCGACACCAAGTCCCCAAGCTCCCACGTGAACGGCGCGGGGCCGAAGGCTTGGCGGAACTCATCGACGGCGGTCTCGAGTGACGACGCCGGCGAGAGCCATGCCGCGGCGCGCTGTGCCAACGCGGTGGCCCCCAGCGCAGACCGCGCGCTGTTCAGTCGACGCCGCGCGTCGAGGTAGTGAAACAGCGCCCCGGTGCCGCCCTCGTCATCCGTGCGCTTGAGGAGGCGGTCCGTGCATGCCCACACGACGGCTGCCAAGAAGTGCTTGTGACCGTAGTGCACGTCCTCGCCGAGCGACTGCGCCAGTGGAAACGCGAAGCTCCGCGGCGTGAAGGTGAGGCGAGCGAGTTGCGAGCGGACGAGCGGTTCGGAGATCCTCGAGCTGTCCTTCTCTACGATGTGGGCGCAGATATACTCCCTCATCCCGGCGACCGACACGCTCGCCGGGATGTCGTGGCTCTTCAGCGCCGCCGGATTCCATTCGGCCTTGGGCTGCAGCTTCAGCGTGTCAACGACCTTTCTCATGTTGCTATCGAAATCGCGCCGTATCGCCCGCAGGTGCTTCCCGATAGCGGGATTGTCGGGTGCCGTCGCCGCTCGTGCTTCCACGACTTCGGCCATCGCCGCGATTACGTGTACCGCGTCGCGGTAGAGGCGATGCGGCGCCCAGCGGAGGTAGCCGAAGTCCACCGCACGGAGTCCGATGATCTTGCCGATCGACCTACGCGCCTTCGACACCTGATCGCGGACGCCGGCGTCGACCAGCGAGAAGGAGTGCCCCTTCTTCGTGTTCTCGAACACGAAGCCGATCTTCTTGGTCGTCTCCTTCGAGAGCACACCAAGGCGGACGAAGACACTGAGATCGATGGACACGGACAGATCCGCGAGATCGTCATCCGTCGCGACCCCGACGCCAGTCGCGCAGAGTTCTTCGACATAGACGGTCGCGGGCAGAGCCAGCGGAGGCAGCGGCGGAAGCGCGCTCGGCGCGAAGTTTGCAAGGGCCTGCTTGACGAGTTCCTGCCGGCCCTTGGCTTGTCGTGCAGCGCTCGCCTTCGCCTCGAAGGACTGCTCAGGCTCGACCGTGCGTGCCGGCATGATCTGGGCGAACAACTCCGGCGTGAGACGCTGAAAGTACTTCTGCTCGCGAAGGCGCGAAAGTTCAGCGCGGATGGTCTCGACATCGACGTGCGGCATCGGCGTGGCGACCGCCGCCATCTCGACATTCGTCCCCGTCAAGGCGCTATGAGTCAGATTTGCCGAGCCCACGATGCCGGCCCACGTCCCGTCCGGTCGCTCGAACAGGAACACCTTGGCGTGGAACAGCGATGTCGCGTGCGGATGGAGGTAGACCGCGACCTTCCCGGGGAAGCGCTCCTCAAGCGGGGCGAGCCTTTCGAAGAAGTGCGGCTCGGTGAACGCCCCACCGTTGAAGGTGACGTAGAGGCTGACCGTTCCACCGCGGGCCAGGAGTTGCTCTAGCGACGGCACCAGGAGTTCGATCCCGCTGGACGAGACGAACGCCGATGCCAGGATCGCCGTCTTGGCCGTCCCGAGATTCTCGCGCAACGCCGCGAGAATCCGGCCCTCCGCGGACGGCAACACGCGCATCGGGTTCGTCACGACTCTGGCCCTGTCGCGGGTTGGATCCAGACCGCGGCGATGGGAAACAACGCGGCGACGGGATCGCCGGGGCGCGTGACGCTAAGGCGCGCGACCCACGCATCTTCCAGCGCCCGCAGACGTGGCGTGTCGAAGCCCGTCGCACGAGTCCGTTTGGGCCGGGGCACCCGCACCATGCGAACCAACGTCGCCAGCGTCGCGTCGGTGAGTTCCGCTTCCGTTCGACCTTCGCTATCGGTCACGAATGCGCGGACCGACGCTCCCACCTCGCGCGGCGGGGTCTGCGCAACGTCGAGCTGGCGGACGCCGTACGCAACCACCAGGGCCCCCGAGCGCAGCGCCTCCGGGTGCGGCGTAGACTCACACCACTCATGGAACCGCTTGGGGTCGACCAGGGTGAACGCCACGGAGCCGACGGGTGCGCGGGTGCTTCCCGCGCTCTCGTCATCCTCGAACAAGGCGCGAACCTTTGACGCGACCCAGCGATCGTTCAACCCAAGGCGCCGCACCGCTTCGTTGGTCGGGCCGCTGAGGCCCAGCCCCGCGTCTCTGCCAACAAAGCCCAGGCTTCCATCTTGCAGCCGGAACACGCGCGCGTCACCCCAGGCGACCTGGGGCTCGGGCGCGCCAGCCACCTTTACGAGCGTCTTGCGGCGCCACCCAGCCTCCGCCTTCGCCCCAGCCGTCGACGTGACAAAGGCCTCGAGGTCTTCGTCCTGCACTGGCCCTCGGTCCAGGCCACGCAGCGCGGCCGCGCGCTGCCGGAAGTCCGCATCAGCCACGCACAGGGTCTCGTATCCCTTCTGGACCATGCGGTCGATGCGGGCCTCCTCGTCAGGGGTCAGCGGGCCAAATCCCTCCCCCGCCATGAGCAGCGCAAGCTCCGCCAGGGGGATGAGCGCCATCGTCCGACTGTAGTGCAGCTCGAACCGGTCACCGTCGATGTCCTTGACGATCTGCCCCAGCCTGGCGCGGCATCGGTCGAGGATCCTGACCTCACGACTACCATCCATCACGATCGTCTCGACGACCACGGTATTGTCACTTCCGTATCGATGAACTCGCCCAACGCGCTGCTCCATCTCCATCGGGTTCCACGGAACGTCGAAGTGAATCAGCCGTCGCGAGATCTGCAGGTTGATGCCTTCACCGCCCGAACGTGACGACACCAGCACGCGCGCGCCGTCAGGGCGACGGAACCGCTCGATCTCCTGTCGCCGTGCGTCGCGATCCTGGCCCCCGACGATCAGCGACACCGCCCCGGCCCCGAGATGCATCTCGAGGCGCTGTTTCAAGGTGTACACAGTCTCGACTGGCTGCGCGAACACCACGAACTTCTCGTCCGGGTGTGCCACCAGCCATCCGAAGACAGGAGCCAGCTTGTGGCGAAGCGCGTCGCGCTCGATCAGCGCCACGCCCGCGTTCAGCGCCTGTGAGAGTAGCCCCACCTCGGCCTTGAAATCGCCGGCATCGTCGTCGTCGAGTTCCGCCAGCTGACTGCGCAGGTACGCCTCGAGGTCTTGGATCGACTCCTTCGGCGAGCGACCGCGATAGGGCCGCAGCGCACCGAGCGCCGCTCGCAACGAGGCGTTGTCGCCGGCTCGGATGCCTGTCCGCAGCGTCAATCGCACCAGGTAGGCGAGCCCAGCCTGTGGGCTGGACGCGCACCACTGCAGAGCCTGCGCGAGCCGCCACCCCGCCGCGCGCGTCCCTGTCGCGGCTGACAGCAGGCGGTGGACCAGCTCGAGCCACCGGCGATAGTCCGGCCCGCATTCGATCATCGTCGGCGGGCGGACGTCGCGGATGGGAAAGAGCGGTTGCCCGTCCCAGTCCCGGATGTCGTCCTTGATCCGGTAGATGACGCGACCGCTGGCATCGCTCTCACCTTCGGCACAGAGCAGGCGGAGCAAGTTCTGGAACTTATCGCCGTGGCCCTGGTGCGGCGTGCCAGACAACAGCAACAGCCGGCCGCCCGCGGTCATCCTCTCGTCCACCAGTCGGCGGACGAGCTTCATCCGCTGCTGTGGATCAGTGCCCTCGGCCGACCAGTCCGATAGGTGGTGGGCCTCATCGATGATCAACACGTCCCACGGACCCGATCTGGCGACGGTCTCCAGATGATTCACGCCGCCCTTGATCTGGAACACGGCGCGGTGCATCGACGCCACGACCAGCGGATCGCTCTTGCCCGGGTCGAGTCGCGCCTCCGGTGCCCAGCTAGTCCATCGACGAGGCGACAACCCGAGGCGCACGAATTCGTCGACGACGTTGTCGACGAGGCTGGCCTGCGTCAGGTACAGCACCCGCGGCGGGGCCCCGGTCCACGACTCGATCAGGCGTTGGACGATCAGCGCCGCCTCGATCGTCTTGCCCAACCCGACCTCGTCGGCAATCAGCACGCGCCGGAGGTTCGGGTCCTTGAGGACGTGCTCGACGAGCGACGCCTGATGGGCCAGCGGGTCGATCGCTTGCGCATCGAGCAAGCGATACCGATCTTCGCAGAGCAGCCACATCGCCTCCAACCTCGCCAGCGCTCGCCGAGTCTCCTGCATGATCTTCTCGCCCTCACCGCCGGCCGCCCCGAGCAGGCTCTCGAGGGGCGTCGCCAGCACGGTGGCGTCCAGCTCGGCTTCGGTGATCGTCGACGGCGGTCGGGCGGCTTCATCGAGATTTACGAACAGGCGGTCAGGCCACGTCGCCGCGTTGAAGCTCGAATACCCAAAATTGGAGGTCCCGAAGACGGCGTACGTTCCGGCGCGCTTGGTCGCCCGGATCAGCAACGGGCGCGTCACGACGACACCTCCGCAGCAGTCGCGTCTGCGCTTTGGAACGGCGCCAGCAGTTCGAGCGCGTGCGCGACCTGCGCCCGCACGGCGGCGGCCTTGCGCGCGTCACGGCGGGCGGCCCGTGAGCGCTCGTCGTCCGTGAGCCGCCGGAATGCGTCGGTCAAGGGATCGTGCTGCTCTGCAAGGTAATCCTGCTCGAGTTCCCGGCGCAGGGCATCGTAATAGGCGAGCAACAGGCCCTCGGCATGCTCGCGAGCCTTCTCGGACGCCAGCGTCCCACCGTTCTCGAACGCGTCGAGGATCCGTTGTTTGGCCCCCTTACCTTGGTTGTGGCCGGCGGCCAGGGCCCTCTTGCAGGTCGCGTTCATCACCTGGCCGATCTTCTTTGAGAGCTCGGCGCTGACGCGGCCGGTGAGTTCCGCCAGCTTCTCCTTGGTGAAGGCGACGCAGGTCTTGGCGCGCTGTTCCATGAGCTGCTTCTGGCTCGTGATCTGGTCCTCGCCAGCGACGCGTTCATCGAGCGCCTTCGCCGCATCGCAGAGCTTCTCGACCAAGCGAACGTCGCGGTCGACCATCTGCTTGATCGCGTTGCGAACGCCACCGACGATGCGCGTGTCCCAGTCGCTCGCGATCGGTTCGATGAACTTCTCGGTGAGCACGACCGGGTAGTTGATCGCCTTCCTGTCCCAGACTGCGTCGTGCTTGAGCGCTGCCTCGAGCGACTTGAAGTACAGCTTCTCGCCTTCTGTTCGGAGGCGCTTGACCCGCTTCGCCGTGCCCTTCTCGGCCTCCGCACACAGCAATCGAATGTCGGCAGGGATGGCCTCCTTGAGGCGTGCCAGCAGCTCCCCGTGCGATGCATTCATCTGGTCTCGCAGGCCTTGCATTGCATCCTGTAGCGCCGCGCGAAACGACTCCCACTGTTCCGTCGCGGCACCTCGCCCTTCTTCGTAGGCCTGCGCTGTCGCGCGCAGATACCCATCGACGATAGCCCACAGCGCGTTCGCCGCCTGCGCGATGTCTTGCTGACGCTGCTTCGCGTGCTTGGCCGCAAGACCTTCAAGCGCTCCGCGAAACGCAGGCACATTGGTGGCCTCGCGGTGCTTGAGCCACGCCATGTCTTCGAAGCCGTCGATCAACCAGAGGTAGTCCGGCGCCGAGACGCACAGGACTTCCATCTCGGCGCACAACGCTTCGATGCGCTGTTCACGTCGCGCCCGGCGCTCGTCGGTCAGCTCGGCCGCGGCTGGGGCCGTGAGCAGCGCACCACGGATGTCGCTACGGGCCTTGGCCGACATCTCGGCGGCGAGCTCGGCGAAAACCGCGCCGGCATCGGGCGGGCGCTGTCCGCGAGCCCGCGCGCTAGTACTCGCCTCTCGCCAGCGAGTCTTGGCGACGTCGTCGAGGTGGGTGACGACGACCATGACGCGAATGCTCGGGGGCCCTTCGCCTTCCATCAGCAGACGCGTCACCACGCCCGTCCGCTCAAGCAAACGTGCAATGGACTCGGTGAGGCCGCTGTTACGCATAACGACGACCAAGGCGTCTCCGCCCTCTCGAACAAAGTCCTCGGCAACGAAGGCGCCCGGGTCAGCGCGGACGCCGATGCCGGGGAGGTCGACGAGCGACAGCGAGCGAACGATCTCGCAGCGCAGCCCAACGCGCAGCGTCTTGACCAGGGGGGCAAGCCACCCTGCTGCACGCACCTTTAGCGTCTGCATGAACTCGAGGGCGTCGGAGCTCGTGACGGTCTCGGTCTGCCCCAGGTAGTTCTGGAGTTGCTCGATGCGCGGCAGGAAGGCGGTTACCGCCTCTGGGTTTCGCGGGCGCTCGTTCAAGATTGCGCGGAGTCCGTCGACCAGCACGCTACCCGGCGGCCGGGCGTCGGCGTCGTGCCCGAGGTCAGGACCGAGCATCGACCATAGCTGCTCCAACAGGTAGTTGAACCGCTCGGCGGCGGCCGCGCTGGCCTGTACCGCGTCGTCGTTCGGGGGCTCATCGGCCGGGAGCGGAGCTGGCGCGACCGCCCCTAAGTCCAGCTCGAGCTCATCGAGCGTCGCCTCGTCGCGACCGTCGGAGTTCAACGGCGCGAGCTCGCCGCGGCGGACCAGTGCACTCTCCAGCAGAAGGCGAACGCCGCGCAGCTTCTCAATGTCGTGGTACGAGACTGTCAGGCAGTCGTCATCGGCGTACGCGACCTGCGTGGCCTGTGCGGTCAGCGGACCGATACCACCGGACGGCAACGCGCTGCGCTCGACCAGCGCGTTGATCAGCGAGCTCTTGCCGACCTGTGATTCGCCGATGAACCCGACCTGCAGTTGCGTCTTGCGCCGCAGCGCGGCGGCCAGCAGTTCGGCGGATTGATCGACAGCGCCGATCTCACCGGGAACATGCTCTTTGAGCAGCGGGCGCAGTTCCTCGACCCAAAGTTTGAGCAGGTCGTGCGCGTACTGATCATCCTTGACGCGGTCCATAGCGCCCCTTTCGCGATGCATGGTTACGATGCCTCATCCGACGGTTCTGGCGCCCCAACCGCCGCCAGCGCCGCGTGGATCGGCAGCAGGATCTCGACGTCGAGGGCGGCGTAGGCGAGCTGCGCGGGTGACAGCGGACGCTGGGTCCAGTCGGACTTCTGCGCGGTCTTGTCGAGGCGCAGGCCGAGCTCGCGGCGACAGACGGCGGCCAGGCTGTGGCCGTCGGGCTGGCGACCGCGAACCTGACGCGACAGCGCGAGGGTGTCGACGTAGTTGCGGATCGGCAGGTTCAAGCGGCCGAGGACCTCGAGCTCGAAGGCGGCGTTGTGGATGACCTTGGCGACGGTCGGCGACTCGAGGACCGCGGCCAGGGGCGCCAGGTCGTCGAGGGCGCGGGCGTCGATGACCGCGGTCCACTCGGGCACGCCGAGCTGCACCAGGCACAGCTCGTGATCGCCGAGCGTGGTCTCGACGTCGAGGGCGACCAGGGTCCGCGCCGCCAGCTCGTCGCACAGGGCGCGCAGCCCGGCGGCGTCGTCGACGTAGCGGATCGGGTGGGTCGGCTGGGCCAGCGGCGCGGTCGCGACCTCGGCCGCGGGCAGCGCGGCCACCAGCCGCGGCAACGACGCCGCCAGGGCCTCGGCGGGCGCGGCCTCCGACGGCACCAGCGTCCCGAGGAACGCGCGGGTGCCGGCGAGGTCGAGGAGCGTGCCGGCCACCAGCTCGAGCTGACAGCGCGGCGGCAGCGCGGGCTGGAACTTGCTCAGCCGGTACGGCGGGAGCTGGTCGATCACCCGCAACCAGAACCCGAGGTCGTTCCACAGCGCCGGGTCGGCCAGCCGGGCCACGGCCTCGCGCACCGCGCCCTCGGTCACGCCCTCGCCCTCGAACCGCAGCCGGAAGCTGTCGGCGACGATCTTCCACCCGGTCGCCACGGTCAGCGCGTGCTTGAGCGTCTGGTTGATCGCGCCGCCGGCGAAGGTCCACCAGCGCCAGCCCTTGGCGTCGCTCTGGAGCGACGCGCCGGTCGGCCCGAGCAGCCCGGCGAAGTCCTCGCGGTGCTCGGCGACCGCCGCCGCCACCGGCTCGGTGAGGTAGCCGTAGCTGCGCTCCTCGAGGAGCACGCGCTTGATGCGCTGACACAGCGGGTAACTCAAGAGCGTCGGCGCGAAGCCGCCCCACAGCGGCTTCTTGCCGCGCGGCGCGCTGACCGCGGTGATGATCCGCTGCTTGTGATCGATCGCCTGCACCAGCCAGGCGCGGCCGCCGAGCAAGAAGCTGGTCATGTCCTCGACCAGGCTGTCGACGAAGTTCTGATCGAGCGAGCCGATGTCGGCGCCGCTTGGGGTCCGCACCCGGTAGAGCTGCGGGCTCGAGAACACCGCGTACAGCTCGAAAAAGTGCTTCTTGCCGAACGCGCGCTCGGCGGCCTCGCCCATCGCGAGCTGGCCGCCGGCCTCGAACAGGTAGTCGGTCGCGACCATGTGATCGACCACCGCGTCGAACTCGGCGCGGCTGATGCCGGCCAGGTCGGGCACCCGCGACAGCTTGCGCCAGGCCTCGGCGCGCGGCACGCCGCCGGCCTCGAGGGTGAAGGCCAGGAGCTGATGCACGAACACCGGCCAGCACCGCGTCTGCGCCGGGATCGACTCGACCCAGCCGTCGCGGGCCAGCTCGACCAGGGCGATCGCTTGCACGACCTCGGCCGCGGTCTCGCAGAAGAACGTCGTGTTGGCCACCGCGCCCGGGCGCCGACCGGTGCGGCCCATCCGCTGCAGGAACGACGACACGGTCTTGGGCGCCTCGGCCTGGAACACCAGGTCGAGATCGCCGACGTCGATGCCAAGCTCGAGCGTCGACGTACACACGATCGCCGCGCTGCCGCCGCCGTGGAACTTGTCTTCGGCGAGCTTGCGCTCGGCCAAGGACACCGAGCTGTGATGCACGAACACGTCGGTGCCGCGGTCGCGCATGCGCTCGGCGATCGCCTCGGTCAGCGCCCGGCTCTCGCAAAAGAACAGGCTCTTCTTGCCGGCCGCCAGCCCAGCCGCCTGGCTCGCCAGCAAGAACGGATCGGGCTCGAGGACCACCGCGATCGCGCGTGGCCTGGGCTCCTTGGGCGGATCGATCACCACGCCGGCGCGCCGCGAGGTGCCGCCCAGCCACGACACGATCGCCTGCGGGTTGCCGACCGTGGCCGACAGCCCGACCCGCAGCACGTCGTGGCGGCTGTGCTCGGCGATGCGCTCGAGGACGCTCATCAGATGGGCGCCGCGATCGGTGCCGGCCAGGGCGTGGACCTCGTCGACCACCACGATCCGCAGGTCGGCGAACAGCCGCGCGGTCGACACGCTGCGCGACGCCAGCATGACCTCGAGGGACTCGGGGGTGGTCATGAGCAGCTCGGCCGGGTCGGCGACGAAGGCCTTGCGGGCGGCGGCGTTGACGTCGCCGTGCCACAGGAACCGGCGCAGGCCCACCATCTCGGCGTAGGTGCCCAGCCGGTCGGCTTGGTTATTGAGCAAGGCCTTGATCGGCGCCAGGTAGATCGCGCCCACGCCGTCGACCGGCTGCGAGACCAAAAGCGACAGCGCCGGGAACATCGCGGCCTCGGTCTTGCCGCCCGCGGTCGGGGCCAGGACCACCGCGTTGTGACCGTCGAGGATCGCGGCCCCGGCCAGGTCCTGCACCGGGCGCAGCGAGGTCCAGCCCAGCCGCGCGGCGATCGCCTCTTGCAGCCGCGGCGCGAACCGCCCGAAGACCGAGGCGCTCACCAGACCTGGACCTCGGGCACCGGGCCGTCGTCGTCGTCGCTGCCCGCCGGGGCCGGGGCCGGGGCCGAGGCCGCCGCGGTCGCCGCCCGGCGCCCGTCGCGCGCGGCCTGCTCCTCGGGGCTGAGCGCCACCAGCGGCCCGGCGGTGAAGCCGTAGGCCTTCTCGGGATCGT
>Ga0075163_10003411_pt1 | contig 21358 bp, 19 predicted proteins | sample JI1023141ADNA_FD_71478 | JGI IMG/M metagenome (GOLD analysis project Ga0075163, IMG submission 71478) | Wastewater effluent complex algal communities from Wisconsin, to seasonally profile nutrient transformation and Carbon sequestration -... | ecosystem: Engineered > WWTP > Effluent > Algae... | reverse complement strand
TATACTTTTCAAATTTAAAGAGAAAAGAGAGCAAACATCCAAAACTTAGATGCTTGCTCTTCTGTAAAATAGAAAAGGGTAATTAACGTGCAACAATTAATTTCTTCGTAACACGAGCATCACCACTTTCTAATCGTATTAAATAAATTCCATCTTGGAAATCATGTAATGAAAGAATCTGTTTTTGCTTACCAGGAGAAGTTGGGTTATATGTTTTATTGAATATTTGTTGGCCGGCCATATTAAATATTGATACCCTATACGGCAATAAGTCATTCGCGTAATAAGTAAAGTTTATAAAGTCAGTGGTAGGATTCGGGAATAGTGTGAGTTGGTCTACTGGAGTTGAGATTTCGGATACACTTGTTGAAGTATTACCTAATCCACAGAATTTAACCAAAATTCCTTGTGAGTCCGACCTTCCTGAGCATATAATATCTCCATTGGGAAGTGTCACAATACCCTGAATGTAGTCATCTGTAGACGGACCGTTGAATATCCCTTTGCTCTGATAGACTCCACTGCTATTGTAATGTGTAACCGCTAAATCACCCTGTTGACTTAAATTATTTATTCGAGAAGCACAGAAAATATTTCCCTGTGTGTTTTCGGTCATTGTAGAAAAAAGATTTTCGTCATTGGTACTATCTGAAGCTTCCCATAAAAAATTCATCGAGTCATCAAATTTTGCTAAAAATGCATTTTTTTGATTACCCGTGGAATTATACTGCCCATAAACGAAATATCCTCCGGTCTGGCAGCTTTTTACTGCACCCACTGAGAATTGTTGGTTGTTGAATTGATAAGTGTTTAGCCCGATTTGATTTCCGGTATCGTCCCATTTACGTAATTCGATTGTACCATTGCTGGCGTTGTTAAATGCAGAAATATAAATATCTGATGCCGCCAGCTTTGTAATCCCTCCACTCTTATCTGGATTTAGTTGTATACAATTCGACCAAACAATGGACCCGCTTGATGATAGTTTGGTGATTCTTGTGGAATAGCTACTGCAACCGGCATGATGTTGTACATATCCGTAGCAAATAAACTCACCAGAAGAGTTTTCCACTACTTGAGCACCATAATTATCTCCATAACTTTGGCCCGTCAACGTTTGCACCCACTGTTGATTCCCGGATGAATCCGTTTTGATAATATATCCGGCTGAGAAGTTGCCAGCAGGGTTACTGTTGCCGAATGAACTATGAATAATATAACCTCCATCAGAAGTAGCTAAAACTCCACTAGCAACATCCATTCCACCTCCCACATAAAATTTCCTAGACCAGATTAAATTGAAAGCCGTATCATATTTATTTAGGAAAATATCACCATTAGACCAATTATAAATATGATTTTCGGTTCCTACAGTAACAATGTTACCATCTGTGGATTTTACAGTTTGGCCAAACCAGGAAATGTTTGTAGTGCTATAGTATAATGTGTCGCAAGAGGGTACATAAACCCCTGTAGTCGGATTTAAGTTATAATATAAACTATCTATATCGCAGATGTTTAAAGCCCTGTTAAATATGAATACGTCATCAAGAAGTCCCCCGTAATTTGCAGCTGCCGTCATAAATAAATCATGGCGGCATCCCAATACCCTGTTACCATTCCACGACAGAGGAGATGCAATTCCGGTTACTTGATTTTCTAATATATTATCTATATAAAATTGTAAAGTATCTGTCTTTAAAACCGCTACAATGTGATGCCAATTATTATCAGCTAAAGTATTTGAAATTGAGCTGTACCATATCCCACGTGTTGCAGCTCCCATTTTTCCATTACCAACATTACCTCCGTTTAAACCAGTTAAGTAACCTTCAGCATTGGGAGGGCCTGACACATTATCTCCAAGTGATGTTAGCAATCCTGAATCGTCAGTTGTTTTTATCCAAAACGATATTGTATAATCACTAATGATATTTAGTGAAGTCGTATTTCCAGAAGGTAAAGAAATGTAATCGCTAGTTCCATTTAAAGAATATGCACTGTTCGCGTTACCAAATCTATCCGGTGACATTGAAGCTCCTACAGCTGTTCCATTATTATTATTACCACTGGCATCATTTGTATTTCCTGAAAAGAGATAATTCGCAACCAAACCAGTAGTAATATCTGGTGTGCAACCTGCATTATAATTAAATTCCCAAAAGTCATTTTTGTTCCCCGATGGACCATTTCCGGTTCCGGAATAGCCTTTATTGTTTATGGAGAATCCAACAGCATCATGACGTGCTCCACCACCTAAAGAAGAAACTTGACTCCACGTATCCGAAGCAGGGCTATAAATCCAAATATCAATAAATGCAGTTGAACCATTAACCCCAGTACCCACGAAACCATTACCAAGTACTGAGAAACTAATCGTACTCCACCTGGCACCTCCTGCAAAATTTGCTACCTGTGTCCATGAGTTGCCAGTGGTATCATATTTCCAGAAATCATTCAATGGAGTGATATTATTTTCACCTGTTCCTAGGTAGCCGTTACCATCAATAGAAAATGAAGCCGCTTCATATCTTGGAATACCACCATAATCCGACTTTTGAATCCAGGTATCAGTTACTGTATTATATTTCCAAAAGTCTTTCTTCCATGTTCCATCGTAACCGGTACCAATATACCCGGAACTACCAATTGAGAAACCACATGCTCCGTATCGGCCTGAGCCTCCAAAATTTGCTTTCTGACTCCAAACATTTGAAAAAGGGTCATACTCCCAAAAATCATTAAAGAAAACAGGTCCGTTTACATTTACACCGGTACCTACATATCCCTTATTGTTTATGGAGAATCCAACAGCATCATGACGAGCTCCACCACCAAAGTCGGCTTTTTGGCTCCAGGAATTTGTTGAAGGGTCAAACTCCCAGAAGTCCACATATTCCGCAGCGGAAACACTATTTCGTCCAGTTCCTATGTAGCCTTTTGTTCCAATGGAGAAACCAATGGTACCGTCTCTTTGTGTTCCACCAAAATTTGCTTTTTGTGTCCATGTTCCTTGCGAAAACACAAATGAAGAATATGCACTTAAAATCAAGATAAACGTTAAACCTTTTTTCATAATTAATGATTGTTGTTAATAGAGTTACATTATTTAAATTTTAGCATTTGTGAATTCTCAACAAAATAAATGACCCATTTGAATAAATAATTAAATAAAGTACGATGGTTAAGCATTTAATTCTTCAATTAATCACACTCCCAGCTATACTGCAGAGAAAACAACCCCTCCTCATCTGAAACCATTACTAAATAACAGTCCTTCCGGTATGATATAAAATCACCACCATTTTCATCTTTTAAATAACCCGCTTTTATAAGGTAACTATATATTGCAGAATAATCGGAATATAAAAAATATTGATATTTTTGAATATTGCCTTTTACAACATAAAATACATATGTTTCTGCAGTGAGTTTTTTTGTAACAGAATAATACCTGTTATCATCCTCCAAATATTTTATATCATAATTCAGGTCATTATTCTGAATTATCCGTTTTATCGCCTCTCCCATTTGAAAATTATTGATTATTTGTTCAGGATATATAAATGTGTTGTTTACCGATGAAATTAATGCAGATTCAACTTCAATTACTGGATTTGTTATAATTCTCGCCGCTGCATCAATGGAATCCTGTCTGGACTTTAGTAAACCAATTGTATTTTTCAAGCTCTCACGTTTATCGTCATATATTTTTACAAAATCACTATTCATGGCCGGGCTATGCATCCAAGTTATATTATTCACTTCAATAAGCGCATCATCGAATCGTTTGGCACTGACCAATTCATTTACCTTTATGAGAATTATCTCAATTCTCGATTTTTCCGCTTGTTCTGCTTGTTGCCTTTCTTTATTATAGGTTTCTGAAGAGCGGTCAGCCCATACAAATATCAATACATATGCTCCTATTACAATACCAATTAAAATTAACGCTTTCTGAAACCGTGAAAGTTTTTTAGCACCGACTTTATCTGCAATAGCGGAAGGCGAAACATTTTCAGCCACCCTTTCATATTTCTGTTGTTCTCGTTTGACTTCTTCAACAATTGCACGGTTAGATTCAACTGGGTTTATAATCTGGTGATGTATTAATTCTGGTTTAGGCGGAACTTCTTGCGTAGGTACCGGTTGAATAGCTGGTTGTGCCACTGTTTTATGCCCAGAATCAAGGGACATTGGCATTTGAATTACTTCTGCCTTTGGTTCTCTCAGATTACGAATGGTCACGATTACATAAACCAAGCTACTCATTGCCAAAACAAGCAATCCATAACCTGCACCGGCATGTCCAGAACCATAACTTGTAACAATTTCTGAAGAAACGTTTTCCATGCCAATGCTCTGCATGACTGAAAATCCCAAATTCATTATTCCAGGAACTATCATGAAACGACTTTTCAAGAACACCATAATTCCACAAACAAGACTTATAACCAATGTTATAATTCCAACTCCTGACTGAATACCAGAAGCACTTGAATAAAATGAAGAACTCTGACCCATGAAAGAAGCCTGACTACTTACTTCAGCCCAGGGAAGAAAGCATGAAATGGCCATTACAATCACACATACAAATGCTACCATGTTTAGCTTCAGTGGCTTTATTTTTGGAACTTCTGTTGACGTGTTCTGTTTATCATTAGAAGTGCCGTGTGCTTTCGGAGAAGTAGCAAATTGTTTAGCTTCAACTTCTTTCGAATTAAGTTGCTCACTTTCGAGTTGAAGTTTTTTTAATTCTAATTCCAACTTCATTTTCTCCAATTCGAGCCTTTTATTTTCTAATTCGTCCATATCATGCATATTTGAAATGTGGTGTGAGTTCTATACGAAATAATCAATATTTAACTTTGGAGACAATTTCTATCAGTTTCTAGCTTTCAGATGCATTCATTGACCCTTTTCCTTGTTGAAGCTTTTCTTTTTCAAGTTCGAGTCCTTGCTTTTCAAAATCATATTGCTCAGTCATCAATTAGGATATTAGTGGGTTTAAAATTTTGTAAGCAAATAGCACCACCAGCAAATATTGAGAATGCACACTACCCCCCACCAGATAGTTAAGAGCGACCTAACTTGATTTTTAAAAAAACAAACGTAGGCCAGCGCTACGGATAGAATAATACCAACTACTAAAGAAGGTTTCTGAATTCCTTGCATGAACATAAAAAAAACAAAAATGTAAATTGCAATGATGCCTAAAAAAACAAGTAAATTATTTGCAACAAATAAAGCTCCATTTTTTAATGGTTGATTTGAGGTAGAATTACTTGGTGTGATTGTAGCCTCCACATTTTTATTTAGATTTTGCCTTTGTTTTTCAATTTCGAGTTTTATTTTTTCTATTTCAAAACGTTGTTTTTCAATTTCGAGTTGCTTCCGTTGATTATCCAATTCGGAATTGGAGATATTAGGATTGTCCATAAAGCATTGTTTTTACGAATCAGTTTATTTGGAATTGATTCTATTTAAAGAATCTTGAAATTGTTTTGTAAGTATTTTTTCTTGCTGTTTTAGAAGCATTAAATCTTTATGTGATTGCTCTTGTCTTGCTTTTTGTGCAGATTGTACCGCAAATACAGAATCGGAATTTGCTTTTAATTGCATAATTGTTCCTATAATTTCATTTCTTTGTTTTACATAATGCTCAACATTCGATTTATACCAACTTGGGTCAAGATTCCATGTAATGGTGTTTGCCATTACAATAGCGTTATCAAAATCTCTTTTGCTTGTTAAGCTATTTACTTCAGCGATAACAGATTCAACACGTTGTCTTTCGTTTGCCTCTTCATTTTTTCTTTTTTCATTGTCACTTGAAGCGGACTTGAATATCCATACGTAGAACAATACTAATACGCCTACACCTATCAATATTTTAGTTGATGTTTTCATAAAATTACTTTTTTTAGAAGATTAGTACTCTATTTTTTGCATTATATCAATAAGTCGTTTGGACTCAGAAGCTGACATGCTACTTTGCCCTGCTTGAAGTTTTGAAGACAAGTCAATCATTTCTTTTGAAATATTTGCAGCATCATTCATTGCATCCATATCACCTGATTTAATTCTGGCTTGGAGTGCATTGTTTTTTTCAACTACTGATTCATATTGGTCAAGCCATTCTGTCCATTCTGTTTTTTTGCTTTCAGTGGAAGTGGAAGAAGTATTATTTTCTTGCGACTTCCCACCACATGCCGAAATAGAGATTGTTAATAGGCAATACATAAGTAAATTGATAGTTTGTTTTTTCATTTTGAATTAACTGTTTAGATATAATTTTATTATAGACTATTATTTTATTATTTATCTTACCAGATAATATGTACCACTTGCACCGTTCAACCACTCGTATAAAGTACCATCTTTCCTTAATTCAAAACTCATTGATGTTGTTCCGACAATATCATTGTCAATTTTTATTTTTCGTTTATCTAAATCACCGCTTTCCCCTTCACTCCAAGGAATAACTTTTTCAATCTTTAGATATCCCGCACAGATTGTTTTGCTTCTACCTTTATAAGTTACATACCCTCTGCCTTTGTAATCAAATTCAAGACCTCTGCCATTGTCGCCTATGAACTGTCTTCCTTTTAGGTAATTTCTGCAATCACTTTCATTGTCAATATTTAAATTTTTTTTCAAATCTACCCATGAAAAAGTGCCACCTGATGTAATTCTATAAGAGAAATAAATGCATAAGCAAGTCATTAATATGCTTGTGAAAATTGAAATGCATATTATTGGTAAGTAAAACGAATAGAGTTTTTTCATTGTAATAAAGGGTTTTTTTTCAGATTGAATATTAATAGTTGAAATTTTCGTAAGTCCATTGATTTACTTTACCAGTTCCCCGACATATTGTACATGTACTTTGGTCCATCCCAGCATCAGTGATGTTTGTTTGTAAACCTAACCCTCCACATTGCGGGCAAGTGTAAGTGTTTTCAGAGGGAATAGTATTGCTTGAGGATTCATATTCCTTTACAAAATGGTCATGTTTATACTTATCAACTTTGCCTTTACCATCACAGGAGGAACATTTCCCAAATGTTCCAGATAATTGGTTAACCCGCCTACCTGAACCGTCGCAGTGGACACACGGATAAGTCTCAGCTGATTTGGCAATATCATTTGTTGGCATTTCAGCCGTTTCAGACTGCCTTTCATCAGTGCTAATTTGGCATCCAACCATAAATAAAATTGGCAAAATCTGGGTGATAATGAATATTCTCATAAAGGCTAAGTGGGGACTAAGTGGTTTTGTTTGCTATGCATTAATCATCCATAAATTCAAAAAGTAACCATCTAAATGGATTTATTTTGAAGTTTGGTCAAAATGGCATATATTTACCACGCTATCAATTATTTGTGGATATAATTAAAGCAGTCTTTCAAGGCAACTCGAAACCATTATATGACCTTTATCGGTTATACAGGAATGATTTTATTCGCTGGGGTGTCAACAATTACTCCTGCTCTGAATCAGAAGCCAAGGATGTTTTTCAGGAAGTTATTATTCGCTTTTATCAGAATGTGGTTTCCGGCAAACTGACCGTTCTTTCAAGCGATGTTAAAACCTATCTCTGGGCCATTGGGAAGTATCAATTCTTAAATCTTATTAAAAGCAATCAGCGAACGGTTACCTTTTCCTCCTATCCTTTGATTAATACAGAAGAACCAGCTGATTTATCAATGGAGAAGACTGAAGAAGATAAGCACAATGCAGAATTGGTAAAGCAACATCTTTCTTTGCTCGATGAAAAGAGCAGGAGAATCCTGGAAATGTATTACCTGGAAGGCAAGGATATGAATACGATTGCTACTGAAATAGGATACAAAAATGCCGATGTTGCCAAAAAGAAAAAATATGAAGTCATGAAGAAACTGGCTTTACTATTAAATGGTAAATTAAAAATGTTAATAGTCTTCTGAAATATTGTGAATAAAGAGCCCTTGAAAAATATTGAACTGATTGAAGCTTTTTACGAAGGCAGGTTAGATGCTGGAGAGCATCAACGTGTTCAAGACCTATTAACTACTAACCCGGAATTAAAAGAAGAACTCGAATTGTATAAAACGCTAGTTGGGGGAATAAAAAGTTTACAAGAAGACGAAATTAAATCACAGCTTAATAAAATTGACGTAGAGTTAGATGACAAACACAAGAACTTAAATATCCGTCCAAAATCCATTTGGGGAATACCATTTTCAATAGCAGCGACCTTGACTTTAATTTTCCTGAGTGGTGGCTATTGGATTTATCAAAGTAATTTTAGCGACAGGGCGATTGCCTATAAATATTATGTGGAAGACCCCGGATTACCCGTGCTAATGAGTGCCGGTAGCAATAAAGCCTTTGATGAAGCTATGAATCATTATAAGTTGAACCAATTTCAGGAGTCGTTTGAAGCTATACAGCCCTTACTCCAATCCGATACCACTAATGACACCCTCCTTTATTACTCAGGTGTAAATCTTTTAAAGATGGGCAAACCTCAGGCGGCTAAAGGATATTTCCAAAAAGTGACGGGGAACTCTTCTTCAGAATTCTTTATGGACGCTCAATACCGACTGGCTATTTGCTCTTTGATTACGGGGAATAAAGATGAAGCATTGAAGGTATTATTATCGATAAGCCATGACCAGGAGAATCCATATCGGGAAAGCGCTCAGCAAATGTTGCAATGAGATTAAGATTATAAACCTCTATTCCTATTTGCACTTATGTGATTAACTTCTGAACCTCTCCAGTCAAATGGGGTTTCTAAATTGGATATATGTTCTGCTTAACCTAACTCTATATCATAAAAATCAGCCTTCCTTACAAATCCAACTTTGTCATCCATGTAATGTAATTTCATTGCTTTCTAGAAATACTTCTGGTCTTGCCACAACTGGATTTTCATGGTCAAATACTCTTTCATAGTCACTAAAGTCAATATCAACTTTTGTTTCGAAACGAATTAGTTTTACTTTGACTCCGAATTGGAATGCTATCATATTTTTTGAATATTATTCTTAACTTCTTGCCTGCAAATTTCTCTCAGCTCGTCCAGGTCTTTTGCTAAAGGGTTTAACATTTTGGTTCGCTTATCAAGGTCTAATGTGGGCTTAAGCTTTATGATTAACTTTTCCTCTTCGTCCATTAATTTTTCTTTCTTTAAAGGTTTTGAAGTTGACCAATAGCCCATTTTGAGATTATTCATCATCCATTTGGTAAGTTTTATTTCACCCTTATCATCAAACTTATATTTATCGGCGCGAAGTTTTACTGGGTTCAAGTCTCGCTTTTGAGCGATTAATTTTAATTTTGATTTCAAAATGGCACCAATAGAACGTCTCAGTGTTGACCACCCTGTTTGACCACTTTCCAGATGAGTTTTAATGTCTCTGCTATGTAAGCTTTTCGCAGAAAGTCCAATATATATTAACTGTCCAGGTTTTCCAAATTTTCCTAAATCAGTGGTTTTATCTATGTAGAAAGCATATATACCTTGTTCGGCAGGCAAGTTATTTATGTCTTTTACAGATTTTTTGGATTTCTTTATTGATTTTATAATTTTATTTGTCATGGCATTGTCGTTTGCCTACTGATAATTGTTACGTTTGAGTTTGGCAACAATATATATATTTAGAGCCTCGATTTTTCAAACTTTAAAGTTTGAGCTAGACACATTGCTTTAAACCATTATTGTTGTTACACTTTGTTATAGAATGTTTCTATTTCTTCCATCATAGTCCATTTATATATGTGTTGATTTGTAAATATTTTATCAGATTTTCTTTTTTAAAAACCCTTGCAATAAGATATTTTACTCCAATTTCAATGGTCGGCAAAAATTCCCATTGGGAGTTTCGCATAAAAAATGGAATTGAGTCGCTGTTTGAAATACCTCTCATTGTTGTTTTTGCATCAACAAATAAAACTGTCCTTCCTTTATGCTTAACTTCAAAATCAAATCTAGCTTCTCCATTTTTACTTGACCAAATGACTTCGTAGCCGTCAGTCAGATTGTACTTTTGTCGCAAGTCATTAAAAACTAAGTTTTCGCCATATCTACCAGTTTCCGAATTGGCATTTTGATTATCATCTATTTCACTTTGCAAGAGGGCGTACAACTTCGACATAACTTCAGGATTTTGGCTTATATATTCTAATTCTTCGGATGTAATATCTGATTCAGCTAACGCAGCTAAAGCCTTTATTTTCCCACTTTGAACTATTGTAAAAGCATAATCCCTTTCAATTACTCCGAAAGTATCCATAAAAAGCGTTGCTCTTTTAGGATAAAACCAATCGAATAAATCTTCTAACTCTTCTTTTTTCTTTGCACTACTGCTAATCCATTTGTATAAATCATTTAGTGGTACGCTAAAACTAGCCGTACTACCATTTTCTTTTGAGTATTTTACTTTTAGTAAATCATCAATTTTTTTACAAATATGTGAAATATCAAAAGCCTTATCTACAACATTGGTAAATTCATTGAACGATTTATCTAACAGACTTAATTCAATTTCTTCTGTACTAAGTTTATTAAAGATAGCTTTAAGTTCAGGGGGTATATCACTATCTATGACGATTTCTTTACTTTTCCGTAAGCCACCTTTTTGGTTTGGCAGAATTGCATAATGAGAAAACAAGTCTACATTTTCCTCATTTACCATACAAGCAATGCCTCTCAACCATTTCAGAACGTCAATATCTGAATCTAAAACAAATGCCTGAATCTGTTGTGTTTTCGAAATTTCTTCAATAAAGGTTTTTAAATCATATTTATGCCTCGGAAATATTAAAAAATCCGTAGCATCAATCCATCCTTCATATGAATTTAGAGAAGGAAACCTTGAGCTTTTGATTTCTGACGCGTGTTGGAATAATTCCGGAAATGCTTTGCCTTCTTTATAGGGTATTAACATTTCTGAAAAACTAATGAATCTCCCCTTAGTATTTTTTACAATTCTACTCGCTTCAATTATTTTCTGAAAACAGGGTACATAATCTCGCTTAAAACTGATTTTACTACCCTCAACCCCATGATATTTGTAATTTAGTTTTGTAAGATGGTAACCATTATCTAATTCCTTTTGAGCAATATCATTCATTAAAATTTGATACAGTTCAATAGTCTGAGAAAACAATGAACGGTTTTTTGTATCATTGGGTGTAATTTCAACACCTTCACGTTCAAGAGTAGGTTCGAAATCAAAACTATTTATAATAAGCGGTAATCCAATATTTTCTGAGCCAATCATTGGCAGGCCACAAAACAATTTTGAAATGCTCTTAGGTAATGGTTGAATTTTACCTTCTTTATGGCTATAAACAGTTTCAACTTGCTTATGTTTCAATTTGACAAATTCAATTTCAACAGTTTGTTGATTTTCCTTTAATTCAAATTTTTGTAGTATATTACTGTCTTGTTTCCTTATTATTTGAAAGTTACGAATACTTGTTTTAGCTCTATTGTCAATAATTTCAACGGACTGAACCTTTGTCATAAAACATAGAGTGTATGGCAATACATCATATATTTGTTCTAACCCTAATGTTACAACATCAACTGAAGTTGATAGGCTGGGAAGCTTCTTTTTAAGATTATATGAAAATGAGGTCATAAAACCAGTATATTCCCTTTTATCAATTGAACTTTGAATTTCCTTAAAACCTTGCTTAGTTGATTCAATTGACTTAATTAGACTTTCCTTATCTTCAAATACACCTCTGTCAAGAACAATATCAAATTTATACAATTTATCCTCGTTGTCTGATTTAAAAGCACCATTTACCTTCATTTCAGCAGACAAAATATGAGTGGAAACCAAGCCTGAGCCGAACTTGCCGATATTTTCTTTTTTGACTTCATCCTTATCCTTACCCGAATCTGGCGAAATCAAGTTTAAAACGTCTTGGATACTGAAGGGATTTCCGGTATGCTTAAATACTACTTGATTATCATCAATCTCCAATCTTACATCTACAGTGTGATTGTAATCACTGGCATTTTGAAGCAATTCCCAAAACCAGCGTTTTGCCGTTTGCTCTACTTTGCTTTTAAGTGGTAAAAGTTTATCCCGTAATCGCTTAGCAGGTATTGAAAGAGCCTGTTTCCTTTCTTCCGCTTCAATCTCAGTTATAACCTTTCTGTTTTCTAACATTTTATGCTAATAAATCCATTATCGATTGACAAGTTGTTATAACTCTTTCGTTTTCTAGACCTGCCTTCATGTATTTATTAAGGCCAAATAGTATTGCTAAAACGGCATATAATAAATTTCTTAATTTGGTAAGTTCTGTTAATAGGCTTTTTCTTATTTCTTCATCATGTTCGATTGTCAACAGAGATTCTGCTCTTTGATTTGACTCTTTCAATTCGGCATATAAAAATTCAATACTTTTTTTATAGTGCTCTATAAAAGCATCTACACCATTTGTCTCAATTGCGTTTAAGTGAGAAACAATTTCAGATAAAAATAATTGACTACTCGTTTTATTGTAACTTACTTCAATGATAGATTGGCCATCAACGTATAATTTGGCTGTATCTTCGTCCCATTTGATTATTCTAATTCTGCCTCCAAAAAGTGATACATCTCTCTTGTGATAATTATAAACGCAAATGTCGTTTTTGGTACGTCCGTCATCAATTGTAACATAAATTCCATCTTTTAAATAAATTCCGTTCATATGCTGCTAATATTAATTTGGGGTTAAATAGTTATTTCTTAGCCGTTAATTTAATTGAATTTAGTCAATAGCTATTGGGTTAATAAATAATCACTATAAGCGCTTACTATCTTTTCTGACTTAATTCCTTTTCTCAATCAGAGGGGTCCGTTTCTTTGTCAAATTCATGGTTTTATTCTTCTTGTATTTTAAAATCTAAAACTCGGACTTTAACCTTATAGCCAGTTTTAAAAGTCGTAACCTGTGGAGGGTCACCTTGAAACAAATCAATTGACTTAGCTAATAGCGGTTTAATTCCAATATCTTTTTCGTAAGGATTGCTTGCAAAGTAAGTGGCTTCAATGTAGTCCACCACAGTTCCGGTCCCATCATAAACCAAGAACAATATTTTTATATCACTTACCGTATAATTAAGATTATTTTTTATTGAAAAGAAAATCATTGTCGGAATACAATGAGAACAAATTTCAATGTTTCTAATAGATACGCCTTCTTTTATGTTAGGATTAATCGCTGTTGTGGAACTGTTCTTTGGTTGCGCCTTTACTTTAGAAATGGAAGTCATAGTTCCCATTTTTGCTTTTAAACTTATCAAGTACTTTATAGGAATTGCAAAGTTTAAATTCTGTGCCCTAGTAAAACTAGCAAAAGCAATTCCGATTACTTGTCCATGTGTATTTAAAACAGGTCCCCCACTACTGCCGGGTGAAACTGGTGCTGTAATTTGTAAAACTTTACTTGTTTGTAAATCTCGCACACCACTTATAATACCTTCTGAAAATGTTCCATTTAATCCTTTTGGATTACCTACTGCATAAATCTTCTCTCCAATTTCAGGAAAGGCTTCAGAACCAATGGCTAAATTGGTTCCATAAACTCCAGACACTTTTAGAATAACTAAATCATTGGCTTTGTCCATTGCTACATATCCACTCACTGTATATTTTCTTGCATCTCCATTTTTTAAAATGTAAGCCGAATTACAACCTTCAATGATATGTACATTTGTGGCGATTAATTCATCATCAATAATAAAACCCGAACCGTATCCAAGCGGTTGCGAAAATTGGTCCAATGCAACGATTGATACTGTGGAGTTGATTCCATTTTTAGCAATCTCTGTAGCACTTTGTCCAAAACTTTGTACTGTAGTGATTAATACTGTTACCAAAATGAAATTTAGTTTATTCATCGCTAGTCGGTTTTTTATCTTTTCTTTAGAAGCAAAATTCATTAGAATTACAAAAGTTAGAAGGCAGCACTCCCTAGGTCTGTAGTAATCAAAAAACCTCGTTCTTCTCCACGCTCACTTATCTGACTTATCACTAAGAAAGTAGATTAAATGTGCGAACCAGTTTGGTTTGCTGCTTTTCTTTTATATAAATTCCAAGTCATTTTATTTATTTACCGTTTATCGCCTTTCATATTCTGTCCTATCTTTTCCCTCCATTGATGATAGAATTAGTTTTTGCTCTTCATAAGAGTAAGAATATTTTTTTGAATTTCCAGGCTCGTTTGATTTAAGCGTTAGGGTTTTTTGCTCCTCGTCAATTTCCCATTTGCCAAAATCCTTTATTTGTTCCTGCCAGCCATTGTCATAAGAGCCGTCTTTTTTAAATTCTAACCACCAATCATTATTATCTGATTCCTTCCAAATTCCAATTAATTGCTTTGAATTAAGTTTACCTGACGCACTTTCTGCATAGATTATCCTTCTTGTTACAAAAGCATCTATTTTCCCATCGGTATCATAAACAGTTTTCTTAGTCCAGTTGTTCTGGTCATCATATTCATAGGAAATTTTAATCAAACTTGTTACACTATCTTTTGCATTTGTAGATTTTATTAATACTACATCGCTATTATCATTTCTTTCCCAATAGGTTTTTGAATCCAATTTTCCAAGTGTATCATATTGTATTTGTAACTTTAAAAAATCTCCATCCCATTCATTTTTCCATGAGGATTCAATAATACCATCACTGTTTTTATATTTCCCCCCTATTGGTTTGTCTGAACTTTCGTAATCAATAACATAAGTCGCATTCAATTTGTCATCTGCATCATATTGTTCAATTTTTATTAATCTACTTTTTGAATCATTGGTGTATTTGAGTTTTGATTTCTGTTTTCCGTATGAATCATAAATACTTGCTTCTGATAGATTATCATTTTCATTATACGAAACAACCTGCCTTTCATCAATCTTGTTGTTTCGGTCAAAATCAATGTATTCGGTTAAGTAACCACTTTCATTAAAGGTCATGGAATTGTTTCCGGAATTTTCTTTGTCACCCATTTCCCACTTTCCATATTTATTTACTGCCTCAAAAGTACTCTCATATACCTTAACAACATCTCCTTTTAGATTGTATTCATTAAGAGAATTGCGTTTTTGAGAGCATCCAGTAAAAATGAATACCAGTGAGATGAAAAGAAGAAACAGTTTTTGTTGCATGCGCCTATATTTTAGTTTGTAAATTTCAATTTCTTGCATTCAGTTTCAAGTTAATATTTTAACCTCAAAGTATCGAATAAAGCTAGAGACCTTGCCGAAAGTGTCGTTTTTAATCACATGGTTGAAGTGGAGAATCTACATTTGATGGACCACAAATAGGTCTTTCATAGAATAGAATCGCCAATTTATAGTAAGGTGGTGTTATGGCCTAACGTGTCAGAATGCAAAACCTGTACTTAGAGTTATAAACTGAAAGTACACGTTTTCTGTCTTGGGATTATTATCATTAGGATAAAGAGAATATGTCGCCTCTTGTGCCTGCCACTTGTAGCCAACATTGAATAAATACGCCACATTTTTTGTAATATATGCTTTTATGCCAATTTGTGGATTTATAACAAGTCCACCTTTAACATCATTTAGCCCAATTGCATATCCAACATTTGCTGTAAATACAGGACTTACACTCCCTTCTAAAACAGTAACTCTTGCATCTAAAGTTAATGGCAAAAGTGTTGCGTTTTTATATTTGTCGATTCCAATACCTATACCCAAAGATAAATGCTTGTTAAGTTGATATCCGTTTACAGTTCTAAAACCAAAAGAATTGTCATCATTTTTAACCGTATAGTTATCAATTTTTACGTTCCCGATTCCAGGACTGTAATTTATTTCTGTCAAATTGATGAAGCCATTTTTTTTAAAGTCACTTAATTTTGGTTTATCCTTTGAGCTTTCCAAAGGAAGATTTTCTTTGGTCATTTTCTCAATTTCATCATACTTAAAAACGAAAACATTTCTATCCTTAGTTTGAATTTTGATGCTCTGATTAGGAACTTGTTCAATGATAATTCCCCTGATGATGCTCCCATTTTTTAGATACACAACATCTTCCATATTATTTTGTCCAAAAGAGAAGTTACCTACCAAGACCAATACAAGAAGTATTACGTTTTGTACTACAATTTTCATGCTGTCTTTATTTTATAATTATTCCTACTCATTTGGCTTTTCAGTGTCGCCCCGTTTTTATAGTGATTGCATGTCTCCACTTTTAAAGATGTTCTGTGTCGTTAAAGTAATGTTGAATTTGTGAGTACACTCTGTTCATTTGTTCATCTCAGATTTGTGTCTGTGAAATTTATCAATAAATTACTATTTGCCGTAATGCTCATGAAATGGCACCATCCAAATAAGAAATGTGTGATAGAGTTCTGTGTGAAGGTTACTGGTTTATTACTCTGAGAAAACAGTTGAAATAGCAAGTTTCTCTCCAATAGAAATAAGCCATAAACTGGTCTGTTTAAAGGGTAAAAGGTCATTGTTTAGACAGAGATGAGATTTCAAATATATTATAAATTCCTTTGAAATGCAGGGTATTTACAAGGTGGTTATTTTATTTTCCATATTGATTATCAATAATCTATAGATGCTGCTAAGTGCATGTGCCGTTTTCCCCAAAGATTTGTCGTTAATAGTTAAGCATATAGTTGTTGTTTCTCTGCTTTAAGTTTGGTTCCTTCTTGTTCGTATTTATTAGCATTGATTATATCACCCATGTCTTTGTATATCGAAGAAATTAAAAAGTAAATAGATTCTCTCCATGGTGCTTTATTCTTTGCTTCAATAGCTTCATGCAATGACTCCTCAAGATAATTGTGTTGTTGGTAAATGGCAGAAATTGTAAAATTAAACTTCCAATAATCGGGATAAATATCAAGGCCTTGTTTAAGTATTGAAATGGATAGGTTCAAGTTTTCTGCATCACCCATCCAAGCATGTATCCGTGCCAAAGAGTCAAAGTCAGAGGGCAAACGATTATTTTCGTCTTTGATTATTGAAGTAAAAAATGACAAACTTGATTTTTCAACAACACGGACATTATTTTGATAATTTCCAATAACATAACCATCAACTAATGTTTCCGATAAAATTCTTTTTAACAAAACACTATCAGGATATGTTTTAAGCCACTTGTCGCAAAAGGCTTTGCTTTCAACAAATGCAGAAGTCCAGAGCAAATTTCTTGCTACATAATAAGCTCCTAATTCTGCAAATTTCCGGACTTTGGTTGTATTACAAACATGGATGGCCTCCTCTGTCGAATCACCATATCTTTTCAATTTGTACAAAATATTTGCCATTGAAAGGAGTGCAGTTTCAAAATTCGGATTTAATTGCTTTGCTTCTTGTAAATAATAAAGTGCAGTTTTGTAACTTTTAATTGCATTAGGAAAGTCATTGTTCTTTTTTCTGTCTCCAATTTTATCTAAAACATGTGAAAGTTCCTCTAATGAATTTACATTTCTTGAAATCGAGATTCTTTTGGTAGCAGAGTCTTCCGCTTCTTTTAGTTTGTCTTGGCGGGAAAGAGCAATTGTCAAGTTGCCCATAAGTTCATTATCTGTGGGATATAATTTAAGTCCTGCTTTGCAAAGTGTCTCAGCAATTTGATATTCTCTTTTGAGTAGGTAGAGTAACGAAAGATTTAAGAAGTAGTGAACTGGCTTTACATTCGCTTCATCAAGTGTTCTCAATACCAAGATTCCCTTTTCAATTTCCCCTGTGTATCGCAATGCCAAAGCGAAATTCACACAAACATATTGAACAAAGAAGCTGTCGGGAATTTTCCTGAAGAAGTCATGTACATAAAACCCTTCAAAAATATCTCTTGCTTTTTCGTATTCACCTAATGCCATTAAACTTTCTCCCTCTTTCAAGTATGGGTCAACTTCACTTTCCTCCATGATTGCATATTCGCCCTCCTTTGAATAAATTGCCTTAATTTTTTTCCCCTTTAACTGTTCCTTGAATTCATCTTCGCCTATAAGAGGTACTTTAAAGCGTTCTGCAACTACAAATCTTTTGTGGTTTATATTTTTTGTAGCAATATTGTTGAACGCTTTGAGAAGTTCAGAATATGATTGGAATCGCTTCTCAGGATTCTTTTCAAGACACTTCTCAATAATCTTCGCAACTTTAAAATTGGTGGTTTTAAAAACACCACCAATTTGCTTTGGTTTGTTTCGCAAATGTTGAAGTGCAATTTCATGCGGTGTGTTAGCAAAGAAAGGTGGTCTGCCTGTTTCCCACTCATACATTATACAACCTAAGCTATAAATATCCGAACGATGGTCAATACTTTTCATTCCTAATATTTGCTCTGGTGATGAATACACTATTGTACCTAAAAAACTTCCTGCTTCTGTAATGTCAAGTCTGTTTGAAAGTTTGTTCAAAGCATTCTCAAAATTCGTTTCGGCTGATTGCTTTGAGATAGGTCTTGACAAACCCCAGTCGGCTATAAATGCGTTACCAGTTCTGTCCAGAAGAATATTTTCGGGTTTTAAATCCCGATGGATAATTGAGTAGTTTGTAAAAGCCCACTCAAGTGTTGAAGCAATTCTGTCTATGCTGCGATAAAATAGTTCTGAATTTATTTGACTGATGTAAGGTCTGAGATTTCCACTGTCCATCCATTTAGCAGCAATACAAGGAATTTGATTTACGGTTGTTATGCAAAATGCTTCAACTACACCATTGCAAGCGGAAAGTGTCAGCCAAGTTTTCATTTCGTCAATGTAACGTTGCAATGCAAGTTCGTTTTCAAGCAAGCTTGTGTGTATAATTTTTAAAGCAAAGAATTGGTTATCCGCATTTTGAATTTTCGCACACGTTCCCATCCCACCTTGAAAAATATTTTGAACTACAAAGTCAGGTGATTTAAGTCCGAGCTTATCTGATAAATCCGGCAAAACTAATTTTTGGTTTATGTTAAGGAAAGTATCTTTCATCGATTTGTTGTCTCTATATAGTGGACGGATAAGAATTTACTAAACGGTAGTTCCTGCTAAAACGCTGAATTGGTCATCTCTTTATTACTTCTGCTGCTTTGAACAATTTGTATTATTTTAAATTCTGAGGAGGTTTTTCTAGTTTTTGCAAAGTCTGACGTTTTACAGCTAAAAAAAGGGCCGATTTACTTGCTCTTACTCCTCATTTTTTAAGGTCCTGTTGGTGCCAAGGCGACATTTCTTTTAAGTAACAGTAGTAACACACAGAAGTCCAAGAATGGAGTGGTTGCAACATTTTTTTATTTATTTCGCTGCCCTTCTCGTATTGCAAGGATTTTTGTTTGAAAGTCTATAGCTTCCTTTTTTGTGTCAAATATTATAGTTTCATTTCCGTGATGTTTTGCAATATGGATTTCGCAGTCATTTTTCAAAGAAGTCTTTTCACAATCTCTTTGAATAATATATGGTGTTCGTTCTGATTCGTTAAGCATTATACTTATTTTAATAAGATATTTTTTTTGAAGAATGAAAATATTTATGAACTCGCCTTCTATTTCTTTTTCATCTTTTGTTGAAGAAGTGAAAGAATATTTTTTACCATTATTAATTACCTGGAAATTGTTTTTTGTCCATCCTGCTCGATTAGTTTCAAAATTCCTTGTACCAACATTTACAATATACAATTCAAATCCAGAAAATATTTCGTCAAAAATATTATTTTCGGCATTGTTTAAAAGTCTTATACAGGTATTCGATAAATAATTCTCTTGAAATTTTTTAAGTATTAATTCCGGTGATTTTACTATTTCATTTTTTAGATACCTAAAAGAATTCCTGTGCCCTAAATAAGTATTATGAAAGTAATTCCAAAATAAATATACAACAGATAAAACTGAGTTGTTTTCTGCCAAAGAAATATTTTCCATTGTTTTCATTTTAATGAAATCAAAAACTGAAAAAACAATTTCTTCATTCTCCTCTTCAAAAAGCATGTCATATTGTTGAGAGTAATTTATATATTGAAAATTCTTTTTTAGTTTCTCCAAATTCTCAACTGTGTACTTTGTATCGTAATTACTACGTCCTGCATTAAATTGCCTAAGGATATATTCGTCTTTATCTATTTTTACAACTTGTGAACTTTCTTGTTTATTTACAGAATTTTTTAATTGATAATATGTGTGAGTTAATAATGTCAGAATTTCCAAGAATGAATTATAGTGGTCTGAAAATTCATTTTCAAATTGCTTGTGAGTTAAAAACTTTGTATTAAATCCTTCGCAGAGTTTTTTATAAATTGTATTTAAAATTTTCTCTTTCATAATGTCGTCTTTATTTTGGCATTTGCACTAACTATGGATTTAGAGGAGCTTTTCATGAAACTATAGCGGCATAAATCCCAATAAGAAACTGGTGCTGTAGCCTTAGGCGAGGCTGGTTGTATTATCATTTCCGAGGAATAAGGTAATATATATTGGTTCTAAAATTTGAAATAAGCCATTAAATGGTATGATTGTCTATTGAAAACTTTTAGTTAGGACTGAAATTGGTTTTCAAATTTATTAAAATTCTTTTGTTGTCAACAGTTTAAAATGGAGCCAGTAAGATTTCGGAGTAATGATTTAAAAATGACTTTAAAACTATCTGCAATAATTGGCAACTAATATATAATGTGTTATTTATGAGCAACTTGAGCAAATTTCGGCTTCTACTTTCAAAGGGTTAAATCCCCGCTCCCTTTAGGGCGATTTTTATAAGTGGTTACCTTGCGGCACGTGAGATGCTCCCCAATGCTCTGCCGGAGGGAGTTTCATTTTTAGCCAATTATTAGTGACCTTGGGGAGACATGTATTTCAACAACGCTTTATTAAAATTATTCCCTGAATTATACTACGTTATACAGCTATTGTGGACGAACTAATATGATTCCTTCGTCTTTGGTCCATAATATGAAAATGATAAACTCCCCATTTGAAGACTAGTTGAGAGTTTTACTCTAAAAAGTGGAATCCAGGAGATTGATTTGGATGGCCCTGTTTTAAGTAGCTATGAACTGATTTTTATTTTAATTCAGTAAAATATTTCATACCTTTATATTAACTGATAATTTGAGCCCAAGCAGGCAATTGGTCTCCACGCCAATTTAAATCCGCTAAAAAAGACCCTTTTTCTCAATATACCGGTTAAAAAGGCAGATTTGCTTCACCTGGCGCTTCACCTATCGTACCCGATTTAGTGTATGGCAATAAAAATCAACTAATTACGAAAAATTCTCCGAGGTCTGCTCGCGACCTCAACGAAAGCCCCTTCTTCAACTCTGTTGAAGCGGGGGTTTTTCTTTTTGAGGGCGTCATGCTTGCATGAACGAACGAAAAAAGAAAAAAACCCGGAAAAGCCAAC
>Ga0075163_10003409_pt1 | contig 21360 bp, 16 predicted proteins | sample JI1023141ADNA_FD_71478 | JGI IMG/M metagenome (GOLD analysis project Ga0075163, IMG submission 71478) | Wastewater effluent complex algal communities from Wisconsin, to seasonally profile nutrient transformation and Carbon sequestration -... | ecosystem: Engineered > WWTP > Effluent > Algae... | reverse complement strand
ATGCTGCGGTACATCTTCAAGTTGCAGGGTCGGGACCTTTCGCTCGCTTTCAGCATGATTCCCCTGGGTTCGTGCACGATGAAACTCAACGCAACGAGCGAGATGATCCCCGTCACCTGGAACGAGTTTGGCGGGCTGCACCCGTTCGCGCCGACTGATCAGGCCAACGGATACATGCACATCTTCCGCGACCTCGAGCGATGGCTCGCGGAGATCACGGGCTTTGCCGCTACGAGCCTCCAGCCCAACGCCGGCAGCCAAGGCGAGTACGCCGGGCTCCTCGCGATTCGGGCGTACCACGAGTCTCGCGGCGAAGGGCACCGCAACGTGTGCCTGATTCCCGACTCCGCCCATGGCACGAATCCCGCGTCGGCGGTCATCGCGGGCTTTGATGTGGTCGCCGTGGCGAACGAGCCCAACGGCAACATCGACATCAATGACCTCAAAGCGAAGATCGCGGAGCACGGGCCGAAAGTCGGCGCGCTCATGGCGACGTATCCGTCCACTTATGGCGTGTTCGAGGAGCACATCAAGGAGATCTGCGAGTTGGTGCACGCCGCCGGCGGGCAGGTGTACATGGACGGCGCGAACATGAACGCGCAGGTCGGCCTGTGCCGTCCGGGCGATATCGGCGCCGACGTCTGCCACCTCAACTTGCACAAGACGTTCTGCATCCCGCACGGCGGCGGCGGGCCCGGCATGGGTCCAATCTGCGTCGCGAAGCACCTCGCGCCGTTCCTCTCCGGGCACGTCGTCGCGAATCCATGGTTTGATTCGAAGAATCGCCAGGGTGCGGACGCGGGTGTGGGCACGAAAGCCACGGGTGCTGTCTCTGCCGCACCGTTCGGCTCAGCGAGCATTCTGCTCATTTCGTGGGTGTACATCGCCCTCATGGGTGGTGCGGGTCTGACTCGTGCAACGGAAGCCGCGATCCTGAATGCGAACTACATGGCCAAGCGTCTCGAGGCGCACTATCCCGTGCTGTTCAAGGGCTCCAAGGGTCGCTGCGCACACGAGTTCATTATCGACTGCCGCCAGTTCGAGAAGAGCAGCGGCGTGAAGACCGAGGACATCGCCAAGCGCCTGATGGACTACGGCTTCCACGCCCCCACCATGAGTTTCCCGGTCGCGGGGACGCTCATGATCGAGCCAACCGAGAGCGAGAGCAAGGCGGAACTCGATCGCCTGTGCGATGCACTCATCTCGATCCGCGAGGAGATTCGCTCGATCGAGAAGGGTGCTCTGCCCAAGGATGACAACCCGCTCAAGAACGCTCCGCACACCATTGGCATGACGACGGGCTCCAACTGGACCCATCCGTACAGCCGTGAGCAGGCGGCGTTCCCTGCCAAGTGGACGCGCGACAACAAGTTCTGGCCCTTCGTCGGGCGCGTGGACAATCCGTACGGCGATCGCAACCTGGTGTGCTCATGCCCCCCGATGAGCGAGTACGCAAACTGATTCGGGTGGGACCTGCACCGCACGCGCATGGCACGAACCGCCCTCATCCTCGCGAGCTTCCTCGTCATGCTGGCGGGCGCTGTGACGTGCCGCCTGATGATCGGCGCGGACCCACCGGCGACTCTTGACGAACAGGCGATGGATGCGCTGCGTTCGATCCGGCTTTCACGTGTCGCGTGCGGCGCGATCGTCGGGACGTCGCTCGCGGTCTCCGGCGTGCTGCTGCAGTCACTGCTGCGAAACCCGCTCGCGTCCCCCGACTTGCTTGGGTTGGGCTCCGGCGCGGGGCTCGGCGTGATGCTCTCGATTTATGGCGCGTTCGCCGCCGGGCACACGGCGATCGGGCTTGGGTTCCAGACGCCCGCCGCACTTGTCGGCGCGCTGGCGGCGATGAGCCTGGTGTACTCACTCTCGCAGAAGCATGGGTTGCTCGATCCCGTTTCACTCGTCCTTGTCGGCGTGGCGGTGGCGATGATGGGTGCCGCCGGAATCGAACTGATTCGACATCTCTTGCCGCCGAACTACTCGGATGCGGCGAGCCGGCTCCTAACGGGTGCGATCAGCGATGGAGTGTCGGCCCAGGCGATCTGGTCGATCGGATCGGTCGTGCTGGCATGTGTGGGCGTTGGGCTGCTCGCGGGACGCGCGATGGACGCCGCGTCGTTGGGGGATGATGAATCCCGCAGTGTGGGCCTCGGACTGTTGCCACTGAGAATCATGCTGTTTGTGATCGCTGGCACACTCACCGCGTGTGCCATAGCCATCGCCGGGCCGGTTGGATTTGTCGGGCTGGTGGCACCCCACGTGGCTCGTTTGTGCCTCGGCCCTTCACATCGCTCGCTCATTCTGGGGGCTGGCATGTTCGGCGCGACGCTTGTGATTGGTGCGGATTGCCTCGTGCGCGTGCTGGACCTAGGCACGGGAAGGCTGCCGATCTCGATTCTGACGTCTCTCGTTGGTGCGCCGGTGTTCATCCTTCTGCTGCGGAGCAGGCAACTCGGTCGAGCGGAGATGAGGCTTTAGCAGGCCGAAGGGGATTGTGAGGTATGCTTCAGAGTGTCGCGTTGCGTGAACATGAAAAGACCCCGCGGTCTCTCGAACGCGGGGCCGTAGAGGAATGGGAAGACTGATTAACGCTTGCGGCGGCCTGCGACGAGGCCCGCGAGGCCGAGAAGCGCCATCGCGCCCGGGGTGGGAATCGCGTTGAAGGTTACGTTGTCGATCGCGAGCGAGTGATCATTGCCACCGTCGTTGATGTCGGTCCAACGCAAGATCAGGAACTCGCCGGGATTCCAAGCGACGGAGGTTCCCGTCACCGACAAGTTGGCCTGATTCGCCGGGAGGTTTCCATCCAGAACTGCGGCGGTGGCTCCGACGACGGGGCTGACGAAGTTGAGGGCCGGAAGAGCGGTGTAGCCAGTCGCCGCCGAGTCAACCTCAGCAGCGACAAAGGTCGCAACGGTCTTGTAGTCAAAGGCGAGGGTCTGCGCGGCGGTGTTCCCGCCGTTGCGCCACTGTTCGCCGACGAACGAGAGGTCAAAGGCGTTCAGGATGCCACTGGTGTTGTTCTGGAGCACGACAGCAAACGTAATCGTGCCGGGGGTGCCAGACGAAACGCTGCCGAACGCACGCTCGGTCGATGCCGTGGCCCCGAAACTGTAGATCGCGCCGGTATTGGTGTTGTCCGCCCGATAGGTGGCCCACTCGCCGGCAGCGGCCAGGGTACGGCGAGCGTACCAGCCTGGCAGCGTCGTGTCGGCGGTCCAAGTATTCGCCGTACCCGAGTTAGCAAGGGAATCAAAGTTCTGCGTGTACGTCGTGCCCGTGAACGACACAGCCGCCGACGCACCGCTCGCGATGCCTGCCAAAGCCACCATCAATGCTGCAAACTTCATGGAAACTCTCCTCCCGTGCGGGGTCGGTGTGCACATTCCACGGGCGCGGCCACAGCCCCGCTGTCATCGCCCTGGACCCGCCGCGAAGTGCGCCGGGGTCTTGTCTCTCGGAAGAACGATACCACACTCGACCAACCAGTAAAGGACATGGAGGGTCAAGATTGCGTGAGCAAATCGCCGAGCACCGCATCCGCAATTGACAGGGGCGTGGGCATAAGACCCACGCCCCACTCGAGTTATGTTCAGATAGAGTTAACGCCGACGGCGAGCCACAAGCACACCCGCAGCCCCGCACAGGGCCAGTGCACCTGGCGTCGGAACGCTGGTCACGAGGATGTTGTCGATCCTCGCCGTGCCAGTGCTGTTGGCGTTGAAACCGGTGAACGTGATCTTGAGGTACACGCTTGCCAGATTCTCAATGGCATCGACGGCCGAGAGATCGATGACACGCGCCGCCGACAAGAATGCTCCCGTGCGATTGGTTGCGTAGTTTGTCGCCGGGGTGTAGGCCACGCCGTTGGTGGAGTACTGGATGGTGACGCCTGTGGGGCCCGTGCTCGAGTAACGCTCCGCGTACGACAACACCAGATCGATTTCACCGAGCGTCGAGAAGTTGAGAATGAGCGACTTGTTCTGGCCACGATCGAGCGAGTCGTTTCTCAAGGAGATGGCCTGCCCGATGGAATACGTCGGTTGCAGATTCACGCCATCGCCTGTGAAATACTGCATTGATCCTTGGGCGATAGCGTTGGGCGCAACAGAGCCGTCGTACTTGGGCGCGTCGGTATCGAGCGTCGCGCCGGGGTTCACGCTCGCGTCAGCGGCGATCGGCCACGCCATCCCATAGTTGGGAGACTGTGCAGGAACGGGGAACGCCCAATACGCGACGGTCGCGCCATGGGCTGCGGTGCCAGCGGCAATCGCCCCGGCAATGGTCAAAACAACACACGTCTTCATCTCTCGTCTCCAAACTATCTATGGTGCATCGCGAACGTTTCGCCGTTCGCCTCTCCTCGGGTGCTTCTCAGCACCCTGCTTCAAAGTGACTCAGGAACGCAAGCAAGTCGTTGATGTCAACTCCGCCATCGGGAATCAACGGATCGATCCCATCGCTGTCCAAGTCTGCAATCACGCTGCCGGCTTCAAAGGCCTCAAGGAATGCGAGCAGGTCGTTGATGTCGACACCACCGTCTGGCACAACACCTGTCGCGATCGTGCCATCGTTATCCAGGTCGGCTCCGCAACATGTACCCGTGGGCACGAGGTCGATGCCACGAAGACGAGTGTTGGGCGCAGCCGAAGCGATGGTGACAAAGGTCTGATTGACACCATCATCAACGAACTTGACCAAGGACAATCCGTCGTCGGTCAGGCCGAATAGGTCGTGCCCGCCGGACGTCGGAAGTGCGCACAAGCGACGAAGGCCGACTGTGGCAGGAGTGAGCCCCAGCGCCGTCCTGAACATCAATGCCCACGTGCCAGTGCCAACGTTGAACACGTACTTCGATAGTCCGCGGGAGGTCGCGCTGTCGTCCGCGACATACATCACGGCGGGCGACGGAATCGTGAAGTCGTAGATCGAGACGTTGGTTTCAAGTCCGAAGAAAATGGCGGATATCTGCCCTGCGATGGTTGGCAGCCCCGTGCCGACGCTGCCCACGCCCGGGAAACTGGCAGTCGCGGTCGCAGCGAACAACTGCCCATCGAAGATGCGGACCACTCGAGTGTTTCCCGGCTCGACCGCAATCTGGACACTGCTCCCCTGAGTTGCGTTGGGCGTCCAACGAACCCCCGTTGAACTTCCGCCCCCCACGAACCAGTACCCCGAACCGTCGTTCGTGACGGCGGCTCGAATCGGTGCAGAGTTGCCCGAAGGCGCGTCGGTGATGGCGGTGGACGTATCAACCTTGCCGCACACGTCAACACGAGCGACGACTCGATTCACGGCAAGCGCAGACGTGCTGGAAACAACTTCGCCAATGCCAGCGTCATATCCCGCCAGCGTGACGAAGCGCCCGTCGCCCGAGCGAGAGAGCGTTCCTTCGCTATTGCCGGTACTTCCCGCAAGCAGCAGCCGCTTGCCAAAGCCGGGTGTTATTGCGGGCAGCGCGATGGACTGCACGAGCACCCCGCTCATGGTGTATTCGTCGAGAAACACTGGTGTCGCTGTCGATGCGAGTGCGGACACGCCGTCTCCCACACGCGTCACAACGAGGTTGCCAGGAGTAAACGGAGCGGCTTCCGATTGCGAAGCAACACACACCAACACCGCGATCGCGGCAAAGCTCAATGAACACTTCAACACAATCTCCTCCCATCGCACACGACTTCCCCAGCCGAGGATCTCGCGCGCACCGTGTCGGCGGCTCCCGGAAGCCACCTTCCTGCCTCTCCGGCAAGCACACTAACACAACGACGACCAATTGTCGAGAGCAGTATGTTCCGAGCGAGTGGTGATCACCAACCCTGTTGACAGGCGAGAACACCTAGTCGAATCCTCGCTGGTAGGGTGCCTACACTGTGCCGTTCGGGCGCATAGCTCAGTTGGCTAGAGCGCGGCTGTCACATAGCCGAGGTCGTTGGTTCGAGCCCATCTGCGCCCATTTTTACGCCGCTAAGGCCGGTTTTGGCACAGGCGAGTCCGCCTTGTTGCTTCAGGCGGCCCCGTGGTCGAGGACCATTTCCCAACTCACCTCCGCTCCAACGGGCACAGACTCGCCCGGTCGTGTAGTCTTTGCGTGTTCAGCCGAAGGGAGCCTCATGGCCGCAAAGAGCGACAGGACGTCGAAGACCAAGACCCCGGCCTCGCCCGTGCGTGTTGACGCCTCGGCAGCCAAGATCGGACGGGGGGCCGAACCATCAATGGCCTGGGTGCCCGGCGTGTCCTCGCCCATCACCGATCTGGACCTGCACCTGTTCAATGAGGGAACCCACCAACGCCTCTACGGCAAGTTGGGATCCACGCTCTCCAAAGACCCAGCCCGCCCCGGAACGCACTTTGCGGTGTGGGCACCAAACGCCAAAGCCGTCAATGTCATGGGACCGTTCAATGGCTGGAACAAACACAGCCATGTGCTGAAGCCGCGCGGCTCGTCGGGGATCTGGGAAGGGTTCGTGCCCGAGGCTACCAAGGGCACGCTTTATAAGTACTTTGTCGAGAGCCAGCACAACAAGTACATGAGCGATCGGGCCGACCCTTTCGCGTTCATGCACGAGGTTTCGCCCGCGACGTCGAGCGTCGTGTGGGACCTCGACTATGAGTGGAACGATTCAGCGTGGATGAAGACACGGGCCGCAAAGAACTCGCACACTGCGCCAATGTCGATCTACGAGTTGCACATCGGCTCATGGATGCGGCTCGCGCAGGAAGGCAACCGCTCTCTGACGTATCGCGAGATTGCGCACAAACTCGCCGACTACTGCGTGGACATGGGCTTCACGCACGTCGAGTTCCTGCCCGTGATGGAGCACCCCTTCTTCAAGAGTTGGGGATACCAGACGCTGGGCTACTTCGCCCCCACGAGCCGCTTCGGCACGCCACAGGACTTCATGTACCTCGTCGATCACCTTCACCAGAAGGGGCTCGGCGTGCTTCTTGACTGGGTGCCCAGCCACTTCCCCAGCGACGAACATGGGCTCGCCTACTTCGACGGCACGCACCTCTTCGAGCATGCCGATCCGCGCCAGGGCTATCACCCGGACTGGAAATCCTGCATCTTCAACTACGGGCGCAACGAGATTCGCGCGTTCCTGATCTCGTCGGCGATGTTCTGGATGGACAAGTACCACATCGATGGCTTCCGCGTCGACGCCGTCGCGAGCATGCTCTACCTCGATTACAGCCGCAAGGATGGCGAGTGGATTCCTAACCCGCACGGCGGCAAAGAGAACATCGACGCGATCAACTTCTTGAGGTCGCTCAACACCGCGGCCTACACGAACTATCCGGACACGCAGATGATCGCCGAGGAATCGACGGCGTGGGCGATGGTTTCCGCGCCGGTCCACGTCGGCGGGCTTGGGTTTGGCTTCAAGTGGGATATGGGATGGATGCACGACACGCTCCAGTACATGGAACGCCCGCCGATCTATCGCAAGTACCACCACGGCGAGATCACCTTCCGCGGGCTCTACATGTTCAGCGAGAACTATGTCTTGCCCCTGTCGCACGACGAGGTCGTTCACATGAAGGGCTCGCTCCTCGCCAAGATGCCCGGGGCCGGCACCGACCCTTGGCAGAAGTTCGCGAACTTGCGACTTCTCTACGCGAACCAATGGACGCAGCCCGGCAAGAAACTCCTCTTCATGGGCGGCGAGATCGCGCAATGGGAAGAATTCCACGAGGAGAAACAGTGCGAATGGCACCTGCTTGCGCACGACTCGCACAAGGGCGTGCAGAGCCTTGTCCGCGCCCTGAATCGCCTGTACGCGAATGAACCAGCCATGCACGCGATGGACTGCAAGCCTGATGGTTTCCGCTGGGTGGACGGCTCAAACGCCGAGCACTCAGTCTTGTGCTACCTGCGACAATCCAAAACCGACAGTTCCGACGCTTTGCTCATCGTTTTCAACTTCACACCCGAAGTGCGTCATGACTACCGCATCGGCGTGCCGACTCCGGGCACCTGGAAGCCGATCCTGAACACCGACGAAAAAACATTTGGCGGCAGCGGCGTGAGCGCGACGGGCACAGGCGGAGCCATCACGACCGACGTGGCCATGCACGGACAGAAGCAGTCCATCGCGGTCTCATTGCCGCCGTTGGCGGCGGTGGTCTTCAAGCGCACCTGACATGCCTGCACCGTGGCTCAGCGCTCGATTGGCTCACTCCGGCTTGCGTGAATCCAGCTTTGGTTGAGATCCATCGGTGGCGGCTGGCGCGTTGATGGGGGCTTCTTCAACTCGCACGCCCGTGGTGTCCTGGGGAATGTTCTCTGCCCCTCGCACGACCACTCGCATGCCGGCCTGCACCACGTGATCTATCAGCACAGCCTTGCCATCGGTTGAATACCAGTGCTTCATGGGCACCCACATGGCAAAGCCCTCAATCAACACGCATACTCGATCGGCTTCACCGCCCACGCCGGGGCTGACGGCCTCGATCGGAACGGTCAGCGCCTTCATACGTTCATCGCTCGGAAGGTGACAGATCGCGCCCATGCCGGGCACGAGTCGCCCGTCCTTGTTTTCCAGACGCATCCAGGCGTTGAATCCCCGATCGGAACCGGAAATACCTCTCACCAGTCGCAGGATCGGCGTCTCGACCTCAACGCCTGCGAAGGGCACACGCACCCGGGCCTTGGTCTCATTCGCCTTGACCACGTACACAAGCGATTCCGGAATGCGGATCATCGCTTCCAGCGTGGCGACGTCAATGATCTCTGCCACCGCACTACCCGTGTCGGCCCAGCCGCCCATTTCAATCTTCTTCTCAACAACGATGCCCGCGAATGGGGCCTTGACCGCCATGCGATCCAAGGCCCGGCGCGAGGCGCGAAGCGTGCTCTCCAGCGCGAGGATTTCGTTGCGAGCCTGCGCCACCTGTGATCGGGCGTTTGCAACCGCGACGCGGGCAGCGTCCAGTTCAGCCTCGGACGCTTGCCCTCCTTCCGCCAGGGCCTCCATGCGAGAGACGTCGCGCTCCGCTTTCCCGAGGATGACAGAGCACTCTTCCGCAAAGACCTTGCCCCGCTCCAGCGCGGCCTCATCACGCGTGACTTCCAGCCGCGCGATCGAATCGTCCACCTGCACCAGCACCGCGCCATCCTTCACGGCGTCGCCCACTTCGAAGTTCACCGCAGTCACGCGGCCACCCGCTTCGGCCGCTGGCAACGCGCGACGATACGGAGCGAGTTCGATCGGCACGCCGATCCACTTCTCGACTTCTTCAATCGAGGCAGCGGCAGTCACGACCGTGACAACAGGCGAGTCATGGTCGCTGGCACTGCTCTTGGGAACACTTGAAAACTTGGCGTGCGTCTCTGACGAAGTCGTGGCGACTACGGCCTTGGGGTCGGTAGCATTCCCCGCCTGGCCCGTGGCTTCGCAACCCGCGAGCAGTACAAATCCGGCGCAGGCTCCCCACACTGCGGCCCCAAAGATCACTCGACCCAAACCGGTGGCGTTTCGCTTGCTCATGACAAAGGGTAGACCCAGCCACCCGCCGCACGACGTACCATCCCGCGATGGCAACCGCAGGTACTTCTTCGCCCTCCCACGCTTCCGCGCTGGGCACTCGCGCGTACGCATCGGGTAAGCACATCATCATCGTCGGCGCAGGCCTCGCTGGCTCCTTGCTCGCGACCGCGCTCGCACGCCTCGGGTACCGCGTCAGCGTCTATGAACGCCGCTCCGATCCGCGGGCCAAGGGCTACGTCGGCGGCCGCTCCATCAACCTCGCCCTCTCCACCCGGGGCCTCCACGCCCTCAGGCAACTCAACCTCGCAGACGTTGTCATGCGTGACGCGATCCCCATGCCCGGGCGCATGATCCATGGCGTCGATTCCTCCACCACGTTCCAGCCCTACGGCAAGGACGATAGCGAAGCAATCAACTCCGTCTCGCGCGGTGGGCTCAACCTCACGCTCATCAATGCCGCCGCGGAACTTCCCAATGTCTCGTTTCACTTTGACCACCGCTGTGTGGACGTGGATCTTGACACGCCCGCGGCCGTCTTTGAGGATGATTCGTTGCCACCTGAGCAACGCACACCCGTCCGCGTCGCAGCCGATCTCGTCATCGGCACCGACGGGGCCTTCTCCGCCGTGCGCATGCGGCTTCAGAAGAACGACCGTTTCAACTTCTCGCAGGACTACCTGGAGCAAGGGTACAAGGAACTGCACATCCCGCCCACCGCGAGCGGCGAGTTCGCCATGAAGGAACGCGCCCTGCACATCTGGCCCCACGGCGGGTCCATGATGATCGCGCTCCCCAACAAGGACAAGAGTTTCACGTGCACGCTCTTCTGGCCCTTCAAGGGCGAGCACTCATTTGAGAATCTGCGAACGCCCGCGGACGTCCTCACGTTCTTCCGCAAACACTATCCCGACGCCGTGCCACTCATGCCGACACTCGCGGAGGACTACTTCCGCAACCCGACGAGTTCGCTCGTCACCGTTCGCTGCTGGCCCTGGCAGCATGCGGGGAAGGTCGTCATCCTGGGCGATGCCGCCCACGCGATCGTGCCGTTCTTCGGCCAAGGGATGAACTGCGCCTTCGAGGATTGCTCCGCGTTCATCGATCTCCTCGACAAGCACCAGGGCGACTTCGCCCGCATGCTCCCCGAGTTCCAATCGCTCCGCAAGCCCAACGCCGACGCAATCGCCGACCTCGCGCTCGCCAACTTCATCGAGATGCGTGACAAAGTGAAGAACAGAGCGTTCCAATGGAAAAAGAAACTCGAGCATGTGCTGCATGCCTGCTTCCCCCGCGCGTTCGTGCCCCTCTACACGATGGTGAGTTTCCGCACGATTCCCTACGCCGCGGCCCGCGCCCGGGCGGCGCGACAATGGGCCGTGGTGCGAACGATCGCCCTCGCGATTGGGTTCACGCTTGTCGTAGTCCTGTTCCTCGTCGCGGCGATAGCAAGGCGGTGAGACCGCATTCTCCGCGTGGCGGGCGTGGCAAAGTCTTCTAGCCTGTGCGCCTCACTCCCGCACTTCGCCGAGGTCCACCACCACACCACTGGGGAAGTACACGTCCACATCCAGCCGCCCGCGCCCGACGCTCGTAAAGACGATGCAGTGCCGCTGGAACCGCCGCGCGTAATCCAGATCCCCCGCGCTGGGCCCCGCGTACTCCGCGTTTTCCTCCGCCTGTGCATGAAAGTGATAGTGCGCGAGCGCATCCTCGCTCGCCGCCATCATCGTGGACGACGCCACGAACGCATGGTCTCCCGGTCGTTCGCCCGCGTGGGGCGGGAAGAGCGTCGCGCCGCGCTCGCTGAGAACGCCGCCATACTCCGTCGTCGGATCCTTGCGGTCAAGCGCCGCCTGCCGCAGCAACTCCTTCACGACCTCCGGCTCTCGCGCCAACGAGTCCAACACAAGCAGCGTGATGAGGTCGAGATCCGGCAGCCGCCCCTTTGCGAGCGCGAACGATTCGTTGAAGCGAACGCGCACGTTCCCCTCGGTGCGATCGTGGAAGCGCCGCCCCGTCAGCCGCTGTTCGATCGTGCGCACTAACTCCGCGCGCGGCGTGCTCGCCGTGAGCGCGGGGTCGTACCGAGATGCCACCCATCGCAGCACCGGCTCGTGCCGCGGCTCGGGGGAGGCTTGTGGGTTCGCGTTCACTCGCATGTCGGTTGTCGCAGCCGCTTGGCCTTCAACCGCTGCCGACTCCCGCGACGCGCACGACGTCATCCACGGGCCCAGCGCCGCGATGCCCAACGCCAATGTGATGGGGCGCCCCGCCATGCCGTCACGATAGGTTGGAACCAAGCCCCTTCGCGCTGTGCCGCCCCGCGAATTCACGCCGCAGACGTTGACAATCCGCCCCGATCCCCCTTCACTCCGCCGTGCCAGAGACCAGTGAGAGTTCGGCAGGGATTGCCCCATCAACCGCCCCGCGCGAGATCGCCGGGAGCGACCCATTGCCCGCGCTCCTTTTCACAGCGTTCGAACCCTCGGGCGACGACCACGCCGCCGCCGTCATTGCCGAACTGCGCCAACGCCATCCAACCCTTCCGATGTACGCGTGGGGTGGGCCCAAGATGGAAGCCGCCGGAGCAACGATCATCGAACGCACGGGCGACGACGCGGTGATGGGCATGCCGGGCCTCGCCAAAATCCGCGAGCACCAGAAGATCAACCTCCGCATCGCCGAGTGGATCGACAAGAACAAGGTAACACACAACGTCGCCCTGCACATTCCCGTCGACTCCCCCGCCGCCAACTTCCCGATCTGCAAGATCGCCAAGGGGCGCGGCTTGAAGGTCATTCACCTCGTCGCGCCGCAGATCTGGGCGTGGGGACGCTGGCGGATCCACAAGTTGAGGCGCCTGACCGACATGGTCCTCTGCCTGCTCCCCTTCGAGCAGGAGTTCTTCGCCAAGCGCAATGTGCCGTCACGCTACATCGGGCACATGCTCTTTGATCATCCGCTCGATTTCGCCCAGATCGACAGGCGAACAAGCCGCATGCCCACAGGCGAGCCACGTGTGGCGATCATGCCTGGCTCGCGCCCCGACGAGATCCGTCGCAACTTCCCGTTCATCCTCGAGGTCTTCCGCATGGTGAAGCGCGACGTGCCCTCGCTGCTGGGCGTGATCGCCGCAACGGGCGAGTCGGTCGCGAACAACCTGCGCGCGACCGCCGAAGCCAACGGCGGGTGGCCCAGCGGCCTCTCGATCGTCGTGAAGGACACCGACGCCGTCATTCGCTGGTGCCAGTTCGCCCTCGTGAAGTCGGGAACAGTCACGCTCCAAGTTGCCCGCCAGGGCAAGCCGATGGTCATCTTCTACAAGAAGAGCAACCCGATCCTCTTCCTGCTTGCCCGCACAATCCTCTCGACCAAGGTCTTCAGCCTCCCCAACATCATCGCAGATCGTCGGATCGTCCCCGAGTTTGTCCCCCACTTCGGCGGCCCCAGCCCGATCGTGGATCGGCTGCTCGCCCTCATTTCCGAGCCCGAGGTTGCCGAACGCCAGCGCCACGACCTCGCCCAAATGCTGTCGAAGTTCGCCGGGATTCACAGCGCCAAGACCGCCGCGGACGCGATCGAAGACGTCGCCCGTAGGTAGTCTGCCTGTACGTCCCTCGGGCACCCTTGCGCCGCTCACGCACTTGCGGTACACTGCCGCACCATGTCTACGACTTCAGCCATCACTGATCCCCCAAGGAAGGTCGCCCTCCATACCAAGATCCTTATCGCCCTCGTCGCGGGTGCGCTTCTGGGCATCGCCCTGAATCAGTTCTGGACGCTCGACACCTGGAAGTCCCTGGGCGTCCACGATGCCAAGGCCTACCTCGCAGGAACGGCCGCTGACGTCAACGCGGAGGCCTCCACGTTCGCCGGCGTTGCACGCTTTGCGAATCAGACAGCGGATCTTGTCGGAAAACTCTTCCTTCGCGGGCTGCGATTCATCGCCGTGCCGATCATCCTGTTTTCCATCATCGTCGCCGTGGCCGGGCTGGGCGATCCACGGAAACTCGGGCGACTGGGTGCCAAGACTTTGGGCATTTTCGCGGTGACGGTGATCGCCGCACTCGTGATCGCCCTCGTGCTCGTCAACGTCATTCAGCCGGGCACCGGCATCCCCAGCGAAACACGCCAAGGCCTGCTCGACCTCTACACCTCGTCCAATGCAAAGACCCTCGCCAACACGAGCGTGGCGCAGTCCCTCTCATTCAAAGAGCAGGTCCTCGGCATGCTGACGATGAACCCGTTCGAATCCCTCGCGAAAGGCGAGATGCTCCAGGTCGTCATCGCTGCCATCCTCATCGGCCTGGGGCTCACCCTGATTCCCAAGGCCAAGGCCGCCCCTGTCATCGCGATCTGCGACGGCCTTTCCGAAGCCATTCTCGAACTCGTCCGCTTGCTCCTGCGCCTCGCCCCGGTCGCAGTCTTCTGCCTTATCACGCCCGTCATCACTTCACTCGGGCTCCACGCCCTCTCCGCCCTCGTCAAGTACTGCGTCGCAATCCTCGTGGGCATGGCGATGATCCTCTTCATCGAATACCCCATCGTGCTCATGCTCTTCACCAACCGGCGCAACGCGGCGGGCGTTTCTCAGCGCGTCGGATTCTCCCGGTTCTTCAAGGCCCTCGCCCCCGCCCAACTCCTCGCGTTCTCCAGTTCCAGCAGTGCGGCCACCCTCCCCGTCACCATGGAGTGCTGCAACGATCGCCTCAAAGTCCCCGAGGACATCACCAGTTTCGTCTGCCCCCTGGGCACCACGATCAACATGGACGGCACCGCCCTCTTCCAAACGATCTCAGTCATCTTCCTCGCACAGTTGTACGGCGTGGACCTCTCATTCGCCCAGCAACTGACCGTCGCCGGACTTTCCGTCCTCGTTGCCATCGGCGCGCCAGGCTTGCCCAGCGCGAGCGTCGTCATGATGGTCGTGCCGTTGCAAGCCGTGGGCGTCCCGATTGAGGGCATCGCCCTCATTCTCGCGGTCGATCGAATTCTCGATATGGCGCGAACAGTGGTCAATGTCAGTGGTGATGCCGTCGCCGCCGCCGTCGTCGCCGCAAGCGAGGGACGCATGAACGAGGCACCGCTCGCCAACTCAAAGGACGCCTGAGCCCGACAGCAGCCTCCGTCAGAGCCGAGGTGCGCAAGCACCAGGTCTTTGCACGCAAAGCAGCACCCACGCTCCGGACGCCCGTCCGGCGTCTTGCGCCGCTCGGCTGTGATAGACCAGAATCAGTGAGCCGCGATAGGCACCGCACGCGCAGCCGCCGACTTTGCTGGCGTTCCCATCCATTGGAACAGCGTCTTCGCCGCATTGCCGAGCATCATCGACGCATCGCCAGAAGCGTGCGTCCATGCCGCAGGCCACTCGTACGACACCCAACCGCGATATCCGCCAGCAGCCAGCGCCGCAACTGCCGCAGCATTCGGAATATCGCCCTGCCCAAGGCCGCACGGCGTCGTTCCCTTCCAGTCGCTCACACGCACCAGCGCAAGCCTCTCGCCAAGCACATTGAGCCCTTCGCGAGGTCCTTCGCCCGCGCGAGCCGCTGTCGCCACTGAATAGGCCGCACCCATGTCCGGGCTATCCACCAAGTCAAGCAGTTCGGCGAGATCAGCCGCCGTTGCAAAACTCCCGCCATTCTCGAGGACCAGGCGCACGCCTGTGTTGCGCGCGGCTGCCGCAGCGAGTTTCAGTTTCTCCGCGATCCGGCGTACCGCGTTCGAGCGACTCTCACTGCCAAAGGTCTCGAACGCAAACACACGCACGAGCGGACACTCCACCTGACTGGCAAGTCCGATCATGGTCTTCGCCGCACGCGTGGGCTTGTCGTCGTCACCCAGGATGTGCAGGAACGGATCGCCCACGGGCTCATCGAACCTCAGCGACGTCGCGAGGCACGCGATCTCCACGCCCGCCTTATCAAACATCGAGCGCACCTTCGACGCATCCGTCAACGCCGGCTCGCACGCAAACTGGCTCGGAGCGTCGGCAAACGTCCTCAGTTCCACGCCCATGAATCCCAGCCGCTCGGCGTGGTCCGCCACTTCTTCCAGGGTCCATGTGGGGCAGGCAACGGTGCTGAACGCGACTTTCATGCCGTGAGATCTCCATGTCTGCTGAACGCGGCAAGCGTAGGCCCGCGATCGACACATCCGCCCAATCGTTCGCAAAGCGGAAGGGTGTCGGTAGGGTGAACCCTTGGGAACTATCGCCCGCCACTTTCCGGATCTTTCGGCGTTCTGGGGCGTGCCATTGGGACGAGGCACACCATGAACCGCTCCACGCCCAACACCCCGCACATCCCGAACTCCCAGCGTCCCCGTCACACGCCCCAAGCCCGTCCCCCCCGCACCTCGGCCGCGCAAGTTCCATCCGTTTCCCTCGCCATCCTGCGATCGTTCGCCGATGCCCTCTGTGCGTGGCAGCGAAAGGTGAACGGGTTCCACCACTATGGGAGCCCAATCGCCAAGGTAGGTCGAAACGTGATCCTCCCAACTCTCCCGGCCCATCGCCGGCGCGCCACACTCACCCTCCTCGCCCTCGCCTGCACTCTGCCCCTCGCGGCATGTGCCACCAACGAGCGCGAGTCGTACCTCGGTGCCCGTCGGACAGTGATCTCGTCCGCCGCGGGCGACGCCTCCCAGCGTGTCTCTCGCCTAGACCAGCGAGCGACGGTCGCACGAGCCGACGACTCGCAACCCTGAGCACCCGGTTCGCGAGGCCGTAGAATCAGGCATGACCAACCAAGGCTCGTACGAGGGCGCGTCTAAGCAAGCCGGACACGCCCGGTCCTTTGACCCCGGCACCACCACCGACCTCCACGGCAAACTCGACTACGGGTCGTACCTCCAACTGCCGCAACTCCTCAGTGCGCAGAAACCCCTGTCCACGCCCGAGCACCACGACGAACTCCTCTTCATCATCCAGCACCAGACCACCGAACTTTGGATGAAACTCATCATCCACGAACTCTCCGCGGCGATCGCGCACGTGCGTCAGGACCAACTCGAATCCTCATTCAAGATCCTCGCCCGCGTCAAGCACATCTTCCAGCAACTCATCGACCAGTGGAGCGTCCTCGCCACCCTCACGCCCAGCGAGTACGTCCAGTTCCGCTACGTCCTGGGCCCCGCCAGCGGCCTCCAGAGTTTCCAGCACCGCCACATCGAGTTCCTCCTGGGCAACAAAGACGAACGCATGCTGCTGGTCTTCCAGCACAAGCCAGAAGTCCACGGCGTGCTCAGCGCCGCACTGCGCTCGCCCAGCCTGTACGACGAGTTCCTGCGTTACCTCTCGCGCCGTGGCTTTGCAGTGCCGCAGGAAATCTTGACGCGTGACGTAACGAAGCCTCACGAGCCGCACGCGGGCATCATCGCCGTGCTCAAGGGCGTCTACGAAAGCCCCGCCAAAGCATGGGACGCATACGAGATGGCCGAGAAACTCGTCGACATCGATGAGCAGTACTCGCTCTGGCGATACCGCCACCTCAAAGTCGTGCAGCGTGTCATCGGCATGAAGAAGGGCACGGGCGGCACCGCCGGCGTCTCATACCTGCGCCAAGTCGCCGACACCGTCCTCTTCCCCGAACTGTGGGACGTGCGCACCGAGATCAAAGAGTTCAAGCCGTAAGCCCTGCGAGCATGCTCACGCTTTCGCAGCCGTGGCGTTCGGCCCTGCCACAGGCAGAAACACTGTGAAGTCCGTTCCTTGGCCCACCTCGGAATGAACGTCCAAACGTCCATGATGCGCCTCTATCAGGCGTCGCGTCGTTGCAAGCCCAAGCCCCGTTCCCCCGGCTTTGGTCGTGAAGTAGGGCTTGAACAACCTCTCGCGAGCCTCGGGCGTGATCCCCGGCCCCGTATCGATCACGTGGATCGCAATCGACTCCGTGCGGTCCGCTTCGCGCACGCGACGAGTTCGGACGATCAATTCGCGTGGCTTTCCCTCGGGTGATTGGGCCATCGCCTGAACGGCGTTGAGCATCAGGTTCAAAAGCGCCTGCTTCACGTGCTTCACGTCAATCGTCGCCAGCAACGCTTCTGACGCCAGGTCCGCACGCAGCCGAACCCGGTTCTGCTCCGCCTGCGGCTGAAAAAAATCGACCAACTCCCCCACCGCTTCGTTCACATTCGCGTTCGTCAAGTCCAGCCGCAACTCGCCGGCATACTCAAGGAAGTCGGAGAGAATTCCGCGAAGTCGTTCGACTTCCCTGCGCAGCGCACCAATGCGACGCTGCAAGCGCCCCTTCTCATCCGCGTCAATCTCAAGTTCGTCAACACCTTCGCCGAGCAGTTGGGCGTTGAGTCCGATCGTCGAAAGCGGGTTCTTGATCTCGTGGGCGAGCCCGCTCGTCATCGCGCCCAGTTCGGCCAGTTTCTCCGCCCCCTGCGCCCGGCGTTCCGCAACGCGAACCTTGGCAAGCGCACGCTTGATCAGCAGGCGTGCCGCCAGCGTCGCGATCGCCGCGCCCAGCACGCACCCCACAATGAGCGACATCATCTCCAGCACGGCCCAAAGGTAGGGGCCTCCGCAACAAAGTCACCGAACCTACCGTCCTGCCCCATGGGTTTCTTCAAGTCCATCCTCAGCAAGGTCAAGGCAGGCCTCGAAAGGACCCGCGAGGTCCTCGTTGAAGGCTCGCTGGGAATCAAGAACCTCCTCCTCGGCCGTCGCCTCGACGAAGCCCTCATCCAGGAACTCGAAGCCCGCCTCATCCAGGGCGACGTTGGCGTCAAAACCACCCAGCGTCTCATCGATGGCATCCGCGCGGCCTTCAAGGCCGGCACACTCACCAGCGGCGAAGACGTGCTCGCGTACTTGAAGACAGAACTTAAAGCGATGTGGCCCCCGGCCGATCGCGCCCTTCGCCTCGCACCCGCCAACTCCAAGCCAACTGTCATCCTCGTCACCGGCGTCAACGGCGTCGGCAAGACCACGAGCATCTCCAAACTCTGCGCCACCCTCCGAGGCCAGCGCAAGACCGTCCTGCTCGGCGCGTGCGATACTTTCCGCGCCGGTGCCGTGCGCCAACTCGAGATCTGGGGCGAGCGTCTGGGCGTGGAAGTCGTGAAAGGCCAGCAAGGTGGTGACCCCGCCGCGGTTGCTTACGACGCATGCGCCGCCGCCCTCGCCCGCGGCGTGGATTTCCTCATCCTCGACACCGCAGGCCGACTCCACACGCAAGACCCGCTCATGCGCCAACTGGGCAAGATCCGCACCGTCGTCGCCAAGCAAATCCCCGGCGCACCGCACGAAACTCTCCTCGTGCTCGATGCAACCAGCGGCCAAAACGCGCTGCGCCAGGCCGAGGAGTTCGACAAGGCCCTCGCCGCCGGTCAACTCGCCGACACCACCAAACCCGCCGATGCCACGAAATCGCCGGGACTCACCGGCATCTTCCTCGCGAAACTCGACGGCACCGCCAAGGGCGGCATCGTCATCGCCATCAAGGACGTCACCAACATCCCCGTGAAGTTCATCGGCGTCGGCGAATCACCCGAAGATGTCCAACCCTTCGACCCCGAAACGTTTGTCGAAGCCCTCTTCGCGATTTGAACTGGTTTTCAACGCCAAACTGGTTTTCCACGCCGAACGAGTTCTTCACGCCGACGAAGAGCGGAGTCTTCGCAGCGAATCGTCGCGCTCTCGTCATCGATTGCCCGTCACCCCCACCACAACTTCCCCCACATCGCGATGTTGATCATGGGCCACGCAAATCGCCACGCGTGCGCCGGTTGCGTCGAGACAGCATGGATCGCCGCTTCCGAAAACACTTCTCTCGCCAATGCTGATTCCGGCAAGATGCCAACCCGATCGCCCACCCATTCCTGAAAAGGCAGCGGAAAACTCGCCTTCTCTCGCGACACGATCTCGAGCGGCAACTCCGCCTCAAACGCCTCTCGTAACACGACCTTGGTCCCATGCTTCCCGTCCGCCGCGTGCCTGAACTTGCAGTCCATCGCCAGCGATTCTGCGAGCGCCGCAACGTCCCGATCCGCGAAAGGCGTCCTTCCCTCCACTCCTTCCAGCATCATCGCGGAATCCAAACGCCGAAGAAGACCCTCAAGATTAACGCGTCGCAGCATGCGCAGGTAAGGCTCCATCCCATCACGCTGCCCACACTGCAGAGCCTCGGAACTTATCTGCGCAAAGTTGCCTCGATACTGCTCGATCAGGTGCTCGTGCGCATCCTCGACCCATGCTCCATCGCTCAGCACCGCACTCCGCGCACTCGGCGGCACCCACGAAGACTCTTCTATCACCTTCGCCATGGGGTCCGCGACATGGTCTCGAACGCACTCCCACGCCGTCACCATCGGCAGCGAATACCCGCCAAACAACTCGTCAGCCCCCTCGCCCGACAACGCGACCACATTTCCCTGCGCCCGCAGCGTTCGCGCCACCTCATTGATCGCAACCTCATTGGGCGTCGACATGGGCAGCCCGGTCCGCTCGACCATCTCGCCCCATCGTGACAAGAACATGGCTCGGTCGACTGACGCTTCCGCATGCCGAGTCCCCAGGTGTGCCGCCATCATCGCCGCGTGCGAGAAGTCATCACCCGCGAGTGCGCCGCCCGTCTTCGCCCCGGCACAGAACGTCGAGAGATTCGGATCACTCCTCGCGGCCAGCATCGCGACGATTGAACTGTCGAGCCCTCCGGACAAAAGCGAACACGTCGGCACATCTGCACGAAGATGCCGCGTTACCGATTCCTCGATCGCCTGTCGCACCCGATCCCGGGGCGCCCCAAGTCCATCGGCGACTGCCCAACCAACTTCACTCCGCCTCGCCGCCAGATTCGGAGTGGTCAGATCAAACTCGATCACCTCGCCCGGCAGCAACGTGCGGATGCCGTCAAAGAGCGTGCGTCGTCCCAGGGTCGTGCGAATCGTCGTGACGTAGCCATAGATCGTGGTGAAGTCAGGCCTTGCCGAAATGTCAGGATGTTTGAGCAGAGCCCGCACTTCCGATGCAAACGCCATCTGCGTGCCGCCCGCGCCCGAGTCCAGCCACCAATACAGCGGCTTGATCCCAAGCGGATCTCGCGCCAGCACGAATGACCGGCGCACGCCATCGCAGAACCCAAGCGCGAACATCCCGCGCAATCGCGACACCCCTGCCGCTCCCCACTGGATGAGCACCGCAAGCACTGTCTCAGTGTCACTCCGCGACCGAAACTGCCACCCGAGCCCGGCCAACTCCGCCCTCAACTCGTGGTCGTTGTACAACTCGCCGTTGTAAACCAAACTCCCCCGGCCAAGGGGGTCGACAAACGGTTGGTGTCCGTTTGGGCTCGTGTCCACCACCGCCAAACGACGGTGCGCAAGCACGACCTGCCCCACGTCCAGCAATCCCGCCCCATCTGGGCCTCGATGGGCCATGGCGTCACGCATGGCGGTCACTCCCGCCTCGGACACCCTCGGCACGCTTCCCATGCCCGCTACCAGCCCCAGAATCCCGCACATGGCTCCGTTATCGACCGGCGACACCCTCCCCGCCCAAACTCCCCGACAACTCGGCAATGCCTCGGAGCCACAGGCGTTAGACTGTCGATACACGGGTCGGCGGGGTTCGCAGGCCGACTTTGACTGGACCGCCTCCAAAGGAGTCTGACATGAAGAAGTACGCTCTCCTCGCCTTTGCCCTGACCGCCGTGGCTGGTTGCAGCCTGAACGCCTGGGCACAGGCCGCCGAACGCCAGCCCGGTCAGCGCCAGCCCCGCCCCAACGGCGACAACGGCCAGCGCGGCATGCGAGAAGCGGGTCAGCCCGGTCAACGCGGTCAAGGTGGCCAAGGCATGCGCCAAGGTGGCGGCCCTGGGGGTGGCGGCGGCCGCGGCATGATGGGTGGCGGCATGGG
>Ga0075163_10003408_pt1 | contig 21361 bp, 31 predicted proteins | sample JI1023141ADNA_FD_71478 | JGI IMG/M metagenome (GOLD analysis project Ga0075163, IMG submission 71478) | Wastewater effluent complex algal communities from Wisconsin, to seasonally profile nutrient transformation and Carbon sequestration -... | ecosystem: Engineered > WWTP > Effluent > Algae... | reverse complement strand
AGTCGCGGCGCGGTCGTATTCGGTGGCAAGAACCTGTTGAAAGTGCGCGGCGGACGCGTGCCGTTGCATCGTCGCGACGTGGGCGCGGTCTACCAGGACCACCGCCTGCTCGCCGACCGCAGCGTGGCCGAGAACGTCGCCCTGCCGCTGATCCTGCGTGGCGATCGGCGTGCCGACATCGGCAAGCGCGTGCGCGAAGTACTCGCGCGCCTGGGCCTGGGCCATCGCGAAAAAGCCCTGCCTTCGCAGCTCTCCGCCGGCGAGCAACAGCGCGTCGGCATCGCCCGCGCCATCGTCGCCGAGCCAATGCTGCTGGTCGCCGACGAACCCACCGGCAACCTCGACCCCACGCTGGCCGCGGAAATCATGTCGCTGTTCGCGTCCATGCCGGAGCGCGGCACCAGCGTGCTCGTGGTCAGCCACGACCTGGCCCTGATCAAGCGCATGAAGAAGCGCGTGCTGATCCTGGACCACGGCAAGCTGATGGACGACATCTCACCGGCGGACCTGGCCGAATGACCGCGCAACCGCAAGCCAACACCGCGGCCGCCGGTCCGCGTTCGGGTGTCGGCATCTGGCTGGACCAGCACCTCTACAGTTTCGTCGCCAGTCTTGGCCGCGTAGTGCGTCGTCCATGGACCACCCTGCTGACCATCGGCGTGATGGCCGTTGCCCTGGCCTTGCCACTGGGGCTGGGATTGGCCCTGGACAACCTGCGCCACTTCGCCGGCAGCGTGGAGCAGTCGCGCGAGATCGACCTGTTCCTCAAGCCCGACATCGGCGTGCCACGTGCGCAGGCCATCGCCACCGAGTTGCGCAGTCGTGGCGACGTGGCCAAGGTGGACGTGCGCACGCCGGAACAAGGCCTGGCGGAATTCCGCGCACGCAGCGGCCTGGGCGATGCGATTGGCGCGCTGGAAGAAAACCCGCTGCCATGCCTGCTGATCGTGACGCCACGCGCGGAGTCCTCGACCCTGGTCGCGGCCCTGGAGCGCTTGCCTGAAGCCGGCCTGGTGCAGCATGACGAAGCTTGGCGCGCGCGCCTGCAGGGCTGGCTCGGTTTCGGCACACGTTTGGCGTGGGTGCTGGCGGCCCTGTTCGGCCTCGGCGCGTTGCTGGTGGTGGGCAACACCGTCCGCCTGGACATCCAGTCGCGGCGCGAGGAAATCGGCGTGCTGCAATTGCTCGGTGCCACCGATGGCTTCATCCGCCGTCCCTTCATCTACCTGGGCGCGTGGTACGGGCTGGTCGCAGGTGCGTTGGCGCTGGGCCTGCTGTTCGCCGCCGACTACGCCTTGCGCGCGCCCTTGCAGGCGCTGGCCGAAAGCTACGGGAGTGGATTCGCGTTGAGTGGCGTGGACCCGCTGCGCGCGGTGGGTTTCCTGCTCGCCGCCACCGTGATCGGCTGGCTGGGTGCCTGGCTGGTCACCGGGCATTTCCTGCGCCAGACCCGACCGACGGAAACCTAGGGTTTGCCAATGGCGGCGTCATCCGGTGTTCGCGTGACATACACTTCTCACATTGTTCCGGGTCCCACGTGCGTGCAAACGCGGCGTAACCCAGTCCGCCGGCATTGACAGGTCCTCCCATGCATTCGCAGGAACTCCGACATCTGATCAGCGACACCCCACGGGTGATGGTGGTCGACGGGTCGAAGATGGTGCGCAAGATGATCGCCGACGTGCTCAAGCGCGAGTTGCCCGGCGTGGAAGTGATCGGCTGCGCCAGCATCGCCGAAGCGCGCACCGCGCTCGCCGCCGGTGCCGTGCACCTGGTCACCACCTCGCTGGCGCTGCCGGATGGCGACGGCATGGAAATCGCGCGCAGCGTGCGCGAGTCGGCCGGCCAGGCCTACGTCCCGGTGATCGTGGTGTCCGGCGATGCGCAGCAACACCTGGTGGAGCGCCGCTTCACCGAATACGTCACCGACTACTTCGATAAAGCACTGGGCCACGAAGCGCTCGCCGCTTTCATCCGCGGCTACGTGCAGCCCGAGCCGGTGGTCGGCGCCACGGTGCTGTACGTGGAAGACAGCCGCGTGGTCGCCGAAACCACCAAGCGCATGCTCGAACGCCACGACCTGAAGGTGGTGCACGTGTTGAAGGCCGAAGACGCCTTCGCCCTGCTCACCGCCGAATCGCTGGGCCATTCCACGCACCGCTTCGACATCGTGCTGACCGACGTGACCTTGAAAGGCGAGTTGAGCGGTCGCGACGTCGTGCAGCGCATCCGCGTCGACTTCGCCTACGGCAAGCGCCGCCTGCCGATCCTGGTAATGACCGGCGACGACAACCGCGACAACCAGTCCGCGCTGCTGCAGGCCGGCGCCAACGACCTGGTGCTGAAGCCCATCGAGGAACGCCTGCTGGTGACCAAGGTGTTGTTCCAATTGCGCGTGTCGACGATGGGCGAGGCGCCAGCGCTGGTGTGATGGCTGCCATGAAGCAATCGCAATGCCTTAAAGCGACCCACGATCGGACGTCATCCCAGCGAACGCTGGGATCCATCTTGATCTTGCTTTTGTCTTTCACTGTTGGGCAAGAGCAACGTCAAAATGGATCCCAGCGTTCGCTGGGATGACGGCACACTAACTCTTGCTGCCCTTGTTGCTGCAGAACCCATGTCAGACGACAACATCAAGCTCGAACCCTCGTGGAAAGCAAAGGTCGGCGAGTGGCTGCAGCGGCCGGAGATGCGCGAACTGTCCGCGTACCTGCGCCAGCGCAAGCAGGCCGGTGCGCGCATTTTTCCGCCGGGTCCGCAGATCTTCGCGGCATTCGACGCCACGCCCTTCGATACGGTGAAAGTGGTGATCCTGGGGCAGGATCCGTACCCCACCTTGCACCATGCGCATGGCTTGTGCTTCTCGGTACTGCCTGGGGTGGAGATACCCAGGTCCTTACAGAACATCTACAAGGAACTCCAGGACGACCTCGGTATCCCGCGTCCGGACCACGGCTGCCTGTTGCCGTGGGCACGGCAGGGCGTGCTGTTGTTGAACTCGGTGCTGACCGTGGAAGAAGGACGCGCCGGCGCGCACCAGGGCAAGGGTTGGGAAGGCTTCACCGACCACGTGATCGAAACGCTGGCGACGCAGCGCGAAGACCTGGTGTTCCTGCTGTGGGGCAGCTACGCGCAGGCCAAGGGCAAGGTCATCGATACCCGCCGCCACCGCGTGCTGCGCGCGCCGCACCCGTCACCGCTGTCGGCGCACCGCGGCTTCCTGGGCTGCAAGCATTTCTCCATGGCCAACCAGTACCTGGCGCAACGCGGGCACACCCCGATCCAGTGGACCCTGCCACCCAAATCCGAAATATCGTTGTAGGAGCGCCCCATGGGCGCGAGCTCTTGATCTTGGCGTTACGTGTGGAGCTATAAGAGCTCGCGCCCATGGGGCGCTCCTACCGCGTTGGTTATTTCTTTTTGGCGGGCGCGGCCTTGGCTTCTTCTTCGGCCACGGTCTTCAATTCGGCCTGCAGGGCTTCCAGCATCGGGATCATCTTCTGCTGTATCGCCAGCATCAGGTTCTGCATCAGCAGGGGCGTCTTGTCCTGCAACGACTTGCCCGCGGGACTTTCATAGAACTTCGCCATCGCCTTCACCTCTTCGCTGGTGAAGGTCTGCTTGTATACGTCGATATACAGCGGGCGCATCTGTTCCCAGGCCAGTGATTCGCGCACGATCTCATTGGTACGCGACTGGATGCGGTCCACGTCTGCTTTCTGTTCCGCGCTGAGCGGCTTGCCGGCGGTGAGCTGCTCGAACTGCTGGCGCTGCATCGCCTCCATCTGCGGCAGGATGGCGTTGAGCATGCTTTCCGCACGCGAGGCCTTGAGCAGGCGCTCGATGTCCGCATCGGACGGCGGTGCGGCGAAGGCGGTGAGGGTGCACAGCGCCAGGCAGGCGGCCGTGAGCAGTTGCTGGGCCAGGCGAACACGAAGGCGACGGGGTTGTGGCATGCGGAGGTTCCGGTGCAGACGGCGAACCGCAGTGTGCCCAGCGGCAGGTAAATGGCCGGTTAAACCGGCTGCGCTGCACTGCCGGATGCCAGCCGTGCGGCATCCTGACTACAATTGCGGCATGGGGAGCGACGCACTCGACATCACGCCCACGCTGGCGATACCCGACACGGAGCTGATCGAGCGCTTCGTGCGTGCCAGCGGTGCGGGCGGACAGAACGTGAACAAGGTATCCACGGCGGTGGAATTGCGCTTCGACCTGGCCGGTTCACCGTCCTTGCCGGAACCCGTGCGCGAACGCCTGTTGAAGAAACGCGATCGCCGCATCACCGCCGAGGGCGTGCTGGTGATCGACGCGCAGCGCTTCCGTACCCAGGACCGCAATCGCCAGGATGCACGCGAACGACTGGCGGCCTTCATCGCCACCGGGCTGGTCGCGCCGAAGAAGCGCATCGCCACCAAGCCGTCGCACGGCTCCAAGCTGCGCAGGCTGGACGACAAGCGCGGGCGTGCCGAAATCAAACGCGGGCGCTCGACCAAGGGAGTGATGGAGTGAACGAAACCATGCTGCGCGACGGCGACGACGTGATTCCCGCCATCCCGCCGAACATGCCGCAGGTCAAGCCCAACCGCTTCACGCGCTGGTTGGGGCGCACCGCATTGAGGCTGGGTGGCTGGCGCGTGATCGGGCCGATTCCGGATCTTTCCAAGGCCGTCCTGATCGTGGCCCCGCATTCCTCGAACTGGGACGGCTTCTGGGGCATGGCGGCGAAGATCGCGCTGGGACTGGAGGTGCGCGTATTGGGCAAGGCGCAATTGTTCTGGTGGCCGCTTGGACCCCTGTTGCGGCGACTCGGCGCAATCCCGGTCGATCGCAGTTCGCCACAAGGCACCATCGAACAGGCCATCGCCATCATCCGCGATTTCGACCGCATCTGGTTCACGCTGACGCCGGAAGGCACGCGCAAGCGCGTCGACAAGTGGAAGACCGGTTTCTGGAAAATGGCGCGCCACTCCGACGTGCCCATCGTCATGGCGTATTTCAATTATCCGGACAAGACCATCGGCATCAACCACGTGTTCCACACCACCGACAACCTGCAGCAGGACATGGCGCAGATACGCGAGTGGTACCGACCGTGGCAGGGGAAGAATCGCGGGACGGTGTGATTGACTCCGCGTAGAAGGCTCTTGTAGGAGGGGCTTCAGCCCCGACAGCTTTTCGCGAAAAGCGTCGGGGCTGAAGCACCTCCTACAGGTTCCGCATCAATTCGCCGCATGCGTGCCTCAATTATCCAGCGGACTCAGCACGCCGTTCGCGCCTCGTCCCAATACGTGCGTGTAGATCTGCGTGGTGGCGACGTCCTTGTGGCCCATCAGCTCCTGCACGGTGCGGATGTCCTGGCCTGATTCCAGCAAGTGGGTGGCGAACGAGTGGCGCAAGGTGTGGCAGGTCGCGGGTTTGTCGATGCCTGCCTTGCTGCGCGCGTTCTTCACCGCGCGCTGCAAAACGCTTTCGTCTACGTGGTGGCGGCGCAGCTGCGCGCTGCGTGGATCCCGCGAGTGGCGTGGTGACGGGAACACGTATTGCCACGCAAGTTCAGTGGCCGCGTTGGGATACTTGCGGTGCAGTGCGTGCGGAAGGTAGACCGTCCCGGCGCCGATGGCCAGGTCCTGTGCATGCTGGATGCGCACGCGTTCGATTTGCTCGCGCAGTCGTTCGCGAAGGCGTTGTGGCAGCGGCACCCTGCGGTCCTTGCCGCCCTTGCCGTTGCGCACGCAAATCTCGCGGCGGTCGAAGTCCACGTCTTGCACGCGCAGGCGGATGCATTCCATCAAACGCATGCCGGTGCCGTAGAGCAGCGCGCCCATCAGCCACACCTGGCCATCCAGCATCGCCAGCAGGCGCGTGACTTCGCCGCGTGACAACACCACGGGTACGCGCTGCGGGCGCTTGGCACGCACCACCGATTCCATCCACGGAAGATCAATGTTCAACACTTCGCGATACAGGAACAGCAGCGCGGACAAGGCCTGGTTCTGCGTGCTGGCGGCCACGTCGTCGTCGGTAGCCAGCCGCGACAGGAAGGCTTCCACTTCCACCGCGCCCAGCTCGCGCGGATGGCGCTTGCCGTTGGCCAGGATGAAGCGCCTGGCCCAGTCGCGATACGCCCGTTCCGTGCGAATGCTGTAGTGCTTCACCCGACAGCGCTCGGTCAATTGCTCCAGCAGCCGAGGCGCCCGTGCTTGCTGGTTTCCAGTGCCGGATATCACGGCATCTTCGGGGCGATACGACATACAGCCTCGCAAATGCCGGATTAGTCCGAAGCATCGGCGCCACCGCACTCAATAGAAATCAGGTAACCCACTGATCTCGCGTAGGAATACCCCGATTGACTCCCGCCCGCCACACCCCCCACTATCCCTTATCACCCCTGTTTAGGGGTCTACTTAAAGTTAGGCGGCAATTGACCAAACTTGTTCGGCAGTTCTTACTTCGGGTTGGTCATGTGAAGTATTTACTGTTGGCTTCGGTGGCAATCCGCTTCCAGCATTTCGGGTAACGCTCCGCATTCTGGTTGCTGACATTGTTCGGCTAGCGGTGACAGCGGGGCACCAGACATTTTGATAGGCCGGCAATTGTCGCCTAACAATTCATTCAAGCCGAACCCGCATCAGGTTTCCTAACTTCAGGTGGTTCTCGGTAATATCGGCTTCGGTACCGATCCGTTGCGGGTCGGCTTAATTCAGGCGTTAGGGCTCACATGGATAACTCAATGCCGGCTGAAACAACAAAAAAGCGCGGTTGGCTTTGGACTGTCGTTTTCATCATTGTTTGTCTCTATTTCCTTTACTCCTATCTTCAAACCCGCGAGCTCGGTAATTTGCTCGTTGCGGTAGGATTCGTAGTTATCTTGCCCAACACATTTCTTTATCCAGTCGGTTCGCGGCGTCCCGCTACTGCGGTCAGCTCTAAGCGCCCGCTTCTAGCAATCAAGCTTGCAGCTCTCGCAGGCACAGTCTTGATCTTCGCAGGGCTGATAGTCGAATGGCTGTGAGCCCTAACAATTCATTCAAGCCGAACCCGCATCAGGTTCGCTAACTTCGGTTCGTTCTGGGTACTATCGGCTTCGGTGCCGGTCCAGTGTGGGTCGGCTTAATTCAGGCGTTAGCCCCCATGATGAAGATCACGTTGCTTCTTACAGCACTAGGCTTTTCACCAGCACTGCTGGCTTGTGATCTTTCCCTCGTTGGTACTTGGCAGTCCGATGCAACCGCAACGATGTCGTTTAATCGTGCTAATGCCAGGCTTGAGGAGCGCCAAGAGCGCTTCCTTGCAAGTCTGATGGGAAAGATGACGCTAGAGTTCACGGACAAGCAGCTTCACTTGCGCATGCCAGATACTCAGGTAACTGTTAAAGGTGAACTCAGGCCGTTCGCGGGCTTTGAAGAGCGAAATCTGTACAAGATCTTGTTCTGTAACGAGCGCATGGTGGTTATAGAGACCCCTGAGGCTGTCACAGGGGAGAGTAGCGTTACAACTTATTTCTTCGTCAACTCTGATTCGATGTGGGCGTATGTAGGATCAAATAGCCCAAAGATGCCCGATCTGCATATACGCGAGTACTTCACCCGCGTGCGGTAGGGGGCTAACAATTCATTCAAGCCGAACCCGCATCGGGTTCCCTAACTTCGGGTCGTTCTGGGTAATATCGGCTTCGGTGCCAATCCATGGCGGGTCGGCTTAATTCAGGCGTTAGGTGCCATGAAAGGACTGCTAGTACTGCTGATTGCGCTCTCGGTCGGCCCTGTTCTTGCCGACACCCCACTGCCTCCGCCCAAGATATTGAAGGTCTGCTCTGCAGATAGGAATATCTGCGCAGTATCCGATCCAGCAACTAATAAGACTGTGATCTCATCAGTAGCTCCTCGCCAAGCACTTTGGACTTTGCCGGGCTGGCATCGATGGCTGTTTGTCTCGGATGATGGCATTTCCGCTGTGGCGGGCTACAGCGGCATGAACTTAGTCCCGTTAAACGTAACTCTCGACGAGCCCGTCTTGTTCTTCTACCGTCGTGGCAAACTCGTCAATTCAACTCGATTGGGCGACTTATACAAGCATAAGTGTCAACTCCAACCGACCGCTTCCCACCTCGCGTGGGCTGATGGCGGAGAATTCAATGACGCCAACCAATTTGTAGTTACGCTTGTTTACGGCAGACGGGTTGCTTTCTCGCCGAGCACGGGCCAGGTTGTGAGAGAGAGACGAGATGGAACCTAACAATTCATTCAAGCCGAGCCCACATCAGGGCGGCGCCTAAGTGCGCGCCTTCGGCTATATTTGCACTCAGTCGCCGCCCTGCTGCGGGTCGGCTTAATTCAGGCGTTAGGCCGCTAATGAACAATTGCCGTTCGTGTGAGTACTGGAACAGCCCTCGGGGATTTCAGCGCCCTGGCGACTACTATTGGACTCAGTTGAAGCTGCTGGAATGGCTTGAGCAAGGAAAGTTGTCTGTGCTCTACAACGATGGGTTCCCTGCAAGTGACGCAACACCGGACCATCGGCCGGCCAACTCGCTCTCTGCTCTCTTTGAGTGCATAGAGTGCCACCGCAAACTTGATCTGGTCTTGGATATTGATGCCTGTAGGGGCGGTCTGTCCGCGGCCTAACAATTCATTCAAGCCGAACCCGCATCAGGTTCGCTAACTTCGGCTCGTTCTGGTTACTATCGGCTCCGGTGCCTATCCAGTGCGGGTCGGCTTAATTCAGGCGTTAGGCCGATGTCATACAATCCGCATCCTCCACCCACTCCTGCGTTAGCAATCCAGCCGACACGTCCTGCCACAGTTGCAATCGCCGGGTGGCTATTCGGTGTTAGCTATGCGGTGGGCCTGACTATTGCGCTGATGAAAGTTGGAATTCCTAGAACGCCTCCCATCGTGATGGGCTTGCTCTTCGGCCTGATCGTTTCGGCAGGCATGTTGCTCGCAATCTGTTCGCGTAGGAATTGGGCCAGATGGATCGTAGTGATCCTCATAGCCCTCAATATCCTCGTGATCCCTGACCTGATTTCTCGCGGCTCCGATTCGATAAAGGTGCTCTACGCTGTACAAGGAGCTCTTCAGCTAGCTTCGGCAATCCTAATTTTTATGCCGGCATCGAGTCGCTGGTATCGGCCTAACAATTCATTCAAGCCGAGCCCACATCAGGGCGGCGCCTAACTGCACGCCTTCAGCTATATTCGCACTCACTCGCCGCCCCGCTGTGGGCCAGCTTAATTCAGGGGTTAGGGCTCATGTTGAAGTTCATAGCACTTGCAACACTGGTGGCTACCACGGGATCGGCCTTGGCCGCCAGTTCGCAGCGGGTTGCTTTTTCATCCTTGGGTAAAGCTCGCGTTGGTATGACAGAACAGGCCATTGCTCGTGCGCTTGGCGCTCCGTTGACCCATGTCGATCTCGACGCAGAAGAGGAAGGTTGCTACTACGCTTCAGGTCGCGGGCTACCCAAAGGCGCGAGCCTAATGATGCTCAACAATCGCTTGGCACGCGTTGATGTATTTGAGCCAGGAATATTTACCGTATCAGGCGCAGGTGTCGGCACTTCCGAGTCCGAGCTAAAACGTATATACGGTAGCAAGCTCGCCCAAGAGCCTCACGCATACACTGGTCCAGAAGGACACTACTTGACCCTTCGATCAGCCGACGGTCGTTACGGTGTCCGCTTTGAAACCGATGGTCGATTGGTCACAGGTTTCTACGCGGGCACGGCAGAAGCCATTCAATACATAGAGGGTTGCCAATGAGCCCTAACAATTCATTCAAGCCGAGCCCGCATCGGGTTCGCTAACTTCGGTTGGTTCTCGGTAATATCGGTGCCAATCCAGTGCGGGTCGGCTTAATTCAGGCGTTAGGTGCCATGAGAGTTGTCGATTTCGTCAAAGACAGGAAAAAAACTGCAGCTTGGCTTGGGGATCAATCGGCCAAGCTGGAGCAGCTTGGCCACGATTTTTCAGGCTGGTCGCACAACGATGGCTTGGGTTTCGGGTTAGTCATTGCGGCCCTAGGCAATAGTGGAGAGTTGCATCTAATGTCTGATGGCAACGTTACCTATCGCGTGGAGGCGCCAGACCCAAAATCTGGCAATCCGACGGTTTTGGAGAGTGTGTCGCGCAAGGCTGTGAGCGTTAACGATTTTGAGTACATCTACAACCGCTTCCGAGACCTGATTCTTGGTGTGGCACCTAACAATTCATTCAACCCGAACCCGCATCAGGTTCGCTAACTTCGGGTGGTTCTGGGTACTATCGGCTTCGGTGCCTATCCATGGCGGGTCGGCTTAATTCAGGCGTTAGGCCCCAATGCCAAGATTTCGCGGCTCTCACTACGCACTTGCAGGTAGCTTCGTAGCGTATTGGCTGTTCGTCGCTTTCTGTGCTTACTTTCGCCGGTATGACGAGTGGCTTTACCCAAGCACCTTGTTCTTCTTGGCCTTTTGGCTCTTTCCCTGTATCGCGTCGTGGCTGACGATTTTTCTTGCGCGCGAAAGGGGGACGGTGCTAAGGCTTCTCTCTGCTGTTGCGGGTGTCTTCATCCTTTGGTTTCTTGCCTATCTACAGCTCAAACCTTTGGCGCGCTACGCGCTTCGGCAACCTGATAACCACATGCAAGGTCTCATAAGCAATTTCTACGTGTCCGCCGACAGAATCATTGATCGCCCGGCGGTCTACGCAGGCATACTTCTACTAGTTGTGGCCATCTACGGCTGGCGCTGGTTGGGGCCTAACAATTCGTTCAAGCCGAGCCCACAGCGGGGCGGCGCCTAAGTGCACGCCTTCGGCTATATTTGCACTCAGTCGCCGCCCCGCTGTGGGCCGGCTTAATTCAGGCGTTAGGTGCCATGCCAACCATCAACGCCGCTTCCGAAAATCAGCTGCAGCTGGAAGGCGCCACTTTGGCTGCGGTAAAGGTCACTGGAGATTCTGTTCGCTTAGAGATATTGGGCGCCGGGATCTACCACGAGGACTACCTGGAGCTGTTTGAGGCGAGCTTGGTTGTCGTCGGCTCCGACATCCCAGATCACCTAGCCTTGCCGTCGGAGATCACCGACGTTCTGATTACCCTTCCGGGCGTAGGTAGCTGGGGCGTGTTTGTTACCCTTCCTTTCTCCATTAGCGGCCATTGCCAAGTACAGGTTTCATTCCTGTCTGGCGAGTCCGTCACTGTCAGGGGGGTGTCCTGCCACATAGAACTGGGCCATAGCACTTGTCACGCATACACCTTGGAGCCTCACAATGGCACCTAACAATTCATTCAAGCCGAACCCGCTTCGCGGGCCAGCTTAATTCAGGCGTTAGGCTAAACAGAGATATTTATGCACACCTCAGCTATTTTTCTCATTGCATCTCTTATGGCTGACTCCGCTGTGGCGGCCAATAGCCAAGTTGTTTTTATCGGCTCTGATGAGTCAGCATCCATGCGTGATGTTGCAGTGCTTGTGTTCAACCAGCCAGGCAAGGATATAAAGGTCAAGACTTTAGTAACTGCGATCACGCCGGAGGAGCACGTGGCCGGGAAGGACGTCAGGCAAGCGACACTCGCAGTTGTAAAGCCAGGGAAGTACGGAATTGCTGCTTATTGCGTATACACCATGCGAGATATCCTGATGCAGGAACGGGTGACTCTTGCAGCAGGAAGCAGGTACTTAATCAGTTGCGAAGGCAGTACTCCGAGGGTAGTAAAGTTGGTGATTGCAGAGCAAAGCTCCTCGGATTGAGCCTAGCAATTCATTCAAGCCGAATCCAGATCAGGGCGGTGCCCAAGCCCACGCCTTACCCAGTCGCCGCCCTGCTGCAGGTCGACTTAATCCAGGCGTTAGGTGCGCGGAGGGTAATCGAGTGAATGCTCGTAATGTCACTAGCTCTATCGCTCTGATCGGCGCGCTCGTAACGGCCTCCCTGCTTCTCTACGCATCGCGTGGCTCCTCTTCCGGTTCCAATCTCTCCATTCCAGTCTTTGCTGCTTGGTCGCTTTTGCCGTATCTCGCTCTCTACTTGTGCGCCAAGCTCGGCCCGCTTTCCGGACCCTGGCCAACGATCGTTGCTGTCACGGGCGGGCTATTCACAGCTACCACGATTTACGGATACATCACGGGTATTTTTATTGATCCTGACCCGCAGAGTGGGCTCATGTTTATGCTCTTGCCTGCCTATCAGCTCTTGATTGCATTGATACTTCTCGTCATATCAATGGCTCTGCGGCGGCGCACCTAACAATTCATTCAAGCCGAGCCCGCTTCGCGACCACGGCAGAGCGTCGTAGGATGGTCATATTGCCGTGGCCGCAAAGTGGGCCGGCTTAATTCAGGCGTTAGACAGCAAGATATGGCCCATTCGCTCCGTGAAGCCGTAAAGAGCACCTTCTACCCGTTTGCTGAGCGGGCTGGATTCGAGCGCTTGAGAGGCGAGGCGCACTTCACCTGTTTCCGCCGAGTGTCTGATGATCATGTCGACCTGTTCGACATCCAGTGGGACAAGTACGCCCGCCCTTACTTTGTTATCAATTTCGGGCAGTGCACTCTTGACGCGGAGCGGGACTGCTACAAACCGTGCCGGCTTCAGCGGAAACGGAACGGCTCCCTGAGCAGCTGGTTCAATCTGCGCAAACCGTTGCTGGAAGCGCTTCGGTCTGGCCAACTGAAATACACTCCGGATGAGGTGGTAAGCCAGTTGATCGCCTGGTTCCCGGAGGTGGAAGCGTGGTGGGCAACCCGAGCCGAGGGGGAGCATGTGTACGCTCCTTTGCTGGCTGACAATTCATCTAAGCCTAACCCGCATCGCGGGTTGGCTTAATTCAGCCGTCAGGCCGCAGGAAGCACTATGCAGAAGTACATTAAAAGCATCGCGGTCGGAGTCCTGTCGGGCGGACTCACTTCGTTCGCATCCATCTACACGCTGGGCTTCACCAGTGCATTTGCCATGCCGCACGGCTTTCCCCTTGAGGTCTGGGACACGATTGTGGTTTTTGGCCTGGGCGCAATGCTGGTGGCATCAGTCATACATTTCTTAGCGATTCGACTGTTTGCTGCCAAAACTGTGCCTGCCTTCGCGGCATTCGCGGTGACAGTGGTTCTTGCACTAGCGATATCTGGCCAGCTGACGCATGGCGGCAAGGTCCTTGCAGCGTGGCTGCTGGGCGCATTGCTGTCATCGTTGGTCCACAGTCGGCTGCGGCCTGACAATTCATTCAAGCCGAGCCCACATCAGGGCGGCGCCTGAGTGCGCGCCTTCGGCTATATTCGCACCCAGTCGCCGTCCTGCTGCGGGTTGGCTTGATTCAGGCGTTATACCCGCATGGAAACTACACAACACTCTCGTCCACTTTGGGTTGGCCTAGTTGCCTGTACGTTCTTTGTGCCTTCGCTAATGGCCATCCTGCAGATGTTCTCGACAGAGAGTGTCATCATTGGGCCTGTACTGGTGTTTATTGTTGGCTCGGTGATCTCTGGACTAGCAACAATTCTCGCAGCGACCCCAATCGTTCTATTGCTTCGCCACAAGGGCTGGCTCAATGCCATTGTGCTGTGCATGCTTGGTGCGGCGGTTGGTGCCGTGGCGCTGGGTTTTTTTGCTTTCAACGACAGTCAATACCCAATGATGAACGACCAAGACCTTGCCCGATGGATAACGCGTCAAGCTGTAATTAAAGCAATGGTGCTCGGGGCAATCTATGGGCTATTGTCCGCCGTAGCGCTGTGCGTCGGTGCGGGTATAACAATTCGTTCAAGCCGAAGCTGCGTCCGCGGCTCGGCTTAACTCAGGCGTTAGGCAGCATGGAAGCAATCCACGTAACCCAGAAAACCAGCACTGCAGCAGATCGCTCGCTGCATAACCTCATTTCGTGGCGTCAGGCAGGACGCTCGAAGTTGATTGTTGCTATCGGTTCCAAAGACGAGCACCGGTCATCTGCCCCACTTCCTCCATCGACCATCACGACGGACCTGCTTGCCATTTCAACTGAGGATCCCGCAACAGCCCGAGCGTTGTGGGGAGCTTTTTTGAGCTACTTGGCATGGCCACAGGTCCCGCAGTGGCATCTCGCTATTCCGCGATTTCTGCGCCCTCGCTTGCTGGTAGTGGTCCAGCTTCCTCCCGGTGCGACTCGCATCGCCGTATGCTCTGCCATCAGCCGTTCAACGGGTCGGCTGCGGTTCAAGGCCAGTGCTGCGGCCTGACAATTCATTCAAGCCGAGCCCGCATCGTTACGGCATTGATCGGACCGTTGGCTTGGGCGGGCCGGCTTGATTCAGGCATAGATGTCAGAGCGAACACCATCGCGGCTCACAAGGCGCCAGCTCAGCCTCTTTCTGCCAGAGGCGCAGGGATCGCTTGTCGAACCGATCAGGCAAAGGCTTGACCCAATACAACACGCCCTGATTCCCGCGCACGTCACGCTCTGCCGGCATGATGAACTGCCTGACCTGCAGCATCTCATCCTGCGTCTTGGGCACTTGGATCCCTTCTCCATCACCATGGCGTTTGGAGAGGCGCAGGAACTGCCTGATGGCTGCGTGCTGCTCCGCCCATGCCGCGGAGCCAAAGAATTTCAGGCACTGAGGCGGCTCATCCTGGGCGACGCAGCCCGTGCGTACGGGGCCCACCTCACGCTACTCCACCCGCGTAACGCAACCGGTGCAAAACATGACCTCGCAGGCATCTCACGTGACTTGGCGAACCTCGTGGTCACGTTCAGTACTATCTCGCTGATTGAGCAGGACGGATCTGACCCATGGCAGGTGAAAACTGCGTACGGATCTGCCATCTAGCAATTCATTCATGCCGAACCCGCATCGTGTTCGCCAACGCCGAAGGGTGTGGGTACCATCGGCTCCGGTGCCGATCCGGTGCGGGTCGGCCTGAACCGCGCGCTGGGCGCTTATCGGCATGTTCGACTCCCTGAAAGCGCAAGCCAGGCAGCTCAAGCAAGATACGCTTACGGTGTATTTCGCGGCGCGTGATCCACGTACACCCCTGCTTGTCAGGGCATTGGCGGTACTGGTGGCAGCGTATGCACTCAGTCCCCTTGATCTCATTCCGGATTTCATCCCCATCGTCGGCTACCTGGATGACCTGATCCTGATTCCCCTGGGCCTGGCCCTGGTCGTGCGCTTGACGCCACCGGAGGTGATGGAGTCGGCGCGGTTGCGGGCACGGCAGGCTTCCATCAGACCGGCCAGCTATCCGGCCGCGGCGTTTATCATCGTGGTGTGGCTTGTGGTCCTGTGGTGGATCGGCAGATGGGCGCTCGCAGTAGTACGCGCCTGACCTTGCTGCACGCACCGTCGTCGTACCACCCCCTATCGGAGCAATGCGTACATGGCAGCAGACACCAGGATCAAGGGACCCGCCTCCTACTTTCCCTCCATCGAAAAGACCTACGGAAAACCCGTGGAGCACTGGTTCAAGATCCTGCACGCAGTGCCTGGCATGAAGCACGGGGAACAGGTGTCCCTGCTCAAGTCCGAACATGCAATGGGACATGGCCACGCGAACGCGCTGGTCGCCTACCACCGTGCGCGGCAAAGCACCTGACGCGCCACACTGGCCATTGCAGCACCCGCGCGCGCGCCTTCGGCTATATTCGCCTGCAGCGAAGACGCCATGTCCCATCGGAGAAACCCCATGAAACGCGTAACCGGCATCGGTGGAATATTCTTCAAGTCGAATGATCCCGTTGCGCTGGGCGCCTGGTACCGCGACCACCTTGGCGTGGACGTGGGCGACTGGGGCGGCGCCATCTTCAACTGGGGCGGCCCCGGCAGCGAACCCGGCATGACCCTCTGGAGCGCCTTCAAGAGTGACACGACCTACATGGAACCGGGCACCGCCAGCTTCATGGTGAACTTCCGCGTGGATGACTTGCACGCGCTGCTCGCCGCACTCAAGGCCGAGGGCTGCAACGTGGAAGACCGCACCGAAGCATCGGAACAGGGAAAATTCGGTTGGGTCATCGATCCGGAAGGCAACAAGGTCGAACTCTGGGAACCGCCGGCCGGGCAGTGATACGGAATCCGGCAAGCATGCAGGGCTGAAAAGCCTCCGAATCCACGCACGGTCGCAGGAGCATCCAATGAACGCGGAGGAAGTGCGCGCGCTGGCGAGGGCCACGCTGGATGGTTCAATTCCGTTCCCCGCGATCGCGGGCAAACTCATCGCCGGCGGCGTGGAGTATTACCACGTCGATTTCGCGGACGGCCGCTTCACCTTCTACAGCGCGGCGGGTGCGGCCATCAGTGTCCCCTTGCAGGTCGATGGCCTGCCGCCGAGTACGGAAGACTTCGACGTGGCCGCACTCAAGGCGGCCATCCTGGACAGCCAGCAGCATGGACAGCGATTCACGGTCTTCTGCCAGCGTGCGAAGCAGGCCGGCGTGCAGGGCTATTTCGCATTCCTGCGCGGCCAGCGGGTCACCTACCTGGGGCGGCAGGGCGACCAGCACGTGGAGTGGTTTCCCGGCACGCGGCCCGCGGATGACTGATAATCCACGGCGACCGGCGCGTCATCCGCGCTGGCATACGAAGCCAAGGAGACACCGCCCCATGCGATTCATTGCCGCCCTCGTGCTTGCCTGCGTGTTGGCACCCTTGCACGCGACCGCACAAACCGCGCAGCAGGCGCCGTCGTCACGCGCGCCGTTCGTCGTCGAGCGTACCTACTGGATCAGGCCGGGCAAGGAACTGCAGTTCATCGCCATGTTCGAAAAGAACCGCGTCCCGCAGTTGCGCGCCAAGATGAAGGAAGGCGACGTGTTGTGGATGCGCCTGGCCAGGCCGCAGTTCAACGCATCCAACGACCAGTGGGACCTGCGGCTGACCGTCGCCTGGCGCGACGCGGACAGCGCCATCGAACGCATCAACCTGGCCAATGCACAGCAGGCGCGCGATACGCAGCGGCTGGCACTGGAAGAACAGATCATGGAGGAATTGATCGTGGATCGCAGCGATATCCCCGTACAGGAATGGGACGTGGGCGGCACGGGCAACTGACGGGCCGGGTCCAGGCCGCAAGCAGCGAACGAGGTGTCGTGTGGAAGCAGGGCGACTGGAAAAGTGGAAGCAGGTGCGCAGCAAGGGATTCGCGCGCTATGTGCTGGCCAGGGGCGTGCTGATGTGCGGGCTGCCCTTGTTCCTGGTGATGACCTTGTTCATGCGTCGCAATGGCATCGAACTGGAATTCGCAGGCCTGTCTCTGCTTCTTTTCATCATCGGCGGCGCGGTGGTGGGCAGTGCGATGTGGGTGGTGCAGGAGCGCTTGTTCCGCAATGCCGTCAAGGCGTCCGATTGAGCGTGTCCGGATGCGGATTCGCCAGGCCTTCCGCCCACCATGGCACGTCGACTTCCCGGACCGTGCGGTGCACGACCACTGGCAGTGAGACCTTGCAAATGCACAAGCTGGCCCTGTTCTGCATGTTGTTGATCACCCCGCAGGTGCATGCCGCCGGGTACGGCGGTGCGAGCGGAAAGAATGCACGCGGCGAAACCATCCACATCAGCGGCGACAATGCCGAGACGCTGGCCGTGCAGATAAATGCGCAGGACGGCGACTGGGTCGAAAGCTATGACATGCGGCAGGAATGCCCCACGTTCACCGATACCACGCTGGCCTGCCTGCCGGGGCGCGCATCGCCGTTGTCCGGTGCCACCTACACGATCACCACGTCGAAGCGCTGGAAGCCGTGCAATGTCGAGCCCTTCCATGACAAGTCCGCTGGCGAGGTGTACGTGTGCATCGCGGGCTGCAAGAACCCGCGCGTGCCGAAAATGTTCAAGGTGAGTCCGTGGGAATGCTAGTGCGGTCCCTGCTCAAACCCCCGCGGCACGGATCGCATGCCAGCCTCCGCGCCTGGCAGTCCGAACCACAGCCACCGCCCAACCACGCGAGGCCACTGCCCATGCAAGACCGCACCCGCAAGACGATCTCCTGCCTGGGCACGCTGCTGCTGGCAGTCGTCGGCCTTGCTGGCGCATCGGCAGCGATGGCCGCTTCGTTTGACTGCGGAAAAGCAAAGACCGCCGTCGAGAAACAGATTTGCGCAGATCCGGAGTTGTCCGTGCTGGACGAGTACCTGGGCCGCTACTATTCGGCGGCGCGTGCCGCACTCGCGCATGACGCGACCTGCCTGGCCGGCGACCAGCGCAACTGGCTGCGCACCGTGCGCGACACGTGCACCGATCCGGCCTGCCTCAAACGCAGGTACCTGCAGCGACTCGCCGTGCTCGATGCCCTGCAGCCCGGCGCCAGCAGCCTGCGCGACATCGCGCTGCCCAACGACAACCCGCTGGTCTGGATCATCCCGCCCGCGCTGGACGAAGTGGCCGCGCCGCGCGACAGCCGCACGACTGCGCTGGTCGTGCGTGGAAAACTGCGGGATGAAGTCGCCGACGGCGACGGTTTCGTCATCGAGTCGACCGACGGTACGCGCCATCTGCTGCATGGATTGATGTTCCTGGAGTCGCCGACGGCCGAGCACTTGGCCGGCCTCGCCCGCATCCCCAAGACGCTGTACGAAGCGCGCGGCAGGCGGGAAACCATGGCGGGCGACGGAAGAGACTTCTCGCCTGGCAACTGCGCGTTCGTTTATCGCGTATCGCCATGATGGCGGGTCTTCTGTAAGCGACGCGACGCAGCACTGGACATGCAAGCGTCCAAGCCCTCTGGGAATCCAGATGCTTATGTCGCCGGCCTGCACGGCTGGCAACGCGAATGCGTGGAAAACCTGCGCGCCACGGTGCGTGCGGCCGCAGCGCTGGAGGAAGTAGTGAAGTGGCGGCATCTGGTCTACCTGTCGAACGGCCCCGTGCTGTTGATTCGTGCCGAAGAAACCCGCGTCCTCTTCGGCTTCTGGCGGGGCCAGCGCCTGCAGGCCATCGAGCCGCGACTGAAAGCGGGGGGCAAGTACGAAATGGCCACGCTGGAACTGCGGGAAGGCATGGCGATCACCGCTGCGCGCGTGCGTCGGCTGGTGCGGGAAGCGGTGTCGCTCAACGAAACCTGCGGTGATCCGACCCGGGATGCGATGCCGGTGCGCGCCAAACCGAAGCCAGGTCGCGCCAAACCGTGAAGCAGCCGTGGAGTTGGTCGGCGTTTGCATGCTCACGTTGTCCTGGTCATACCGCGGTGTTACCATCGAAGAATGAAAGTAGCCATCTCTCTACCAGACCCGGTCTTTTCCGCCGCAGAGAAGCTTGCGCATCGCCTTCGTGTATCGCGTAGCCAGCTCTATGCCCAGGCTATCGAGGAATACTTGGACAAACGCGAGGATTCAAGGGTTACTGAGCGGCTGAATGCCGTGTACGCCGTCGAACAAGAGCCCGTTGATCCTGTGCTTGCCGCCGCCCAGCTTGGAGCCATCGGCGATGAAGCGTGGTGAGATCTGGTGGGCTGAGTTGCGAGCGCCCGTGGGTTCCGGCCCCGGTTACAAGCGTCCGGTACTGATCGTCCAAGCCAACGCTTTCAATGCCAGCCGCATTGCCACGGTCATCGTCGCCACGATTACTTCAAACCTGGCCTTGGCAGAAGCCCCGGGCAATGTCCGTGTCGCCAAGTCTGAATCCGGATTGCCCCAGCCTTCCGTTGTGAATGTGTCACAGCTGATTACCTTGGACCGTGCGGTTCTCACCAGCAGGGTCAAGGCGCTGGGTGGCGTGGCCATGGATAAAGTGGATAGCGGCTTGAAGCTGGTTCTCGGGGTGTTGTAGCAAGGGTCTAATACAGTCCAGTGGGTCGAGACTCGGTCCAACCAGCGCTCCATCGCGCAATCCATGTTCAATCGCACCGCGAAAGCTGGGAAAATAGCGCATCCCCATTCCCCAAACATCCGGTCGTCGAATCCCATGAACGAGAACCCTGCTTCCTTCCAGCCGATCAACGCCCTGGAAGACGCCCTGGTCGAAGCGCAGGCGGGCCGCCTGGACGCGCAGGGATTCCTGGACACCTTGATGCGCGCGCAGGTGTTCGTGCTGATCGACAAGGATCCGAATGCGGAAGATTGGGACAACACCGCCACGCCACTGGTCCTTCCCAATGGCAACGGATTGCCAGTGGTCGCCGTATTCACCGCCGCGGAACGCTCGGAGCTCTGGCCGGCCAGGATTCCGCAGTTCCCGCATGGCTTGTCCACCGACTTCCGCACCCTGGTGGGCGGCATTGCCAGGGAAGTCGGCATCGTGATCAACCCGGGCCATGCCGCGGGCCTGGAGTTGTCGGCCGATCGCGTGTCGGCATTGGCAATGGGCGCGGTGCTGCAGTGAGGTCCTGATCGAGGCATGGCCGCCGCGGCGCGCGCCGACGTCGCGACGCAGCGCGGCCGTTACTTTGGGCACGTGGGCGGGCACGGCGATTTCCCTATGGTGTCGATGCACATCCCCGTGCATCCTGCGGAGCAAGCCGGCATGTTCAAGAAAATCGCCATCGGAATACTCGCGGTCGTGATCGTGTGCGGCGTTGCACGTTCCGGCTATGCGTTCGGCAAATACCTGGCACAGAAAGACAATGCACGCAGCGGGTCCGTGGCGGCGCGCGCGCCCAACGCAGGTTGATGCGCTTGCGCCCGCAGGGCCGACGCAGCCACTCCTAGTCGCCATGCCGTACGCGTTGTTCGCCACGCTGCTGGTCTCCGCCCTCTCCCTGCGTTTCCTGCTGCGCGCGGACGCTTATCCGCGGACCAAGGCATTGGTTGGCATGGCGTGGCTGGTTTCGTTGCTGGTTCCGTACCTGGTCCCGCAATGGGCATTGGCCGGCACCTTGCTGCAGGTCCTTCTCGGCATTGGCCTGCTGCTGCATGCGAAGTCGCACGCGCGGGATCGCCGAGGAACCTGATCGCCGACGGCCCTAACCCTCCGGCGTGAAGGACGTGGATTGCGCACGGTTATGCTGCGCACACTTCCCGACATCCGGATGATCATCACGATGCGTGCATTCCTGCTGGCCTGCGCCCTGCTGCTGTCCACGCCCGCGCATGCGCTGTACGACCCCGCGCCCGACACCCTGCTCGTGCAGATGCAAGGGGAATGGCAGGGCACGCTGACCTACAGTGATTACAGCGAAGCAGGGAAGCGGGTGACGTTGCCGACGCGCGTGTATATCGCGCCGGCGGCACCCGACAGCCTGACCCTGCATTACGTCTTCGACGACGGCCCGGGCAAGACCGTGTACTCGTACGAGAACATGCGTTTCGACCTGGCGGGCAATGAAGTCATGTGGCGTTCCGGGGCCAGCGAAACTTCGCAGACAATGTCACGCATCGTGTCCAGCGTGCAGGATGGTGACGTGCAGCGGTTGGTGTTCGAACGCAAGGACGATGGCGACACCCTGCGCTACACGCTGGAAACTGGTGCGAACCTG
>Ga0075163_10003406_pt1 | contig 21367 bp, 21 predicted proteins | sample JI1023141ADNA_FD_71478 | JGI IMG/M metagenome (GOLD analysis project Ga0075163, IMG submission 71478) | Wastewater effluent complex algal communities from Wisconsin, to seasonally profile nutrient transformation and Carbon sequestration -... | ecosystem: Engineered > WWTP > Effluent > Algae... | reverse complement strand
GTCGTCAGCTCCGGCGCAGCCGGAAAGTGGAGCGTGGTCTCGCCGCGGCCGTCGATCGACACCACGACGCCGTGCTGCTTGCCGGCCGCCACATAGCCGACCTGCACGAGCTCATGCGCCTGCACCGCATCCCCATCTGCGAGCGTGTGCAGCTCTGCGCCGGCCGCTGGCTTGGCAAAGATGAGCAGCTGCGCGCGCAGCCCCTTGAGGCGCGTCACCTCGGGCTGGTCCGCGCTCTGCTGCGGCGAGGCTCCGGGCTGAAGCAGGACCAGCGCCAGACCCGCCGCGGCCAGCGCTCCGCCGAGCGGCGCCAGCAGGGGCCAGCGCACGGCCGGTCGCCGCAGCTGCGCCGCCGCCCGCTGCATCCTGAGCCGCCGCTCGATCGCAGGCACGGTCAGCTGCGGCGGATAAGTGGCCAGAATGTGGGCGTTTTCCCGCCCCAGCGCATCCAGCTGCCGCTGCACTCCCGGATCCCGGGCCAGCCGCTGCTCCAGCTCTTGACGCTCGGCGGGCGCAAGCTCCCCGAGCGCGTACCGCTCCAGGGTCAGCATGGGAATGTGTGGATGGTCGGCCATGTCTGTTCTCAGCCAGTTGTCCCATGTGAAACCCCGGCGGCCGAGCAAAGTGTTACCACGCGCCAAACTTTCCTGATTCGCGAGTGAGCGCGCCCGCTTACGCCTGTTGGATGTCCCCTGGGGCTTCCACGGCGCTGCTCATGATCCAGAGCGGCCTCGCTTACCAATTGGTAAGCAGGTGCGCACAGCAGCGCAGTGGAAGTTCAGCGATGAGCTTCCGAGCGCCCTCGCGCCCGTCCATCCCGTCGCAGGGCAGGCGCAGCGGCAGCAGACGTCCCGGCGTCTACTCTTCGTCTGCCAGCCCAAGCTCGATGAGCAGCGCGGGCGGCTCCTGGGCCTCGGCGCCCTGCCCATCCTGCCCGAACAGGTGCCGCGCCGCACGCACGCGCAGCGACGGTCTGCCCGCGGTCGCGGCCCCCATGAGCACGTGACTTCGCCACGGCGTGCTGCCGCTCTCGATCCCGGTCAGGGCATCGACAAAGCCCAGCTCGCACAGCAGCGCTGGCGCCAGCGGAGCGCCGAGCTCGCCGATGAGCAGCGGCGGCAGGATCGTCACCTGCGCCGGCACGCGCCCGGGCAGCTCCGCCTGCTCGGCCGCTATGTAGCGCCCGATGTGCTCAAGCTGCGCCCGCCGCTCCGCAGCGGCTTCATCGCCGGGCTCTGCACACAGGTGCGTGACATAGAGCGGCAGCAGCCCGACCTTCACGCTGCACAGCTCATACAAGAGCGCCCGCCCCAGGCCACCCGTCGCCGCGGGCAGCGGCTCGGTGCGCTGCTCGCGCACGGGAAAGCGCGACAGCAGCGCGCTGCCAAACTCCGACGGAAATGGCCGCACCATGGAGCTCGCGCGGCCAAAGCCGATGTGGTAGCTCGCGCCCTGCGCCAGCTCATGCGCCTGCGTGGTGCCGGTGCCATGCGGACGCAGCACCTCGTGCAGCGCCGCCACATCCGGCTGCTCGGCCGCGAGAATCTTTTGAAAGACGCTCTTGCGCGTCCGCCACGGCGATCGGTTGCCCTGGATGTTCAGCGCCAGCAGTCGCAGCCGCAGACCCGGACTGGGGTTCATGGACCTTCAGTCTAGGGTGGATCACTCGACGGTAGCAACTTCTGTCTGCACGCGACCGAGGGCGTATCGTAGACTGAGCCATGAGCGAGTTTCGAGTTGTTCAGAGCACGGCCGAGATGGCAGAGGCGCTGGCCGCGATTCAGGCCGCCTGCTTTCCCACGCTGGCCGAGCAGGAGCGCATCACCGCCGAGCAGTTTCGCGCGCACACGCAGGTCTTTCCCGAAGGCCAGCTCACGGTCCTGGATGGAGCCCGGCCGGTCGCCTCCACGACGACGCTGCGCTGCAACATGGACTTTGACCACTATCAGCATCGCTACATGGATGCCTGCGGCAACAACTGGCTGACCACGCACAATCCGCAGGGCGACTGGCTCTACGGCGTCGATATGGGCGTGCATCCCGACTATCGCGGACGCGGGCTCAGCAGCCGCCTTTATGAGGCGCGCAAGGAGCTCGTGAAGCGGCTGAACCTGCGCGGTCAGGTCGCGGGCGGCATGCCCAAGGGCTACGGCGAGCTCAAAGATCGCATGTCGATCGATGACTACGTAAAGGCGCTGAACTCCGGCGAGATCTTCGATCCCACGGTCAGCATCCAGCTGCGACGCGGCTTCAAGATCCGGGGCGTCATCTACGACTATCTGGACGATCCCTGCTGCGACAACAAGGGCCTGCTCATCGTGCTGCCCAATCCCGACTACCGTCCCTGAATCAGCCCATGGACTCGACAAACCGCGACGCTGCGGCGCCGGCTCCGCATCCGGACGCCGCAGCCAAGACCAGCTCGGCTCCGCGACTGACTGCTCCCGACAATGTGCGCGGCCTGATCATGGCGATCATGGCCATCGATCACGCCAGCGCATTTATCGCCCATCGCCACAGCGGTGAGTGGTGGCGCGGCGGCTGGACGCGCTACACCAGCGCGGTGCTCTTTTTGACGCGCTTTGTGACGCATCTGTGCGCGCCCGGCTTCTTCTTCCTCATGGGCCTGGGCATGTATCTTTTTGCCAGCTCCCGTCGGGCGCAGGGCTGGAGTCCCCCACGCATCATCCAGTATTTCGTCAAGCGCGGAGCGCTGCTGATCCTGCTCAACGTGCTCGTGGAGATCTGGCTGTGGAAGCTCGGCACCGCGTTTCAGCACCACGCCGGCGAGCATCACGAGCGGGGGCTGCGCGACATTGTGTTTCCCATCATGCTCACCGTGCTCTCGGGCCTGGGCATGAGCATGATCGCGGGGGCGCTGCTGCTCCAGACCGGGCGGCTGGTGGGGCCGATCTCGCTTGCGCTGCTGCTCATCTGCAACGCGCTGATCCCAAGTCCAGAGCAGGCCGCCGCCAGCTATCCGGTGTGGGCGCAGCTGCTGCTCTTACCAGGTGGTAACCAGACGCTGTGGGTGCTGTATCCGCTGCTGCCATGGCTGGGGGTCTGCGGGCTCGGCATCGCGCTCGGGCGCCTGCTGGCCGCGGGCGGCGACACGGCGGCGCGCACGTGGCGGGCGCTGCCCTTTGTGGGGCTCCTGGCCATTGGTCTGGCGCTGCTCGATCGCTATGGCGGCGGCTTTGGCAACATCCGGGCGGCGCGCGACAGCAGCTGGATCGAGTTTCTGAACTTCATCAAGTATCCGCCGGCGCTCACCTTCGTGCTGTTCATGCTCGGTGTGAACACGATCCTCTTATCGCTGCTACAGCGACCGCTGCCGGTGCTGCGCGTGTTCGGTCAGGCGCCGCTCTGCTTCTACTTCGCGCACCTGCTTCTATATGGCGGCATCGGCGCCCTGTTCTTTCAGGAGCCTTCGTCGCTGCTGGGCATGTATGCGGTGTGGCTGGTGGGGCTTGTGCCGCTCTACTTCATCTGCCAGAGGTACCGCCGCTTCAAGGAGTCCAAGTCCGCCGACTCCCTCTGGCGACTGTTCTAGCGGCTTAGCTGCTGGGCTGCTGTTTGGGGCGGGGCGTGAAGGTGTCAGTGGGGTTGCGCTGCTGCACAAGGTCCTCCATGCGCGTTGCTACCGACGGGATGATCGCGGGATGGGTCAGGATGTAGAAGCGCTCTTCGCGAATCGCGGCAAAGGTCAGCTCGGCAACATCGGCGGCGGTGAGGCGGCCCGACTCAACCGCCTTCATGACGTTCTTCTGCGCGGCCAGCTGCGACGGCGTGGCCGGTCCCTGGTTGCCCAGCTCGGCCGGGCGGTTGCGATGGGACTGCGCGATTCCCGTGGGCACAAACGCCGGACAGAGCAGCGAACAGTGGATCTGCGGGCAGGCGAGCTTGAGGTCCTGATATAGCGTCTCGCTAAACGTCACCACCGCGTGCTTGGAGACATTGTAGACACCCATGTTGGGCGGCGACAGCAGCCCCGCCACCGACGAGGTATTCACGATGTGGCCGCGGTACTCGGGGTCGGCGCGCGCCTGCTCCAGCATGAGCGGCACAAACGTGCGCACGCCGTGAATCACGCCCCAGAGGTTCACGCCCAGCACCCACTCCCAGTCGGCGATGCTGTTTTCCCAGATGAGCCCACCCGAGCCAACGCCCGCGTTGTTGAACAGCACATGCACGGCCCCAAAGCGCTGCATGGTCGCGGCAGCCAGGCTGGCAAGCTCTTCGGCCTTGGCGACGTTGGTCCGCTGCGCGAGCACCTCGGCGCCCTGCTCGCCCAGCTCCTGGCTCACGGCGTCGAGCGCATCCTGCTGCACATCGGCCAGCACCAGCCGGGCGCCCTGCCGGGCCCCGAGCCGTGCGAACTCGCGACCAAAGCCGCTGCCGGCTCCGGTGATCACCATAACCTTGCCCTTGAGGTCCATCATGCGGCGCTCCTTGGAGTCTTCTTGATACCCGGTGCCTAGCAGAATAGAGCGCTTCCGGAGGCCGTGTGGGGAAATCTGATGGATGACCGCAACGGCAGCTCTCGCTTGCTGAAAGGAGGTGGAGCGCGCGCAGTAGCAGCTAAGGCGTGAGCGAGATCGTGAAGGGCTGAACCGGAGCGCCGCCGGGCTGGTGGCCGTGGCTGTTTGGATGGGCGCCTTCGTGCGGGCAGCGCCGGTGCTGAGAGTCGATGGGATAGGTGCTCAGCAGCACGCAGAGCCGGCTCTGGCGATCGAGGCGCGGCACGCGCATCCAGCTGTCCTGGCTCGGCAGCCGCACCAGCCCCGGCGACAGCTGCGCATCGGCGGCGCCGACGCCGGGATAGAGGCCATCGAGCACGCCGCCGTGCCGATGGATCACGTAGACGTGCGCCGGCTCCTGGAGCTCGATGACCAGCCCGAACACCTGGCCCGACTGGAGCGACGTGCCGCCTGCGAGCGGCTGCGCGTTGCCGCTCTCGTCGGGAACCACCACCTGCGGGGCGGTCGCGTAGATGCCGGATGTGTTCGGCGGGTTGTGCACGCAAGAGATCAAAAGAGCCGGCAGGACCGCATGCCATAGACGCATCGCATCACCTCAATCCTATGAAGATACAGGCGAACGGGGCCCGGTGGATCGCGTTCGCTTGGCTGCGTTTGCGCACCTGGGTGCAAAGCGGTAGCCAGGGTGCGGAACTGTAGTATGGTGCGCGCATCATGACGCTGGCCCCGACAAGCTCACGCTCCCGCTCGACGACCTCTTTGGCGCTCTCGCTGGCACTGGCCGGCGGCCTCGCAGCCTGCGCCCCGGCAGGCAGCCCCGGACCTTCGGACAGTCCCGACGGCGGAACAGACAAAGATGGCGGCGAAAGGCGCTGCGTGCAGGTGCCGCCCCGCCTGGGCGACACGCCCGCGGCCAAGGCGCTGGCCAGCGCCCCGCAGCAGTGCGACCAGCCGGCCTACAAGTGGCTCGACAGCCAGAGCCTGGGCGACATCGCCTCGCTGGGCATCACGGACACCATTGCCGCAGCGGCTTCGCAGGTGCTCTTGAGCGCCGCCAAGGTGCAGCCAGCGGGTCCCCTGCACGAGGTCGCGGTGGAGCAGCTTGGGTACTTGACCCAGGATCGCGGCAAGCTGATCAGCGCCACCGCGCTCATGGCCTACCCAAGCGATGGCAACCGGCAGAGCGCGACGGATGTGCTGCTGGTGCTGCACGGCACAGCGGGCTTCACGGACCGGTGCGCACCGTCGAGCGATCCCGACACACGCGGGCTGATCGCGGCGCTGGCATCGCTGGGCTACGTGGTCATCGCCCCCGATTACATCGGGCTTCGCGGCGTTGGCGTCCCGACGGGATTTCTGCATCCGTACCTGATCGGGCAGGCCACTGCGATTGCGGCGCTGGATGCCGTGCGCGCAGCGTCCAAGCGGCTGGCGATGAGCGGCTCGCCGGCCTGCGCCGCAACGCGCTTTGCCACTGTGGGTGGCTCGCAGGGTGGGCACGCGGCGCTGTGGGTGGACCGCCTGGCTTCCTATTACGCGCCGGAGCTCACGCATGTCGGCGTGGTCGCGACCGTGCCGCCCGCAGACCTGCTCAGCGAGGGCACGCGCGCCCTGCGAGCAGCGGTGCCCGCGACCTTGAACATGGCCGCGTTCTTCGGCGCCTCCAGCGACTGGTATGGGCTCAAGGATCGCCTGAGCGAGGTGTTTGTGCCGCCGCTCGACAAGGACATTCCGGCCGCGCTCGCGACCTCGTGCGATCCCAGCGGCACCTGGAGCGGCAAGGGGCTGAGCGATGTCTTCCAGAAGAAGCTGCTCGACGCTGCGGCCGTGGAGGGCGGCGTGCGCGGCTTTGGTCCGTGGGGCTGCCTGGCGGTGGAAAACGGACTGACCACGACCTCGATTCCGTTTGTGCCAAGTCAGCGGGCGGGCTACGGCATCATGTTCGTGCTGGGCGAGAGCGACACGCTGGTGAATCCACCGATCGAGCGCACCAGCTTCGACACGCTGTGTGCCAGCGGCCTGCCGCTTCAGTATCTGGAGTGCGCGGGCGCCGGTCACGTTCAGGCAACGCAGTGGGCGCTGCCCGAGATCGTCGACTTCTTGACGGATCGCTATGCGGGCAAGGCGCTGGATCCAGCAGCGCGCTGCAAGCGCACGCCCGCACTGCGCTGCCGCGCCACGCCTTAAATCGGCTCAGTGGTTGCCGATGGTGGCGGAGCGGGCGCCGGAGGGGCTGCCGTTGTTGTTGTAGTAGTGATTGAGGATCCAGACCCAGTCCTTGCCGCTCGTGGCCCAGCGCTGCGAGCCCCACTGGCACATGCCGCGGCCGTGGCCATTGAACGTGGAGCCCTTGCAGGTGGAGTCGGCCATGCACGGCCAGCTGGCGGCCGGAGCGCCGGTGTAGCCGTTGGCGCAGGCGTTGCCGTTGTTCTCGGCGGCGTACTCGGAGCGGAACACGGCGCCGCTCTTCTGGACCACAACGCTCGCGGTGTCGTTGACGGCCTGGTCGGTGTTGGTGTGGGTGTCCGAGTCGTTGACCTGGCAGCAGGTGGAGCTACAGATGTCGTAGCTCGACTTGATCGGATGGTACGCGTACCACTGCCCGTAGCTGCGATAGGCGACCGCGCCTGCGCGCAGCGAGTCGGCGTCCCACGAGGCGATCCACTCGTCGTTGAGCCCGCGCTTGACGTAGGTCTCGGCGCTGAGGACCGACACCCCCGAGCAGGTTGTGCAGCTGCACGAGGTCCCGACGCGGATGCTCGACTTGAGCGGAACCGCGACCACAGCTGCGACCGGGCTCGCAGCGGCCTGCGCAGCCACCTCGGCGGGCGGCGCAATATCGGGCAGGGGACCGGCCTCGGCCTGCGCGATCTTGTGCATGTCGTCGCTGGACGTCTTGCCGGCGCCGGCCACAAGATCAATGGCGAAGTGCGTGGCGCCTGCCGCCAGCAGCGTGCGGCTGAGCGTGAAGGTCTTGTAGCCGGCCTTCTCGACGATGAGCGACTCGGCCGCCGGAAGCTCGTCCGGCGCGGTCTTGGCGACCGGCGCATGCAGCGTGAAGTAGCCGCGGCCATTGGTCTGCGTGCTCGGGAGGCCATTTGCGAGTCGAACCGTGGCGCCTTCAATGGGCGCGCCGCTGGCCGCATTCACCACGTGCCCGTGGAGCAGCGCAAAGCCCTCTTTGACCTGACCGAGAATCGCCTCGCGGCTCATCTCAGCCGCCGGTGCCTCGGGGTCGAGCAGCACCGTGGTCGGCAAGAGCTCACCGGCTTCGATGTTGGTCTCCAGCGGCTGATGACCGGGCGCCGAGATCTGGAGCAGCGCGGCCTCCTGCGGAACCTCCAGCTGCGATGCTCCTGCCACTGCCACCTCATGCCGCCCGATCAGCAGGCCGGTGCTCTTTTGTCGCACCGCGACGAGGCCCTGGATGCCAAGACCCGTCTCGCTGTCTCGAAGCTGAATCGGCAGGCCGCGCACCGCAGCACCGCTGCGCGACAGGCTGGTCGCCGCACCTGCTGGGGCGGCCTGCTGCACATCGCTGCCGCTGCATGCGCTGAATCCCAGCATCGCAGTGATGCTGGCCGAGAGCGCCTCCCGCAGGCTGCGCGATCCGAAAATGCTAGCCAAGCTGTGATTTTTTTTCACGACGGCCTCCTTTTTCCTGTGCCCGTGGATGAGCTGTGGGCACCGCTTGTTCGGCTGTTGTAGCCGAAGGCCATGACAGCGCGGTGTCAGGCGCTAGTGCAGCAGCCCAAAGAGCGGCGCGTAGGCCCACTGAACTCCCAGCGCAGTGGCCAGGCAGCCGGTGAGTGCGGGCAGCAGCCGCAGGGCAGGCTTGCTGCCGTGCATTCGCGAGAGCGGCAGCGCAAAGAGCCCGGTGAGCAGCGCCATGCCGCACAGCGAGCCGATGCCAAACAGACCGATGTAGGCCAGCCGCAGCGCCGGCGAGGGCAGCCCGGCCATGACCAGCGCGGTCAGGGCGCCGCTGCCCGCTGCGCCGTGCACAAGTCCCGCGCCCAGCGGCCGGTTCAGGATCGACCAGTCGATGAGCTTTGCACGCCGATGCTCGTGGCCGTGCGCTGGCAGCGCCGGCGCTGGCAGCGGCGCAAGCGCCCGCCGCACCGAGCGGATGCCCAGCGCAATCAGCATCACTGCCACCAGCAGCTCGAACAGATGCATCAGGCGCACCGGCAGCTCTGCGTGCAGCAGCGCCAGCACCGCCCAGATCACCAGCAGCGACACCGTGTGGCCGATGCCCCAGAACGCGCCGACCAGCGCCCCACGCAGCGGCCCCGGCCCCCCCTCAACCAGGGTCGAGACCGCTGCCAGATGGTCCGGCTCCAGCGCATGGCGCACGCCCAGCAGCGCGCCCAGCATGCATCCGCCCACAAGCTCTACCATTTTCAGCCTACCTGAACCGCCTGCTTCCACGCGCTCAGGATGTGCTCGCTGATCTCGGCGATGCCCACGCCTTTGGCCGCCTGCGCAAAGACGAACGGACCGTCGCCGCGCATGCGGCGGGCATCGCGCTCCATGACCCCCAGATCGGCCCCGACCAGCGGCGCCAGATCCGTCTTGTTGATGATGAGCAGATCCGACTGCGTGATGCCGGGCCCGCCTTTGCGCGGCACCTTGTCGCCGCCCGCAACATCGATGACGTACAGCGTGTAGTCGACCAGCTCGTAGCTGAACTGCGCCGCCAGGTTGTCGCCGCCGCTCTCGACGAACATGAGCTCGGGTCCGAGCGTCTCCATCAGGTGCTCCAGCGCCAGCAGGTTGTGGCTGATGTCCTCGCGGATCGCGGCGTGCGGACAGCCGCCGGTCTCGACCGCGCGAATGTGGCCGGTGGGCAGCGCCTGGTTGCGGATCAGAAACTCGGCATCCTCTTTGGTGAAGATGTCGTTGGTCACCACACCCAGCCGATAGGTGTCGCGCAGCGCCCGGCACAGCGATAGCAAGAGCGCCGTCTTACCGCTGCCGACCGGACCGCCGATTCCCACCGTGAACGCCCGGTTGTGATAGTCGCGCCGTCGCGGCTGGCTGCGGCGATGAAACTGCCCGGGATGCGTGTAGTGCTCGTGCGTGTGACCGTGATCGTGACCGTGGTCGTGGTCATGATCGTAACCATGATCATGGGCATGGCTGTGATCATGGTCGTGGGGATGGCCGTGAGCATGATCGGGATCGTGACGCATGGGCTCTCCTTTTTGAGGCTACGAGAGAAACAGTCGCGAATAGAGTCGATCGTGCGCCGACTGGAAAAGCTCGATGAGCGGAGCGGTCTGAACCACGTCTTCAGCCGCAATCTGCGAGCAGCGAGTCTGCACCTCTTGCAGGGTCGCGCTCAGCTGGAACTGCTCGTGCTGCGCTTGCAGCGGACCCAGAAGCCCGAGGCGGATGGCCGCCGATAGGAGGCTGCGCAAGGTCAGGTGCAAAAACAGCTGCTCGGCATCCTGCCGGCCGACCCCCAGCACCGAGGTGATGACGCCCCACAGCGGCGCCTGATGCATGCACAGACCCAGCGCCCGACAGCGCGCGCTGAGCGAGTCCAGCTGCGCCGCGGCGCCAGCGAACGCGCGCGAGCAGGTGCTCAGCAGGGCCCGTCCCTGCGTGCGGCTCGCCCGGTTGGCCACGGCGCCGGTCAGAAAAGCATCGCACAGGGCGTCGAGCTCGGCGAGCCGCTGCGGATCATCATGTGCAGCGCCCACCAGCGGCAGGCTGCCGTGACCCGCCTGCCACAGCGCATCGCGCAGGAAGCGCCGCAGCTGCGCCTCGTCCTCGACCTCGCCAAGCTGCACGGCGGCCTCCAGCCCTGCGGAGTGCGCAAAGCCGCCCACCGGAAAGGCCGAGTCGCCAAGCTGCCAGACAAGCCACTTCATGAGTCTGCCGAGACCGTCCTTCCAACAGCGCTAAAAAAGGAAATAGCGCTGCGCCAGCGGCAGCACCGCCAGCGGCTCGCACGTCAGGATCTCGCCGTCCGCAGTCACGCGGTAGGTCTCGGGATCCACGGTGATCTTGGGCATCGCGTCGTTCAGCTTCATGTCGCGCTTGCCGAGCTTGCGGCAGCCCTCCACGGCCACCGCATTCTTCTTCAGCTTGTAGCCCTTGAGGCCGTCCTCTTCGATGGCCGCGCGCGAGACGAACGCCAGGCTGGTGCCGGTGGTGGCGCGGCCATAGCTGCCGAACATCGGCCGCATGTACACCGGCTGCGGCGTTGGAATCGATGCGTTGGCATCGCCCATCTGCGACCACGCGATGAAGCCGCCCTTGACCACCATCTCGGGCTTGATGCCGAAGAAGGCCGGGCGCCACAGCACCAGATCCGCCAGCTTGCCAACCTCGACGGAGCCGATGTGAGAAGAGACGCCGTGCGCGATGGCGGGATTGATCGTGTACTTGGCGATGTAGCGGCGGATGCGCTCGTTGTCGTTGTCGCCCCGCTCGTTTGCGAAGCGCCCGCGCTGGAGCCGCATCTTGTGCGCGGTCTGCCAGGTGCGCGCCACCACTTCGCCCACGCGCCCCATGGCCTGGCTGTCGCTGGAGATCATGCTGATGGCGCCCAGGTCGTGCAGGATGTCCTCGGCCGCGATGGTCTCGCCGCGGATGCGGCTCTCGGCGAACGCGACATCTTCGGGGATGTTCTTGTCCAGGTGGTGGCACACCATGAGCATGTCCAGGTGCTCATCCAGCGTGTTGCGCGTGTACGGCCGCGTGGGGTTGGTGGAGCTCGGCAGCACGTTCGGCTCGCTGCACACGCGGATGATATCGGGGGCGTGACCGCCGCCCGCACCCTCGGTGTGATAGGTGTGGATGGTGCGCCCCTTGAACGCCGCGATCGAGTCATCGACATAGCCGGACTCGTTCAAGGTGTCGGTGTGGATCGTGACCTGCACATCGAACTTTTCGGCAACGCTCAGGCAGCAGTCGATGGCGGCCGGCGTGGTGCCCCAGTCTTCATGCAGCTTGAGACCGATTGCGCCGCCGCGGATCTGCTCGGCCAGGCCCTCGGGCATGGAGGTGTTGCCCTTGCCCGTGAAGCCGAAGTTCATGGGCAGCGTATCGGTCGCCTGAAGCATGAGCTTGATGTGATGCGCGCCGGGCGAGCAGGTGGTCGCGTTGGTGCCGGTCGCGGGACCGGTGCCGCCGCCGATGAAGGTTGTCACGCCGCTGGCGAGCGCGGTGTAGACCTGCTGCGGGCAGATGTAGTGGATGTGCGAGTCCACGCCGCCTGCGGTCACGATCATGCCTTCGGCGGCAATCGCCTCGGTTGTCACGCCGACGATCATTCCCTTGGTGACGCCGGCCATGACGTCGGGGTTGCCGGCCTTGCCGATGCCCGCGATGATGCCGTTTTTGATTCCGATGTCTGCTTTATAGATGCCGGTCCAGTCGATGATGAGCGCGTTGGTCAGCACCACATCCAGCGCATCGGCTTCACTTATGCCCGCGGCCTGCCCCATGCCATCGCGCAGGACCTTGCCGCCGCCGAACTTGCACTCGTCGCCGTAGACGGTGTGGTCCTTTTCGACCTGCGCCAGGAGTCCGGTGTCGCCCAGCCGAACGCGATCCCCGGTGGTGGGTCCGAAGATGTCGGCATAGTGCTTCTTCGCGATTTTGGAGCTCATAGCGACTTGCCCTCCTTGCTGTCCGGCTTGCCGGCGGCCTGGCTGTCGGCGAAGCCGTGCTTCTTGACCGCGTGCATGGTTCGTTCGAGGTTGTTGGCGCTGACCTTGCCATCGGCAAGAGCGTTGCCACCGCGGATCACGCGATGGCCGGCGATCTGCGTGAGCTGCACGGTGCGGGTCTCGCCCGGCTCAAAGCGCACCGCGGTGCCAGCGGGAATGTCGAGCCGCAGGCCATAGGCGCGGCGGCGATCGAAGCGCAGGGCGCGGTTGGTCTCGACGAAGTGGTAGTGGCTGCCGACCTGGATGGGACGGTCCCCTTCATTGGTGACAGGAATCGATACAGTCTCGCGGCCGGCGTTCAGCTCGATCTCACCGTCGGCGACAAGCACTGCGCCGATGCAGTCTTCCACCGCAACCGGCGCCACGGATTGGGTCGATTTTTGCGCAAATAGCTGGGCATCCGGAACCGGCAGGAAGCTGCCATACAGGGCCAGCTCCAGCTTGCCGTGCTCGGCCACCACCGGGTTGTGAACGGTGACGAGCTTGGTGCCATCGGGAAAGGTGCCTTCGACCTGAACCTCGGCCAGCATCTCGGGCACGCCGTCCATCACCTCGGCGCGGCCGAGCAGCTGCCGCCCCAGATCCATGAGCTCGGCGACGGTGTGTCCCGAGCGGATGAACTCCAGGATCTGGGTGGCGATGAGCGCGACCGACTCCGGATAGTTGAGCCGCAGCCCGCGCGCCAGACGCTTCTGCGCAAGAAACCCTGCGTTGTGCAAGAGCAGCTTGTCGATCTCGTGCGGTGTCAAGTGCATGAGCAGATTCCTTTCAAGAAGCACGTCACCATTTGCGGCTCCAGGGGTCGTCTCCGAGCAGCGGGATCAGGAAGCGGCAGCGCTGGCGCAGCGCCTCTGCCACCTGCTCGACCGCCACACCACCGATGCGCAGAATCGCACCGGACTCGCCAAGCGCGCTTCCGACCACGAGCAGCTGTGCATTGCGCTCGGCCCGGGCCTGCGCGAGCGCGGCCAGAAGCTCGCGCGCAGCGTCCTGGGTCTTCTTCCCAACCAGCACCATCACCGCCAGCACATTGAAGCGGCCCATGCGCTCTGGCAGCAGTCCCATTTCGGCTGCATCGCCAAGCCGCAGCGCTTCATGAACGAGCTTGCGCCCGTCCTGCCAGATCGCGATGCGACTGAAATAGGAATCGAACGCCCAGCGCTCTCCGGATGCGTGCCGGCCAGCGCTGAGCCAGTCGATGAGCAGCAGCGAAGCCTCGGCGTGAAGGTGGATGTCCTGCTGCTGCACGAAGCGCGCACCGGCAAAGCAGACGACCGGATCCGGCGCCAGCGCTAGGAGCCCATCCGAGTCGACCTGCGCCGTCAGCAGCTGCGTCGAGGGTCGCGACCGCCGCGGACCGGCATCAGCAGTCGCCCGGTAGATCTTGGTCGAAGCCTGCGTGGCCAGCAGCGCCGTGGCGCCTTCGCAGACGCGCACCTTGAGGTCGATGGTGTCGCCGCTGAGCAGCCCGCCGCCGTACGTGCTGGTATAGACCCAGGACGAGGTTCCGTGATTGCGCGGGTTTAGCAGGCGCAGCGGACTCTGCGCGTAGGCCTTCGTCACGACGGTGCGCCCAGACCCCGGGGAGTCGGTCATGCCCGCGCGGCCAAACTCCAGAGTCCCCGTGCCGGCGCTCGCCCCGTGCGAGGCAGCGCCCGCAGGGGGAGACAGCGACGAGATCGGCCGATCCTGAGAGCTCAGTGAGAGCATCAAATCGCGCCCATTTGAATCGGGTCCTGCCTCGACTGTCAAGCAGTTGTAATGACAGGGAAAAATCGCGGCGCCGGGCCAGCGCAGCGCAGCGTCAGCAGCGGCCTCTCCGACGGAGACAAGAGAATTCCCTGATGAAAGCGGTGGCCCGGCCACTTTGATCGTCCGAGGCGAAGCTGCCTGTGGACAGCGCTTGACCCGGACCGGCAGGCTTGGGACCATCAAGGTAAGATGGCAGCCTCAAAAGACCCTTCCGGTGATGCGAAGCCCCCTGGGGCTGAGGGCATTTCCCAAGCTCCGCAACCGAGCCTTCAGCGGAGCCCGCATCAGATCGCCAACACGATGGGAGAGCCAATCGCAGGCTCCTATGACCGCACGCAGGACGATCGCGCCGGGCGGCTGGTGGGCAAGTATCAGATCCTGCGCTTCATCGGCAAAGGCGGAATGGGAACGGTGTATGAGGCGCTCGATACGTCGCTGAATCGCCACGTGGCGATCAAGTTCGTATCGGAATTTTCCAAGGCCAGCGCCACCACGATCGAGCGCTTTACGAACGAGGCGCAGATCGCAAGTCAGCTCAGCCATCCCAATATCATTGCGGTCCATGACATGGGACAAGATGGCGATGATGGCTCCTTTTTCATCGTCATGGAGATGCTCAGCCCCGAGAGCGTCGGGCGCTATGTCAAGAAGCATGGCGCGCTGCACTGGACCGAAGCGACCAAGATCGCGCTGGAGTGCGCAAATGCGCTGAGCGCCGCGCATCCGGTGGGAATCGTCCACCGCGATGTGAAGCCGGACAATATTCTGTGCTCGCGCTCCGGACATGTGAAGCTCGTGGACTTTGGTCTGGTCAAGCAGCTACGGCAGGGGCTCGCCAGCGTCAGTCAGTCGGGAATGCTGCACGGCACGCCGCTCTATATGAGTCCGGAGCAGGCGTGCGGAAATCCCATCGATGGCCGCAGCGATATCTACTCACTGGGCATCACCTATTACGAGATGCTCACCGGCAAGCCGCCCTACGCGGGCGACAACCTGCCGCAGCTGCTGATGATGCATGCGACGGAGCCGTCTCCGGATCCACGCCTCATCGTTCCGGAGATTCCGGAGGCCTGCGTGAAGATATTCATGCGCGCCACGCAGAAGCCGCTGAGCCAGCGCTACCAGAGCGCGGCCGAGATGGCTGCGGAGCTGGAAGCGGCCCTGGTCGGAGCGCCGAAGCACGAGTTCACTTTTCTGGTCAAGAGCTCGTCGGGAAGCTGGGGCGCAAGCCGGCCTTTGGAGGGACTGGCGGCAACGCCGCGATCGCAGGCGCGCGCCGCGAACAGCCACCTCACCGGCGCCACCCACAGCGTGATGGGCGTCATGCAGCCAAGCACCACCTCGCCCCCGCGGCGGCGCATGCTACAGCTGGCTGTGGGCGGCGCGCTGGCGACGGTGGTGGCCAGTGGACTGGTCTCGCTGCGCTTCCTCTTTCGCCCGCCGCAGAATCCGCCGGGCCCGCCTGCGACGCCGCAGCCGGTGCCCGCGACCCCGGTCGTCAAAGCCGCGCCGCTGCCGAACCTGCGCGTGGGCATCCTGCACTCGCTCTCTGGAACCATGGCGCTGAGCGAGCGCGCAGTTGTGGACTCGACGCTGCTGGCGATCGAGGAGATCAATGCGCGCGGCGGGGTGCTGAACCGTCAGATCGAGCCGATCGTGGTCGACGGAAAATCCGACGCCGCCACCTTCGAGCGCGAGGCGGAGCGCCTGATCGATAAGGAAAAGGTCGCCACGGTATTTGGAGTCTGGACCTCGGCCAGTCGCAAGGCGGTCAAGCCGGTGTTCGAGAAGTACGATCACCTGCTCCTCTATCCCGTGCAGTACGAGGGACTTGAGGACTCTGCGAACATCATCTATGTCGGGGCAGCGCCCAATCAGCAGGCCATCCCAGCCGTGCGCTGGGCGCTCGAAAAGCTCAAGTCCAAGCGCTTCTTCCTCATCGGCTCTGACTACGTGTTTCCGCGCGCCATCAACGCCATCCTGCGCGATGTAATTACGGAAGCGAAGAGCCAGATCGTGGGCGAAAAATATGTACTGCTCGGTGAGACCAACTTCGGGCCGCTGGTAAAGAAGCTCGTATCTGACAAGCCGGACATCATCGTCAACAGCATCAACGGCGACTCCAACTTCGCGTTCTTTCGCGCCCTGCGGGCGGCCGGCATCACCAGCGCTGAGATTCCGACCATCTCGCTCAGCATCGGCGAAAATGAGCTGTCGCAGTTCGGCAGCCTGAACATGGTCGGCGACTATCTGGCCTGCAACTATTTTCAGAGCATCTCGCGTCCGACAAACGAGACCTTCATCAAGCACTTCAAAGAAAAGTACGGCGATCACCGCGTTGCCAACGATCCCATGGAGTCCGCATACTCGGGCGTGTACATGTGGGCCCAGGCCGTGAAGGCGGCAAACTCCGACGATCCCAAGGCGATTCGCAGGGCCCTTAAAGGAATGTCCTTTGATGCGCCGGGCGCGCAGATCCGCATTGACCCAAGCAACAACCACACGTGGAAGCAGTTCCGCATGGGCCGCATCGCCGCCGGCGGCAAGATCGAGGAAGTGGCCAGCTCCGGCAAGCAGATTCCGCCGACCCCGTTTCCCGAGACGCGAACGCGCGCAGAATGGGAGGCGCTGCTTGAGCTCCTGTACCGCACCTGGGGCAGCAGCTGGGTCAACCCGCAGCGTCCCACGCTGGTAAAAGCACTTCGCTAATCAGAGTCCGCTCTGGTTTGGCGATTGGTTTGAATGGCCGCCGCACCTCAGGCGTCCATTTACACAAGATTCACCGTCAGATCCCAACTCAGGAGGAGACCATGAGACGCCTTGCCCTTGTCCTAGCCCTCGCAGTTCCCGCCACTGTTGCCAGCGCTCAGCCGCGTCCAGAAGTCCGACAGGATCGCCGGGAGCTTCGGCAGGACAACCGAGAGATCCGGCAAGACAACCGCGCCATGCGCGACGACATCCGCGATGCCCGTCGCTACTCGATGCTGCTGTCGATCTTTGATCAGGCGGTTGCCAGCCGCCAGCCGCCGGCGATGATGGATGTTGATCGCCGCGTGATGGCAGCCATTGAAGGCGAAGTGCGCGAGTCCAATCGCGAAGTCATGCAGAAGGGCGCCGAGGCCGCGCGCAGCCAGAACGAGGTCCGCGCCGAGCGTCGCGAAGTGGTTCGCGACAACATGCGGGGTCAGCCGTTCCGGGCAGCCGATGATCGCCGCGACCTGCGCGATGATCGCCGCGATGCCCGCGATGATCGCCAGGATGCTCGCCGCGAGATGGGCGAGAACAACCGCATCCGACTCATCCAGCAGGAGTACGGCTCGCTGGCCAATCGCCTGGATCCGCCGGCCGTGAACCGCAAGCGCGCCTTGATCGTCGAGCTGAACATCATGGCCAGCCGCGAGATCCGCGAGAACATGAAAGAGAAGCGCGAAGACGTGCGAGAGAAGCGCGAAGATCGTCGCGAGCTGCGCGAAGATCGCCGCCAGGGCTACTAGCCGCAATCTCCTCGCCCGGATTCCATTCGGGCGACTCATCGGGCTCGGTGCACTTATGCGCCGGGCCCGATTTTTTTTGCCTGCTGAGACTGCACCGAGCCAGGGCTGCGCTGCATCTCAGCCGCGTCTACATAAAAAAACAGCGAAGGACTTGCGGTCCTTCGCTGCGTCAGTTGGTTTTGTTTTTAGCGACAGTTACCAGCGGCGGCCGTAGCCATGCACCCAGCCGTGGTGGCGCCACACCGGCGCGACGTAGACCGGAGTCCGGTAGACCGGAGTCTGGTAGACCGGCGCGTAGACCGGAGTCTGGTAGACCGGGTAGCTCGGCGCGTATACGACGGGGCGGTACACAGGAACCGGCCACATCGGAGCGCGATACACCGGAGCGCGATACACCGGAGCGCGATACACCGGAGCGCGGTAAATCGGAGCCGGGCGGAAGTGCGGGCCGCGCCAGGGGTTGGCAGAGGCATCAGTGGCCGCACCGAGCATCATGGCACCAGCGAGTCCGAGGGCAGCGAGCAGCTTGTTGGTCAGCATGGGGAGCCTCCTTCCGTTTCGTCTTGTTCCTGACTTGAGACATTGCAGCGCTTGTGCCAGAGGCTCTTTTTCGCTACTCAGCGACGGAGGTTCTCCATCCTGAGGTCCAGCTCGGGGCGCCAACTGTATCCGGCCGTTATGAAGCAGCGGTCACACTGTGAACGGTCCAGGCCCGCCATTATGTGGCCAGGCCCTTGCATTGCCCCTGTGCGATGGCAGCGCCGAGCTGCCTACATCTGCGAGCGGCCGCGCGCCGACTGGGCGGATCAAGAAGACCGACCTTTCTACCATCGCGTGGCGTGCCAATCGGTCTGTGCATTGCATAGGCTCTGGAGCATCTGGCTTTTTTGCTGAGGGCCGAAAAGGAGAGTCATATGGTCAGCCTCGAAAAACATCCGCACCTTCGCTCCGCTGCCGCGCTCGCTGCTTTCGGTGGACTCACCGCTGCCGCGGCGGCCATCGGAGCCCGCGCCACGATGCAAGGAAAAGGCCCCTGGTATAAGGCGCTGAAGAAGGCGCCGTTCAATCCACCAGACTGGGTCTTTGGGCCGGTGTGGAGCGTGCTCTACGGCGCCATCGCGCTCTCGGGCTGGCGCGTCTACAAGCAGCCGCCATCGCTGCGGCGCACTGCGGCGCTGGGGCTCTGGGGAACGCAGCTGGGACTGAACGCGCTGTGGTCCGTGATCTTTTTCGGCGAGCACAAAAAGCGGGCAGCGCTGGTCGACCTCGGCGTGCTGGTGGGCACGGTCAAGGCCTATATGTCCGTCGCGAAGACAGTTGATCCCACGGCCGCGACGCTGATGAAGCCCTACCTGGCCTGGTGCGGCTTTGCCGCGCTGCTCAACGAGGAGATCGTGCGTCGCAATCCCGGCTCGGACCCGAGCTAGCAGCGCCAGCGATTGTGCGGGCATGACTCAGTGGGCAGCGGCGCTCACCACACTGAGGCATTAACGTGCAGTCTTGAGGCGCGCCTGGGCGCGCTTCTCTTTTTTGTCGTAGCGCGCTCGCGCGTCCTGCACATCGAAGCGATGCTCGGCCGCCCAGCTGGACAGAGCCAGGATCGGCTCAAGCAGGGTTTGCCCCAGGTCGGTGAGCTCATAGTCCACGCGCGGTGGAATGGTGGGCAGGACGGTCCGCGTGACCAGGCCGTCGCGCTCCAGCCCGCGCAGGGTCAGCGTCAGCATGCGCTGCGAGACGCCTTCGATCATGCGCAGCAGCTCGCTGAACCGCTTGGGGCCATCGCGCAGCATCCCGATGAGCAGGACGCTCCACTTATCTCCGACCCGGTTCAGGACCTCGCGAACGGCCGGGCAGGAGTTGGGAGAGAGCTTGGTACAGCCGTGAGATGGGGACATTTCAGCACCTGCCGCACTGCGGCGCTTCTGTCACAAATCTAGTCTTAGTTACAACAAGGAACCAGGAAAAATTCCGCGCGCACCGTCTGAGCCCGGCCACCGTCGAGCGGTTTGGCACATGTGCCTTGGTGACATGAATGTGCCCTCTTGCGAAACCAGTTGCAGTGATGAAAATAGCGTCAGTTACGGAAAGTAACCAGCTCCCAATGCGGCCCGCAGACAAGACCTGGCCGCAGATAAAAGCGCGAACACGCAACCGGTTTACGTCCAAGGAGACCCCAACATGCTGAAGCTCTATTACGCCTCTGGCGCCTGCTCCATCTCGCCGCACATTGCCCTGCGTGAGCTGGGCCTGCCCTTCGAGCTGGAGCGCGTCGACTTCGCCAGCGGCAAAAAGACCACCAGCGGTACCGACTTCAATGCCGTGAATCCCAAGGGTTACGTGCCGGCGCTACAGCTGGAAAATGGCGAGGTCCTCACCGAAGGCGCGGTGATGGTCCAGTACATCGCGGACCTCAAGCCCGAGGCTGAGCTGGCGCCGCGGCAGGGCACGTTCGAGCGCGTGCGGCTGCAGGAGTGGCTGAACTTCATCGCGACCGAGCTGCACAAAGGTCTGGGGCCGCTGTTTTCGCAGCAGGCTCCAGCGGAGTACAAGCAGGCGACCACGGATCGGGTGAAGGGGCGGCTGGGGTTTGTGGCCAAGAGACTCGAAGGCAAGCAGTTCCTTCTGGGCGACCGCTTCAGCATCGCGGATGGCTACCTGTTTTACATCCTGCGCTCGTGGAAGCAGTTCCTGAAGCAGGAGCTGCCCGCGGACCTGGTCGACTACTACCAGCGCCTCGCCGAGCGGCCCGCCATCGCCAAGGCGCTGGAGGTCGAAGGGCTGACCGCGTAGCGACTATTTTTGCGCGGCTTCATCGGCGAGCGCGCGCCAGCCAAACAGCGGCGTGACCAGCGCGCCGAGCAGGCCGGTGTAGATGGCCTTGTAGGCTGCGACCTGCGCTCGGGTCATGCTGTCGATGCCGAGCGCAGTGAGCAGGGCCAGAGTCGCAACGGCGAACGAGAGCGCGCAAGCGAGTCCCACCAGCGCGCCGCGGCCGACGATGTTGCGCGGCCAGAATCGCAGCGCCGCTGGCAGCGCTTCACGCGCAAGCCCCGGCAGCCGCTCCAGTCGGAGCAGCCGGCGCACGATCGAGGTCAGCACCAGACAGGTGATGAGCGGAAGAAAAAAGCTGGTGCCGATCGTGTCGCCGGCAATGCAGTTTCCGCGCGCCCACACGGGGAGTGCCGCGACGGGCGGAAAGGTGAGCCAGGCCAGGCCGCCGTTGAGAAAAAAGTTGATCACGAAGCCGCCTGCCACCTGGCTGCGGACAAACACGCGCTGGACGGGAATGAGTGTCGCCATGGCTGCGCCAGTCCTTGGAACCGAGCCCCTCTGGAGGGTCGGGGCCGATTCAGTATACAGCCATCGGGCTGCGCGGGTCGGTTTTGGTAACGTCGCAAAAAGCGCTGGAGCGCGCGCGCAAAACCGATACGATCTGAGCATGTCCGAGTGGACTGCGGTGGACTCGCACTTCTACCGGTTTGAAGACGATGTCTTCTTCTGGCGACCCTGCGGCGAGGTGCGGGGCGAGCATGCGCAGCTGGTCTGCCAGTGCCTGGAGCAGATCCTGGAGCGCTGCGGCTATGCGCTGTGGCTGGTCGATGCCGCGGGCAGCGTTGCGCTGGGCTATGAAGCGCGCCGCGTCTATGCGGCCTGGTTCGCACAGCAGCCGCGCCGCATTGCCATCGGCTCGTTCAAATCTCCGACGGCTGCGAGCACGACCGCGGGACTGCTGCTGCGCGGCATCCAGATCGTGGGCGGAAGGGAAGTGCCGCTGAATCTATCGGATGATGAGGCGACGGCGCGGCGCTATCTGGAAAAGAAGCGCGCCCAGCTAGTTCCCATCCATAAACCGTAGCGAGCAGGCCCGAGCAGTGTGGCGCCCGCCCGGAGCGGCCTCCTGGCCGTGAGGACGGACGACGCGCTGATCGGGACGCGCAGTAGGTTTATGGATGGG
>Ga0075163_10003405_pt1 | contig 21370 bp, 22 predicted proteins | sample JI1023141ADNA_FD_71478 | JGI IMG/M metagenome (GOLD analysis project Ga0075163, IMG submission 71478) | Wastewater effluent complex algal communities from Wisconsin, to seasonally profile nutrient transformation and Carbon sequestration -... | ecosystem: Engineered > WWTP > Effluent > Algae... | reverse complement strand
GCCGGCGAACGCAGCACCGAACTCACGCTCGTCAACAAGGGTAACGAGCAGACGGCGTTCCGCATCGCGGTCGAAAACCGCCGCATGCGCCGCGACGGTGCGCTCGAAACCGCCGAAACGCCGCGTACCGGCGAAATGTTCGCTGCCGACATGATCCGCTTCGCCCCGCGCCGCGTCATCCTCGAACCCGGCGGCCGCCAGACGATCCGCGTTTCGGTCGATACGCCGGCCGGCCTCGCGCCAGGCGAATATCGCAGCCATTTGCGCCTGATGTCGGCACCGACAAGCGCCGGCCAGAAGCTCGACAAGCCCGGTGAAGCTGCCGACGACAAATCGCTGTCGATCGAGCTGATCGCCGTGCGGTCGCTGACCATTCCGGTCATTGTCCGTGTCGGCACGCTCGATGCCACCGCCACCATCGACGGTGCGACGCTGGCACGCGCGCCCGAAGACATGCTGGTCGTCAAGCTGGCCCGTTCGGGCACGCGGTCGACCTATGGCGACTTGCGCCTGACGCTCGATGGCCAGAGCCAGCCGGTTTATGTCGTGCGCGGCATCGCCATCTACACCCCCAACAGTGACCGCGACGTGCTGCTGCCGTTGCCCGCCGAAGTCCGGCAGAAAATCGCCGGCCGCGCGCTGCGCATCGACTATGTCTCGACCGACACCAAGGCGCCGGGCCTGATCGCCAGCCGTAGCGTCACGCTCTGACCGGCACCGTTGCCGGTGCACCGCCATGGCTCGTCTCGTACTTTTGCTGGCAGCCTTGCTGTTGCTGGCCGGGACGGCCATGGCGGCGTCAAAGGACGACAAGGTCTTTGATTCGCTGTTCGGTACCGAACCCGAACGCGTTGTCGCGGGCCCCAAGGCGCAGGCCGGTCGCGACGACCTGTCGATCGTCGAACTCGTAATCGGAACGCACACCCTGAGCGATTCGATGCTGGCCTTTGCCGGCGAAAATGGCCCGTGCCTCCCCGTCGACACGACGCTCGACGCGCTCGAAATCGAGCACCGCGTCGAAGGCGACGTCATCATCATCCAGCTTCACGCGCCCGAGCGCCAGATTCGCATCGACCCTGCCGTGCTCGGTGCGGCGCTGCGGCCCTCGCCCGAAGGCCAGTGCCTCGATCTCGATGCCTGGGGCCGCGTGCTGCCGATTACCGCGCGCGATGACAGCGCCAACCTGCGGATCGTGCTCGAAACCGCCGAGCCGCTGCCGGTGGTGGCGCGGCTCGACCGCATCGAGCGCCGCCGCGACCAGTTGCAGGCGGCCGAGCCCGCACGCCCCGACTATCCGCGTATCGCCAATCCCGGCGTGCTGGTCAGCGCGCCGACGGTCGATGTCGCCATCGGCGCAGGCATCGGCAGCAGCGGCGCGCAGGGCTTGCTGGGCATCGAAGGCAGCGCTTCCGTGCTCAACATGACCAGCCGGTTCCGCGCCACGCTGGCAACGCAGGACGATTCGTCGCTGTTCCTGACGCTGTCGCGCGACAGCCCGGAGGCCAATCTGTTCGGCCCGTTGCGCGCGCGGCACTTCGCCATCGGCGACATCAACGTGCCCGCGCAGCCGCTGATCGGCGTCGCCGCCGGTGGCCGCGGCATCATCGTGTCGAACCAGGCACAATGGCAGGCCGACCTGTTCGACACGATCGACTTGCGCGGTCCGCTGCCGCGCGGCTGGGAGGCCGAGCTGCACCGCGACGACCGGCTGATCGGCTTTGTCGGCACGCCCAACGCCCAGGGCGACTATCTGTTTGCCGCGGTGCCGCTGCGCGCCGGCGCAAACACCTACACCGTGCGGCTGTACGGCCCGCACGGCGAAGTCGAGGAACGCCGCTTCACGCGCTTCATCGGCGCCGAGCTCAACCCCGAGAACGAATTCGTCTATGCCATCGGCGTCGTCGATACCGGGAAGCCGCTGATCGGGCCGCCGCTGTCCCTGGCGAACGCCGCCGGGCCGGTCGCGTTCGGCACGGTGTCGCGCGGGCTGACCGGCAGCGTGTCGATGCGCGTCGATGTCCGTGCGCCGCTCGACGGGACGCGCCCGACTGTCGCCGCAGGCCTGCATGCCGCCGTGCTCGGCGGCTTCGGTTCGGTCATCGTCGCCGGCGACGGCAGCGGCCGGCCGGCGATTGCGGTGCGTGGCGCGCGCCAGCTCGGTCCCGCCAACATCCTGTTCGAAGCTGCCGACTATGGCACGCTCGCCGGCGACCAGCTGCCTTCCGAAATCGCCGACCAGGCGCGCAGCATCGGGGTTTCGGCCGAAACCCGGCTGCCGCTGGGGCGTTTCAGCATGCCGGTGACGCTGGGCTGGCAGCGCGATGTCGGGCGGCTCGGCAGCACCGTCGATCTCGTACAGCTCAACAGTGCGCTGGCGATCGGGCCGCTGCGCATCAGCCAGAACAGCAGCTACGAACGCCGCAGCCAGAACGGCGAAACCAATGATGTGTGGTTCGGCAATCTCGGGCTGGCGCGCGCGCTAGGGGCCTGGCGGCTGCGCGGCGGGCTTGATTGGCGCGTGGATCGCCAGGCCCAGTTGCAGCAGATCGGTGTCACGGCCGCCCGTGCGACGCCGCGCGGCAGCTTCGGCGTCGCGCTCGGCTGGGACGCGCAGCGCGGCCAGCCGACTGCGGCGGTCAGCGCCGAACGGCGCGTCGGCCCGGTTTCGCTGATCGGCAATGCCGGCATCGATGCCGGCGGCTGGCAGATCGGCTTCGGGATATCGGCGGCGCTTTATCGCGACCCGCAAAAGGGCTACGCGCTCGCCGAGCATGGCATGGGGCGCAGCGGTAGCGTGTTGCCGCATGTGTTTGCCGACCGCGACGGCGACGGGCTGCAGGGCACCGACGAACCCGATATCGCTGGCGCGAAGTTTCTCGTCGACAGCAGCATGCGCCGCGAAGTCACCGGCGCCGATGGCCGGTCGCGCATCGGCGGGCTGACACCCGGCCGCCCGCTCGACATGGAACTGCAACTGGCATCACTGCCCGACCTCAACCTGCGACCGGCCCAGCCAGGGGTTTCGGTGACGGTGCGCGCTGGCCAGGCGCTCGAAGTCGCGGTGCCGCTACGCCCGACCGGCGAAGTCGAAGCGCAAGTCATCGCATTGCGCGGCGATGTCGAGCAAGCTCTGGCCGGTGTCGAAGTCGAATTGCGCGACGCCGGCGGTCGCACTGTGGCGAAGGTCAACAGCGACTTCGAGGGCCTCGTCTATTTCGACGGCGTCATCCATGGCCGCTACCGGCTGGTCGCTGCCGGTGCCGACAAGCCGGTCGATGTCGAGCTGTCGGCGGCAGCGCAATTTGCCAGCGGCGGCGTGCTGACCATCCGGCGCTAGCCACGCGGAAACCCGCAAAATTCAAACAACTTCGTTGCGGAATGCGAATTTCTTTGCATAATGCAAGAATGCATGCGCCTGCTGCGCTGTGCAACGATTTGGCACATGGATTGCATTGCGCTGGGGGTCCGGGACATCAGGTTTTGGAGTTCCAGGGAAAAGTCGGACATGAAGGGCATCATATTCACCGAGCTGGTCGGGTTTCTGGAGGATCGCTACGGCATCGAGTTTGCCGATGCGGTCATCACCGGCAGCGACCTTGAAAACGACGGCGCGTTCACGCGTGTCGGCAACTATCCGAGCCAGGATGCGCTGACAATGGTTACCGCCGCTGCGCAACTCAGCGGCACAGAGGTCGCGCAGATCTGCGAGGACTATGGCAGTTGGCTGTTTGGACGCTTCAAAGTGCTGTTCCCGGACATCATGGCGCGCTACCCGACCGCCGAGGCGCTGTTGCTGCACGTCGGCTCGCATATCCACGAAGAAGTCCGCGTGCTGTATCCCGATGCGCGGCCGCCACAGATCGAAACCGTGGTTGACGGCGCGCGGATGTCGGTCAGCTACCGCTCGCACCGCCCGATGGCGCATATCGCCTATGGCCTGATCCGCGCTTGTCTGGCGAGCTACGGCGATACGCGCCAGTTGCGCTGGGCCGAAGGCGCGCATGCCGACGCCGCCAGCTTTATCATTGCGGCCGGAGTTGCACGTCCATGACGCCCATCGTTGCCGCGCGCATTCTGGTTGTCGAAGACATCGCGTCGCTCGCGATGACCTATGCCGCGCACCTCGAAGGGGTCGGCCACAGCGTCGATGTTGCCGACAGCGGCGCAGCGGCGCGCCAGCTCATCGAACGCGCGACGGCACCCTATGATGTCGTGCTGCTCGACTTGCAGCTGCCCGATTGCGACGGCCTCGACTGGCTGGCAGCGCAGCCCGAGCTTGCCGAAAACAGCAGCATCATCGTCATCACCTCGGACGGCTCGATCAAGCGCGCCATCGCCGCGATGCGGCTCGGCACCTACGACTTCCTGGTCAAGCCGCTGGCGGCCGAGCGCCTGCTCACCACCGTCCGCAACGCCGCCGAGCGCCATGTGCTCGCCGAAGAGGTCAAGGTCGTGCGCTCGTTGAGCGCGCGCGACAGCTTCCAGGGCTTCATCGGCCGCTCGAACGCGATGCAGGTGGTGTACCGTGCCGTCGAAAGCGTCGCCGATTCAAAGGCCACGGTGTTCATCACTGGCGAAAGCGGCACCGGCAAGGAAGTCGCCGCCGAATCGATCCACCGCAGCAGCCGGCGCAGCGAGCGGCCGTTCGTCGCGATCAACTGCGGCGCCATCCCCGAAAACCTGCTCGAATCGGAGCTTTTCGGCCATATCAAGGGCGCATTCACCGGTGCCATCGAAAACCGGCTCGGCGCCGCCAAGGAAGCCGATGGCGGCACGCTGTTCCTCGACGAAATCTGCGAGATGGAGCTCAAGCTGCAGGTCAAGCTGTTGCGCTTCCTGCAGACCGGCATGATCCAGCGCGTCGGCAGCAGCAAGCCCGAGCCTGTCGATGTCCGCGTCATCTGCGCCACCAACCGCGACCCCGCCGCCGAAGTCGCCGCCGGCCGCTTCCGCGAGGACCTGTTCTACCGGCTAGCAGTAATTCCGCTCGAAATGCCGGCGCTGCGCGAACGCGGCGGCGACATCGTCCAGCTTGCACAGGCGTTCCTCGACCGCTTCGCGCGCGAAGAACGCAAACAGTTCGATCCGCTTTCGCTTGATGTGCAAGCCAGGCTCAACGCGCACAACTGGCCGGGCAATGTCCGCGAATTGCAGAATGTCATCCGCCGCGCCGTCGTGATGTCCGAAGGGCCAGCGCTCAAGATCGCCGATTTCGCCGTGGCACCGCCGCGCATGACGACGAGCGCCGCGCCGCTGCTGGCGACCCCCGCGCCGCACGCCGGCAAACTGCCCGGGCTCGACAGCTTGTCGGGCATGACGCTCGATGCCATCGAACGGCTGGTCATCGACAACGCCATCGAAGCCGCCGGCGGCAGTTTGCCAGCCGCCGCGCGCAGCCTCGGCATCAGCCCGTCGACGCTGTACCGCAAACGCGAACGCTGGGCCGACGTCGCCGCCTGACGCGGTCAAGGCGTGGTAAAGCGTCCGGCGCCGAAGTCACCGCCCGCCAGCAACGACGGTGCACCACTCAGCTGCCGCGCCACCGCCTCGCCGATTGCCGCCGAATGCTTGAAGCCATGGCCCGAGCAAGCCGACACCAGCGTCACCGGCGTATCGGCCAGATCATCGATGACGAAGCGGCTGTCGGGCGTGACGGTGTAGATGCAGGCTTGCGATAGGGCGCCGGTCGCCGTGACGCCGTTGATGCGCCCCTCGACATGGCGCGCATGAAACGCCGCGGACTCGCCCGCGCCGATGCTGCGCCAGTCACTGTCGGGATCGACGGTGGCGCGATAATATTCGGTAGCGCATTTGAGTAACGCGGCGCCTGGCAGCGGCGGAAAGCCGTAAAGCTGGTCCTCGGCGTCGGCGCCGTAGCTCCAGATGAACACCGGTGCGGCACCCGGCGCGAAGCGTTCGGGCGCGGTGACGGGCAGCCAGTGCAGCAGCTGCCGGTAGACCTGGAACCTCGGGCGCAACGCGGCACCGGCAAAGTCGCCGACCCAGGCCCCTGCCGCAACCACTGCACGGGCGGCGTGGAAATTGCCCGCAGACGTTTCGATGCGTACCCCGGCGCCGTCGGGAACAATGGCATGCACGCTGGTATCAAGCTGCAGCGCCGCGCCCAATCGTCGCGCCTCATGCAACTGCGCAGCAATGCAGCTTTCGGGGATCACATAGCCGCCGCCGGGTTCGTAATAGCAAGTCTCGTCACCGCGCAGCGCGAACTGCGGGAAGCGCCGTGCGGTTTCGGTCGCGCCGGGCACTTCATGAACGATGCCGAACTGCTGCGCCGTTGCAATGGTCGCCGCGACAAAGCCGGGCGTGCCGTGCATTTCGGCGCGCGCCTCGGGTGCTGCAATCGCCAGAAAACCGCAGCGTTCGATCAGGCGCGTGCCGGTTGCGGCCTCAAGCTCGTCCCAGATCGCATGCGACCGCAGCACCAGTGGCACATAGGCTGCGCCCTCGCCGATCGCCTGCCGCGTGATGCGGGTTTCGCCGTGGCTCGACCCGAAGCTATGCGGCGGCGTGAAGCGGTCGACGCCGATGGCGCGCACGCCGCGCCTGGCCAATTGATACAAAGTCGCCGCGCCCATCGCCCCCAAGCCGATGACCGCGACATCGAAGGCGGGTGCGGCAGCGGTCAGCGCAAGCCGCCGCTGCGTTGTGCAGCACGCCAACGCGCCAGCCCGCCCGCCAGAACCGGATACAAGGCCTCGCGCTCGGCCGGCGACAGGAACGCACCGACGCTGGCACGCTGCGCGCCGCTCGCCAGCCACAAGCGGTTCTGGCCTTCGGAGATGCGTTCGAGCTGCGCGAAAGTGCGGTCGGGGTCAAAGCGGATCGGCTGGCGCTGGCCGTATGGGCTGACACGGCACAAGGTCAGCCAGCCGTCTTCGATGCGCAGCCATTCATAGGCGCGGCCCGACCGGTAACTGGCACGAAACGCCCATGACAGCAGCAGCACATCGGCGATCATGAAGGGAATGACCGGCCAGGCGCCAAGGAACAGCAACCGTACCCCCATCAGCAGGAACACCCCGCCGACTCCGGCAATCAGCCAGCGGCTGTGGCGCCGGTCGAGCGACCGGTTGGGGGTGAGCGTCAGATCGATAGCTGCCGGGGCCATGACGCGGTCATAGCGCGACGCCGCGCGCCATGCGATAGCGATGTCGCCAACAGGATGAGCCATGACGCCGCAGCAGATTGAAACGATGTTCGCCAGGCTCGCCGCCGCCAACCCGGCGCCCGAAACCGAGCTGGCCTTTGTCAACGCCTATACGCTGCTGGTGGCGGTGGTGCTGTCGGCACAGGCGACCGATGTCGGCGTCAACAGGGCCACCGCCAAGCTGTTCGAAACCGTGCAGACGCCGCAGGCAATGCTCGACCTTGGCGAGGAAGGCCTGCGCCGGCACATCCGCACCATCGGGCTGTTCAACACCAAGGCCAAGAACGTCATCGCGCTGAGCGCATCACTGGTCGCCAACTACGGCGGCGAGGTGCCGAACGACCGTGACGCGCTCGAAGCACTGCCGGGGGTCGGCCGCAAGACCGCCAATGTCGTGCTCAACGTCGCTTTCGGTGCCGAAACCTGCGCCGTCGACACGCACATCTTTCGCGTCGCCAATCGCACCGGGCTGGCGCCGGGCAAGAATGTCCGCAGCGTCGAAGACGGATTGATGGCGGTCATCCCCCCCGCCTACCGCCGCCACGCGCATCACTGGCTGATCCTGCACGGGCGCTATGTCTGCAAGGCGCGCACGCCCGAATGCTGGCGCTGCCCGATTGCCGATCTGTGCGACTTTGCCGGAAAATCCCCCGCACCATGCTGAGCCGCACCGCCATTGCACGCCGGGGCGATTGTCTGGCATGATACGGCATATCCATGGGAGAGATGAGATGCGGCGAATTCATTGGCAACTCGGGGTCATCGTCGGCGCGTCGCTAGTGCTGGCGGCGTGCACCGAAACCAAGCCCAAACCCGCCGTGGCCGTAGCGCCGCCCGCCGCAGCCGGTGCGCAGATGTGCGTGCGACTGACGCAGATCCGTGAATCGCGCGTCGTCAGCGACAGCATCATCGATTTCATCATGAACGACGGCAGCACCTATCGGAACACGCTGCCGTTCCCGTGTCCCGGCCTCGCGATCAACCGGGCGTTCGGCTATGAAACCAGCATCAATGACCTGTGCTCGGTCAACACCATCACGGTGATCGTCCAGGGTGGCGGCCCGGTGAAGGGTTCGATTTGCGGCCTCGGCCAATTCATCCCCTACACCCCGCCGCCCAAGGCGACGCCGGTCAAATAGGCCCGGCGCGCAACCCATCGCACCGGTTCCTGCACCAAGACACTGGCGCTTGCGCCAAAGCCTTGCTAAGCGCTTCGCTTGCTGCACCCGTAGCTCAGCTGGATAGAGCACTGCCCTCCGAAGGCAGGGGTCGGGGGTTCGAATCTCTCCGGGTGCACCATTTCTGGACAAAAGTAAGAACTTCGCCGTCGCCGCTGGGTAGCGACGGCATGTTCCAGTGCAGCTGCTGGTCCCCGAATGTCAATGCGGTGCGCCTCTTCGTCCGGACAATTCAAGCCGAACATTCCGACATATCCGGCCAGTTTCACCGGCATCATTCAGCGGGATTGACTCAGTTTTCGTTTTTTATATCATCCATGTGATATAAAAAACGGAGGCTGTGGTGTCAGACCTTGGACTGAGCCTTGCATTTGCCGCGCAACGCGCCGCCTTTGCCGCAGATCGTTGGCCCGATCTGGCGGCTCGGATGGCGCGGGTGGCGTGCCTGCGCCGCATGGTCATCGACCGGCGCGATGCCTTCCGCGCGGCGCTGGCCGAGGATTTTGGCTCGCACCATCCCTGGCTGACAGATCTCATGGAAACAGGACCCGTGCTGGGGCGGTGCAACCATTTCCTCCGGCACCTGCCAGCATGGCTGGCAGAAGAGCGGATCGATCTGGGGCCTGAGCACGGCACCTCACACGGCGAAGTGCTGCTGCTGCCCAAAGGTGTGATGGGCAATATCGCCCCGTGGAACTTCGCCATCGAATCGGCACTGGTGATGTGCGTCGACATGCTGGCGGCGGGCAACCGGGTGATCGTCAAGCCGTCCGAGCTCGCGCCCGCGACAGCGCAGGCGGTGGCAGATGCGGTGGCTGCGTATTTCGAATCAGACCTGCTCACCGTCGTTCAGGGCGGGCCGGCGCTGGCGCAGGCATTTGCCGCCATGCCATGGGATCACCTGACCTTCACCGGTAGCCCGCGCATCGGGCGGCTGGTAGCGCAAGCGGCGGCGCGCAACATGGTGCCGGTCACGCTCGAACTCGGCGGCAAGAACCCGGCACTGTTCGCGCCCGATAGCGTGACCGAGGACCAGGTCCGGCTGTTCCTGTCCTTCCGCACGCTCAAGTCAGGTCAGGTCTGTACCGCGCCCGACCACGTGCTGGTGCCAAGCGGGCAGCTGGAGGATTGGATCGCACTCGCAAAATCTGTCTGGCAACAAGCGTATCCGGCCTATGTCGGCACCGACCAATGCATCGGCATCATCAATGCCGCGCACTTCGAACGACTGTCGGGTTATGTCGCGGAAGCCCGCGCCTGCGGTGTCCGTGTCGAGGGCTTGAACCGCGATGTGCCCGATCCGGCGCGGCGGCATTTCCCGCTGACTCTGGTTGTCGATCCGCCCGCCGATCTCGGCTGCATGACCGAGGAGGTGTTCGGCCCCGTCATTCCGGTGGTGCCCTATGATGATGTCGACAGCGCCTTTGCCTGGATCAACGCCGGGGAAACCCCGCTGGGCGCCTATATCGCCACGCAGGACACGGCGCTCGCCCGGCGCTTCGTCCGCGAAGTGCGCAGCGGCGGCGCCGCGGTCAATAATTTCGGGCTTCAGGGCGGGCATGTGGCGCTGCCCTTCGGTGGGCTGGGGAACAGCGGGCAGGGCTGCCATTCGGCGAAACAGGGCTTCCTCAATTACAGCCACGCCAAATCGGTGTTCTGGGGATCGGCCGACAATATCGTCCACAAGGTGCTGGAGCCGCCGCTGTCCGACCTCACCGGCATGGCGGCCCGTGGCCAGTATGGGGAGGGCTGACAATGCCGAAAATCGTCAATCATGATGAACGCCGCGCGCATATCGCCGCTGCCGTCCTGCGGGTGATCGCCCGCGACGGGGTCAGGGGCGCGGACTTGCGCTCGGTCGCCCGGGAGGCGGGCTGCTCGACCGGTGTGATCGCGCATTATGTCGGTGACAAGCAGGCGTTGCTGCTCGGCGCGCTGCGCGAGGCGATGAACCATGTCGCGCGGGCCATGGCCGATGTCGCCGAAGGGCAGAGCGGGATGGCGCGGCTGATCGCGATACTCGAAGCCGGGATGCCGCTGGATGCCGAACGTGCGGCTTCATGCCGGATTTTCTACCATTTCGCCGCCGAAGGGATGAATGACTCCAGGCTCGCGGCCGAACTCGCCAGCTATTACGACTGGTGGTGGCGCGAAGTCGCCGATGTGGTCGAAAATCTTCAGGCCGATGGGCATTTTGCGCGGCAAGACCCGTCGGCGCTGGCCGAGACTTTGGTCGGTCTGGCCGAGGGGTTGGCCATTCAAGGCGTGTTTGCGGCTGACCCGGCGCAAGCCTTGCGGCTGGGTGGAAGGCTGGCGGATGCCATAGCCCGCTTCGATGCCCCGCATTCTCGCGCTGGCGTCCCGGCATGAGCGCATTGCAATCGCTTGAAAGCGCAATCCATACCGCATGGCGCGAACGTACCCCGCAATCGGCGGTCTGGTACGAACGGGCGCAGGCCGCGCTGGTCGGTGGTGTCTCCGGCACGGTTCGCTTCTTCCCGCCTTACCCCGCCTATTTCGAGGGCGGGCGCGGCGCGCAAGTGACCGACATTGACGGGCATGACTATATCGACTGTTTCCTGTGCGGTGCGTGTCTGCTGCTGGGACACCGCGCGCCGGCATTGATGAACGCCATCTCAGAAGGGGCCGCCCGCGGATCTCTGATCCTGAACCCCCGGCACAGCACCGAGACCGCCGAGATGCTGCAGGGGCTGGTGCCGGGGGCAGAGCGGGTGCGGTTTCTCAACAGCGGCACCGAAGCCGTCATGTCCGCGTTGCGCTTCGCCCGCGCGTTCACCGGACGGGCCAGGATCGTCAAGTTTCTGGGCACCTATCACGGCATGGAAGACCAGATGCTGGTCGGACTGGACGGCCGGGCCAAAGTGCTGGGCGCCGGCATTCCGCCGGGTTCGGTCGAAGACATCGTGATGCTGCGCTTTGGCGATGTGGATGCGCTCCACGCCGCGCTGGCAGGTGGAGATGTCGCTGCCGTGCTGATGGACCCATCGATGCACCATGGCGGACTGTGGGTCGGCGATGGCAGCTTTCACCATGTCGTGCGCGACGTGACGGCCAAGGCTGGCGCACTGCTGATCTTCGACGAAGTCATCGCAGGTTTCCGGCTCGCGGCGGGCGGCGCGCAGCAGAATTTCGGGGTGACAGCCGATCTCGCCATCTTCGGCAAGGCTTTCTCTGCCGGCGAAAAGCTCGGCGCGGTCACGGGCCGCGCCGATGTGATGGGCGTGGCCGACCCCTCCGGCCGCACCAAAGGCCCTTTCGCCTTTCAGAGCGGCACCGGCAATGACTCGACCGTTGCCCAGCTCTGTGCGCAGGCGGCGATGCGCGACTATGCGCAGCGACAGGCCGATGGCGGTTATGACCAGATTGCGGCGCTCGCCCGGCGGCTGGGCGATGGGCTGGTGGCGATCTTTGCCACGCACGGACTGGCGCTGCATGCCAACACGCTGGGTCCGATCGTCCGCATCTTCCTGATCGATGGCGCACCGGATTATGACCGGGCAAGCGTGACCAATCGCAGGCAGCTCAATCTCTTTCACCTCGCGCTGCTGACCGAGGGCGTGCTGACCATCCCCGGATCAAACGACTTCTTTCTGTCGTTTGCTCATAGCGAAGCGGATATCGACGCAATCATCGCCGCCGCCGCGCGGGTGCTGGTGCGGTTCGATTTTGTTGGCGCGGTCGAAGCATGAGCGCGCTGCCGATTGCGGGCCACTGGTTCGAGCGCAAGGCGCTGAACGATGGCATCACACTGCTGTGGGAGCCGCATGTCCATCCGCTTCTGCGCTGCAACATCTGGCACGTCGCCGGGCGCGAGCATGATCTCCTGGTCGATACCGGGCTCGGCGTGGCGAGCCTTGCAGCGGCCGCCGCCGACCTGTTCGGCAAGCCGCTGACCGTCGTCCTCACCCATTGCCACATGGACCATGCGGGCGGCGCCCATGAATTTCGCACGTGCTGCGTCCACGCCGCCGAGGCGCAGGCGCTGGCCGACGCCAGCAATCACCTGCCGCTCGAGCTGTCGGCCTATTCGCCCGATGATCTCGCCTGGTTCGCAGCGATTGGCTACGACATTTCGGGCGGGCTGCTGACCGCGATCCCGCACGCCGGGTTCGACCCTGCGACCCATGTCATGGAAGCGGCCCAGGCTGCGCGCCTCATTGGCGAAGGCGATTTTGTCGATCTGGGCAACCGCGCGTTCGAAGTGCTGCATCTGCCTGGCCATTCGCCCGGCAGCATCGCCTTGTGGGAGGCAGCGAGCGGGACGCTGTTTTCGGGCGATGCGATCTATGACGGCGCTCTGCTCGACCAGATTCCGGGCTCGGACATTCCCGCCTATATCCGCTCGATGGAACGGCTGCGCGATCTGCCGGCGCGCATCGTCCATGCTGGCCATGATCCAAGCTTTGGGCGCGACCGGCTGATCGAACTGGCCGATGCCTATCTCAACCGCAGGAGCAACCCATGAACATCGATGTCATCGTGCCCGACGCGCTGCGCAAGGCGTATGACGCCTTCCACTATGCGCCCGCCGTGCGTGAGGCCGGGCTGATCTTCTGTTCGGGCGTGATCGGCCAGGGCGACACGGCAGAGGCCGAGTTCCGTGACGCGTGGGAGAAGATCGGCGCGATCCTGGCTGAAGCAAGCGCCGGCTACGGCGATATCATCGATACGACAATCTATATGGTCGATCTGCCTGCCAATGCTGCGGCGATGGCCAAGGTCAAGGATGCGTTCGTGCAGGCACCCTATCCGGCATCGACGTGGATCGGTGTCTCGGGCTTCGTTCGCCCCGGCGCACGCGCGGAAATCAAGGTGATTGCGAGGCAGCAGCGATGATGATCGAGGTTGGTGAACTGCTGCGCGAAGTCGGCGCGACGGCGGCCCGCGCCATCGAGGACGAGCTGGACTGGGAGCATCTGCCCCATGTCCACGCCTTTGCCTTTGAAAGCATCACGCTCAACCATGCCGACCGCCAGGGCTGGGATGCCGATGTCCTGCTGCGCGACGGGCAGGCGATGCGGATGACAGTAGTGCTTGACGAAGACCGACTGGGCTATACCAACGCGACGTTTGACGCCGATGGCAGCGAAAACGGCCGCACCGTGTGCCGGATTGCACCCGGCAAAGGCGAACGCTGCACCATGCATCTGCGCTTCTTCGTGCCCGGCCGGCCGGGCCTCGACCAAACGGCGGCAGGCGCATTCTACATCGCCATGTGGACGCAGTTGATCGACGAGGACGAGCCCAAGATGATCCACCGAACCCGCGCACTCCGGGAAGGCGCCAAGCTCCACAAGGCGCGGCGGCAGGTGACGCTCGCAGACGGCACCGTCTTCGCCGTGCCGCTGTTCTGCCCGCATCAAGGGTTGCCGCTAACCTGCGAACCGGATGGCCAGGGTATGATAACCTGCCCCTGGCATGGCTACCGCTTTGACGTTCGGACTGGCGAATGCGTGTCTGGTCAGATCAAGGGTTGGGTAAACTGCCCGGAAGGCAGCGTACCATGATGTTCGACTGGCTGAACGCCTGAATGACCCGTCCGCATTGGTCGTCAGACCGGGCGTGGAAGGTCGTATGACATAGAGGTTCAGTGCCATGCCGCTGCCCTGAAACCGCGCATGGATAGCGTGGTGCCGACACGGTCGGCCGAAAATGATGGCGATGCGGTGATCAAGCGCGGACAGGCCGCCTTCAGGGGCATCATGCCGCCGGGTCCTTCAACGCCCGACAGAGCTGCACCAGAGCAAATGTCCTGCCTTGCGCCGCACATCAATCTGGCTGAACGTAGCCAATTTGGGATCAAACGACCCATCCCGACACCGAGCCTTGAGGTCGACTGACCGGCTCGATTGCGCGGCAGGCGCGAAGTAGATTTTATGCGAACAGGCGTCGTCGGCACGGCCTCCGCGCTGCTGGCAGCCGGGGCGCTTGGCGCGCCGGCACAAAACGGCATCCTGCAGCAAACCGAGCCCACCGACGCGTGAATGCGCCTTCTGAACCACGTCGCACCGTTCACTGGACGCAGTGTCATCGAACGCATGACCGCCGGTGACACCCGCGCTCTGTATAGGGTGCGCCGATATCTGGATACGCGGTGCAGCTGACGCAACTCAGGTGGCTACCGGTCACCACATATGCTCAGCTGAATGACCGCGATGGGGCCGGTGGCACAATGACAGCTTACGGCTCCATTTTGCAATTTGCCGACGAATGGCTCCGCAGCCCTCAGCTGCAGATTGGTGGCGAGCAAGCGCACGTATTGCCGTCCCCAGGCATGTCGCGTTCAGCCGCGCCGGCTTGCGGACAAGCGTGCGGATAGGATATTCAGCACACACAAGCTTGGCACCGAAATCGCTTGGTGAATTGCGGGTCGACCACGCGCTATCGCGCGACTGGTGCCAACTGGAGACTTGGCGCCAGTGCGGCAGGGCCCCTGGCGCAACAGCCGGCCACGACTGGCAGCGAGACTGTTTCGTTCGCTGTGATGGCGACGGTCAGAATGCGAATGGTTTTCCGGGCCGAGATGCAGGCAGGGCGCAACCCGACCTGAAACTCGTACCCGGAAAATTGAGCCTCGTCGCGCGTGCGAGAAGGCGGTTGTCATGTGATGGCAGGGCAGTCGCCGGCGCGTCGCGGGACGACAGTTCGCTGCCGGTCAAAAGCGGTACGATGCGCCGACCAGCACTTGCTGGCGCTCATAGCTGCTGCCGTTGCTGCCGGCGTCGATGTAGCGGTATTCGAGCCGCGCGTTGATGTGATCGGTGATGGCATATTCGACGCCGCCACCGGCCAGCCAGCCGTCGAGGTTTTCGGACGCGACCTCGATGTTGCCGACGCTGGTCCGGGCGCGAATGTTGGCATAGCCGCCGCGAACGTAGAGCAACGCCTTTTCGGTGACCAGGTAACCGGCGCGGGCCGAGATGTCGAAGGCATGTTCAGGGTCAATGGTCACGGCGGCAGCACCGCGATTGCCTTCAAGCTTGTCATCGGCGCCGATCGTGAACGACGCTTCGGCACCAATGACCACGCGCGGTGCGACAAGCTTGTCATAGCCGGCGAAAATGCCGAACACGGCTGAATCCTGATCGATGCTGCGGTTCAGCGGCGCAGCGCCTTCAAGGCCAGGCCCGACCTTGTCATTGTTAAAGCCTGCAGTCACCCCGACGAACGGGCCGTCGAAGCTGGCGGCGGTAGCTGCAGCGTTGATGCCGGGAGCGGCAACAGCAAGCGCCAGTGCGGCGCTGAAGATGAACGATTTCATGGGTGGTCTCCTTTGGTTGGTCCGGACAATCCGGATGCCGCTCAAATGAAGATTCCCATTCGAAATGATAATCCGACAATTTCGGAAGATACTGTTCCATTTTCCGGAATAGATTACGCCACCGCCAGCCGACCTCTGTTCCAACAACTGGAACAATCCATTTCGCTCTTTGGTCATTAATCCGGACGGCGCGATGCCCTAGCTAGATGGGGTGCCGGGTGAGCCGGTGCGCAACCGACCACCCCGTCCACGCCGTCCATCGCAATGATGGTTCGGCAAAATCATTGGAGACCTTGCCATGAACACCCGTACCATCCTTACCGCACTTGCCGCCATCGGCCTCACCCTTGGCACCGCCAGCGCCGTCACCTCCCCGGCCTTTGCCGTCGTGCCGAATTCGACCGCGGCGGTGAACACCGACACCGCCGGCATTGCGTTGCACGGCTATGACGCCGTCGCCTATTTCAAGGCCGGCAAGCCCCAGCAGGGCAGCCCGCGCTTTACCACCAGCTACGAAGGCGCCAGCTACCAGTTCGCGAGCGCCGAGAACCTGAAGGCGTTCCAGGCCAATCCCGCGGCCTATGCGCCGGCCTATGGCGGTTTCTGCGCCATGGGCGTCGCGCTTGACAAGAAGCTCGATGGCGACCCGCAGGTCTGGAAGATCGTCGATGGCAAGCTGTACCTCAACGTCAACAAGGACGTTTCGGTCGCCTGGCAGCGCGACATCCCGGGCAATCTGACCAAGGCCAATGAAAACTGGCCGACGATCAAGGACAAGACCCCTGAATCGTTGAACTAAACCGGTCCGGCGGCCGGCGCCTCCCCCGTCGGCCGCCATTCCCCCTCCAAGAAAAAGGGATCCTCCCATGGATATCACCCGTTCCGCCTTTCTGGCCGGCGCACTTGCCACGGCGTTGACCGGCCTCGCCACCGGCGCCGCAGCCGCCGACAAGCCGGCACGCGAGAAATGCTTCGGCATCTCGCTCGCCGGCCATAATGATTGCGCCGCCGGCCCCGGCACGTCGTGCGCCGGCACCTCCAAGGTCGATTATCAGGGTAACGCCTGGAAACTGGTTCCGGCCGGCACCTGCACCACCGTGGCGTCAAAGTCGTCGCCGACCGGCCACGGCCAGCTTGCGGCCTATACCGCCGCCAAGCAGCGCTGATCCGATGACGGCCGCCGCCCTTCAATCGCCGTTGCCCCCTGCGGCGAGGCGGGGCCTGCCGCCGTCAGCGGGGTTGGGCCTGCACCGCGAACATCTCGACGAGGTGCTCGCCGGTGCAGGCCAACTCGGCTTCATCGAGATCCATGCCGAGAATTTCATGAGCGCCGGCGGCCCGAATCTGGCGCTGCTCGACACGCTGGCGAACCAATATCCCATCTCGCTGCACGGCGTGGCGCTATCGCTGGGTGGCGAGGCCGAACTGGACCGCGCGCATCTGCAACGCCTGCGCCGGATCATCGACCGTGTCGCACCGGCAAGCTTTTCGGAGCATCTGGCCTGGTCCAGCCACGACGGCATCTATTTCAACGACCTGCTGCCGATCGCCTATGATGCGGCTACGCTGTGGCGCGTCGCCGATCATGTCGATGCCGCGCAATCGGCGCTGGGCATGCGATTGCTGCTCGAAAACCCGTCGACCTATGTCACCCATGCGTCGAGCACCTGGGACGAAGTCGATTTTCTTGCCGAGATCGCGCGGCGCACTGGCTGCGGGCTGTTGCTCGACATCAACAATGCGCTGGTCTCGTCGGTCAATCACGACTGGAATGTCGATGATTACCTGCAGCGCTTTCCGCTTGGCCTTGTCGGCGAGATCCACCTCGCCGGCCATGCGGAAGCCACCGACGCCGCCGGCCAGCCGCTGCTGATCGACAGCCATGGCGCCGCCATCGCGGAGCTGGTCTGGTCGCTCTACGCCGATGTCATCGCCCGCGCCGGCCCGCTGCCGACGCTGATCGAGCGCGACAACGACATTCCGCCCTTTGCCGCCGCCGCCGCCGAGGTGGCGCGTGCTGCGGCCATCCTGTCCCGCCACGCCCGGGAGGCCAGGCCATGATGCCACAAAAATCCTTCTCGATCGCCGTGCGGACACCCGACGGCGTGCAACCGCTGTTCGTCAGCGGCGCCGGCGGCCGCTTCACCGTCTACCAGCGCAACCATGTCGCCGGCCTTGTCGCGGCGCTCGCAAAGACCTTCCCCGTCGTCCAGCGCCTGGTCGGCGACGAATTCTTTGCGGCGATGGCGGCGCGCTTCATCTTTCAGGCGCCGCCGCGCTCGCCGGTGCTGGCCGAATACGGTGCCGAGCTTGGCGATTTCATCGCGGCGTTCGAGCCCGCGGAAGGCTTGCCCTTTCTGGCCGATGTCGCAGGGCTCGAATACGCGCGGGTCCGGGCCTGGCATGCCGCCGACCATGCCGTGCCGGCGCTGGCCGATACGCACGACTTTGCGGCAATACTGCCGCAGCGGATCGTGCTGCACCCGTCGGCAACGCTGATCGCCTCCGATCACCCGGTGCTGGGCATCTGGCACGCCAACCAGCCCACAACGGCGGTCCCGGTCGAAGACTGGCAACCCGAAACCGCGCTCGTCTACCGGTCGGGCGATGCTGTGGCGCACACGCCGGTCGATGCTGACACACGCGTGTTGCTGTCGGCGCTGCTTGCGGCCGAAAGCCTTGAAGCTGCGCTGCTCGACCAGCCGACGCCAGCGGCCGCCGGCACGGCACTGCTGCGCTGCGTCCAGCTCATGCAGGCGGGCGCACTGGTCACTGCAATTCCCCCTGCCTCGAACGTCGAAGGAACACTGCCATGACTGATACCGCCACTGTCGCTGCGCGCCTGCGCGACTCGATTGATCTGCTTGCCAAGGTGCCGCCGAGCCTCGTCCAGCTGGTGCTGCGCTTCGGCCTCGCCGGCATTTTCTGGTCATCGGGCCGGACCAAGGTCGAAGGGCTGCTGACCATCTCCGAAAGCACCTATTTCCTTTTCGAGGAGGAGTATCGGCTGCCGCTGGTATCGCCGCACCTGGCAGCCCAGCTTGGCACCTACGCCGAGCATCTGTTCCCGATCCTGCTGGTGCTGGGGCTTGCCACCCGGCTTTCGGCGCTGGCGCTGTTCGGCATGACGCTGGTCATCCAGATCTTTGTCTACCCGGATGCGTTCCTTGCCACCCATCTTGGCTGGTTCGCGCTGGCGCTGGCGATCGCCACCGGCGGGCCCGGTAAAATCTCGCTCGACTACCAGTTCTTCCGCCGCCGCTGAACCGCGGCTCAGTTGATGTGGCGATCGGCGCGCAGGCGTTCGACGGCCAGGTCGACAAAGGCCCGCACCTTGGCCGAGGCGCGGCGGCCTTCGGGGTGGACGACATGGACCGGCAGCGGTTCCAGTTCATATTCGGACAGGATCGTCTGCAGCGCCCCTGATTCGAGCGCCGCGCTGATCTGGTACGACAGCGGCCGCGCCAGCCCCCAGCCCTGGACTGCGGCGGCGACGATCGCTTCATAGGTGCTGCACGAAAGCTGCGGCGTCACGGTCACGCCGATTTTCTCGTCCTTGCCGAAGCGCCAGTCGAGCGACGACCATGAGCCTGTCGAACCGATGATGCGATGCCGGGTCAGATCGGACGGGTGCTGCGGTACGCCGTGGCGCTCGAAATAGGCCGGCGCGCCGCAGACGACGCGGCGCACGGTACCGACACGGACCGCGCTGTAGCTTGAATCGGGCAGATGGCCGATGCGGATCGACACGTCGATGCCCTCATCGACGATGTTGACGACGCGGTCGACGAACACCGCGCGGCCGCTGACCATGGGGTTGGCATCGAGGAATTCGGTGAGGATCGGCAATATGTAATTGTTGCCGAACAGCACCGAGGCGGTGACGCTGAGCGTGCCGGTCGGCGTGGTATATGACCCCGCCGCCGCCGCCTCGGCCTCGGCAATGTCCGACAGGATGCGGCGGCAATCCTCGAAATAGCGCGCGCCGGGCTCGGTCAGCTTGACCGTGCGCGTGGTGCGGGTCAGCAGCCTGGTGCCGATGATGTCCTCCAGCGCGGCCACCGCGCGGGTGACGGCGGGCGGGCTCATGTTGAGTTGCCGCGCGGCCTCGGCGAACCCACCGGTTTCGGCCACGCGGACAAACACCTGCATGGCGTGCAATCGCGACATTGCTCATTCCCCCCAACGAAATAATCCATTTCAGATTATCGCAATTCTGCAGATTGGCACAAGAATTTAGAACGGGGCCATGATCCACGCCCTCGCTCACCACCTGCATCTCGATCTTGCCGCTGCGGCGTCAGGCCGGCTTTGGCGCCTGGCGCTGGAGATCCAGACGATCATTGTCACCGCTGCCGCCGGCGGCTCGGTTTCGACGGCCATCCCGCCGCTCTTGGCGTTGGCCATCAACGGCATTCTCGGGCTGAGCGGCCGGTCGTTCCAGAATCCGGAATAGTGACTTGCTCCGGACGAGGCTTCTGCCGCCGCGGCTTTCCCAGCAATCTTCAACGCGTTCGGCAGGCCCCTCTGCCGCACATTTGCCCCAAGGAGTAACGCCATGAAACTATACTATCACCCGCTTTCCGGCCATGCCCACCGCGCCCGGCTGTTCCTGTCGCTCATCGGCGCCGATTTCGAACTGGTCGAAGTCGATCTGTCGAAGGGTGCCCACAAGGCACCGGCGTTCCTCGCGCTCAACCGCTTCGGCCAGGTGCCGGTTCTTGAAGATGATGGTGTGGTCATCGCCGATGCCAACGCCATCCTCATCTATCTCGCCAAGAAGTTCGGCCGGACCGACTGGTTGCCATCGGATGCCGTCGGCGGCGCTGCAATCCAGCGCTGGCTTTCGGTCGCCGCCGGGCAGATCGCCTTCGGTCCGGCAGCGGCGCGGCTGATTACCGTGTTCGGTGCCGGCTTCAACGCCGACGAGGTCATCGCCCGCGCGCATGGCATCCTGAAGATCCTCGATGCCGAGCTGGCCAGCCGCGACTGGATCGCCGCCGATCGCCCGACCATCGCGGATGTCGCGCTCTACAGCTATATCGCGCGGGCGCCTGAGGGCAATGTCAGCCTCGATGCCTATCCGGCGGTCAACGCCTGGCTCAAGCGCATCGAAGCACTGCCGGGCTTTGTCGCGTTCGTGAATACGCCCGTCGGCCTCGCCGCCGCCGCCTGAACCGTGCATCCCGGGCCGGCAGCGCCGGTCCGGGATGCGCCACCCGTTTGAAAGGCCCACCCGATGACCAGCCTGACCACCATCGAACCGGCCTCGCGTTGGCACAGCGGCGAAGTCACGTTGCAGCGCTCGGTCGGTGTCGCCGATCGCATGGCCATCGTCGGCCCCAAGGTCATTCGCGATCATATGCCCGACCAGCATCGCGACTTTTATGCGCAGCTACCGTTCATTGTCGCCGGCGCGGTCGATGCCCATGGCCATGTCTGGGCCACGCTGCTGGCCGGCGCGCCGGGTTTTGCCACGTCCCCCGATCCGCGCACGCTGGCGCTGGCAGTGGCACGCGATGCCGGCGATCCGGCCGCTGCCGGCATGAATGACGGTGATGCCATCGGCCTGCTCGGCATCGAGTTGCACAGCCGCCGGCGCAACCGCATGAACGGCACGGTGCGCCGCAGCGGCGATAGCGGCTTCGCGGTCATTGTCGAACACAGCTTCGGCAACTGCCCGCAGTATATCCAGCTGCGTGACTGGCAGGTGGTGGACGCAGATGTGGCAGCGCCTGCTGC
>Ga0075163_10003404_pt1 | contig 21370 bp, 19 predicted proteins | sample JI1023141ADNA_FD_71478 | JGI IMG/M metagenome (GOLD analysis project Ga0075163, IMG submission 71478) | Wastewater effluent complex algal communities from Wisconsin, to seasonally profile nutrient transformation and Carbon sequestration -... | ecosystem: Engineered > WWTP > Effluent > Algae... | reverse complement strand
GGGATGGCTGGGCACAAACTCCATGGATGCAGAACCGCTTCCCGTGCAAGTGTTTGGCGGCGGCACTTGGAACCGTGTCTCATCGGGAAACAATCACACATGCGCGATCAAGAGTGATGGATCGTTGTGGTGCTGGGGCGAAGGATACGCCATCGGGGATGGGACAGGCAATATGTCGCTGGTCCCCGTCGAGGTCGATAATGGCGTATGGACATATCTGGATGCCACAGGTTATCACTCCTGCGCCATCAAATCCGACGGCAGCGCATGGTGCTGGGGTAGCGGCGGGATAGCCCTTGGCGATAACGGCGTGGGCGATGGTCTGACACCAGTGGAAGTGCAGGGCGGCAGTACATGGAAGTCAATTGCCGTCGGCGATGGGGCAACCTGCGGCATTAAAACCGATAATACGCTCTGGTGCTGGGGATCGAATTCACTGGGGCAACTGGGTGATGGTACCAACAATGACTCTTCAGTGCCTGTAGAGGTTAGCGGCGGCGGGCAATGGTCACATATCAGCATGGGAACGAACGTAAGCGGCCCGGGCGGAGGGGCGTGCGGCATCAAAACAAACGGGACCATGTGGTGCTGGGGCGGAAACGGTGGCGGGATGCAGGGTAACGGCACCTATACCGACTCAACCGTACCCGTGGAGGTGAGCGGCGGCGCATCCTGGAAGTATGCTGAGACCACAGAAGCGGGAACCTGCGGCATCAAGAGCGATGACAGCCTGTGGTGCTGGGGGTCGGGAAATGATCTGGGTCTCGGCGATCTGACAACAACGGCGGTACCGGTGGAAATCAAGGGTCGGGGCAGCTGGAAGAATGTCGGGCGCGGATCGGTATTCACATGCGCGATCTCAAGCGGTAAAGGCGAGCTTTTTTGCTGGGGCGATAACGGCGGCAATCAGGCGGGGGCGCTGACGATTACAGACAAGTCATCCCCGATCCGAACATCCGGCCGAAACATGAACTGCTCAAACCCCGAGGGCCGTCCAGGAAAGATGATTTACAACGAGTCCGAAAAAACCATGCAGTACTGCAATGGCGTGGGCTGGGTCGGCGTCAACTACAATCCCCCGCCGCCATCCTATATCCCATCAAATAATCTGGTGGCATACTGGGCCTTTAACGAAAGCGCGGGCACGACAGCCGCCGATTCCTCAGGCAGCGGACATGCCGGAACGCTGAATAATATGAACCCGGCGACAGACTGGGTTGCCGGCAAGGTCGGCAATGCCCTCGACTTTGACGGAACGGACGATTATGTGTCATTCGCAAATGACATCCCCTTCGCTTACGATGCCTTCACGATTGCAGGCTGGTTTTATGTTCGCGGCACAGGGGGCGCCGACGATGAATTTCCCGTTTTCATGCAGCGTGATTTTGATGCCGGAAATGGGCAGTCTACAGTGGGGATCGTCGTGAGGAATAGCAATAAAAAGGTCCACGCTCAGATCCGTGATGACGTGGACGCCCTTATTCAATGTATCGGCGGCACAACGATCGTATGGAACAACTGGTATCATTTTGCCGTCGTGAAGACGTCGAGTAACGTAAAACTCTACATTAACGGGGTACAAGACTGCTCGACAAATTTCTCGCGCTGGGGATCCTTCTCGGCAAATATCGGGCGCCGCGAGATCGGACGTCACACGAACTCATCGGGGACAGGCGGTATAGCCAATGGCAGAATTGATGAATTACGCGTCTATAACCGTATCCTGACCACCACTGAAATTCAGGCTTTGGCCGCTCAATAGTTGAGATTTTTCATTTTTTGCAGGCGGTGGGCCAACCATGATAGAGTACTGGGACAGGTAGGACATGAAGAGCCCGACAGAACAAAAAAGCAGGGATTATATTGAAGAGGCACTGGCAGGCCTGATCGACTGTATCACAAGCAATACAGTCGTGGGGAAGGGCCATACCATGGATGCCCTCAACATGCTCGAAGCGATGCGCGTAGGCCGCTTTTATTTCGAGCGCGAGCCCTGGCACGACGTCGACAGAACCGACGATATTCATCAGTACCCGTCTGAAATGCTGCTGCGTCCGCAGGGCCCCGATTACAGGCCCTTGAACATTTTCGGTGCGATTACATGCCTGATCGAAAGTGGCCTGCATGAACCCTTCGACAAAGCCGTGATCCTCGCCAGTATCGATCAGGCCCTGCGCGAAGGCACAATGCCGATTTCGATCAACACATCGGCACGCAACATGCCGCGCCCCGATTTCTGGGACGATGTTTCAGACCTGCTGCGCACCCACTATCAGGGAAAAATCAAACACGGAGACATCACCTTCGAAGTGACGGAAGATGATCTGGCCAGCAATCCCTGCCGTGACGTGCTGCTGGAAATGAAGCATGAATTTGGTTGCCGCTTTGCTGTCGATGATTTTTACCATGACCGCAAGGCTTGCCAGGACAATGGCGATGATTGCGACAGCCATGACTGGGAACGTCTGGAAAATCTCGCGGGCATCGTTGATTTCGTGAAGATCGACGGCGAGACGATCGAGGCCGCCCTGAAAGATGATTTCGATCTGGCGCCGCTGATGAAGCGGATTTATCGCATCGTTCCAGAGGCGCACATCGTGACCGAACGGGTCAAGAACGCCGAGCAGGCACAGTATCTGCGCCAGAAATTCGGCATTCATGCGGTGCAAGGACGCGACCTGACCCAAAGCACGCAGGATTTCACCAGAGAGCTGAACGCCGTTGCGAGTAAATCAGGCGCCGCAACCATGGGCGTGCGCCCCCGATAACCCCCTTGATGAAGGCTAAACAACCACGCGCTAGACGTTGGTCAGGCGGCGGATAACATCATCCAGTTGATCGAGCGTTTTATAATCGACACGGACGGCGCCCTTGCCATCCTTCTTCAGGTCGATGGTCACTTTCAGGCCCAGCTTGTCGGTGAGGTCTTTTTCCAGCGCCAGAACATTCACATCCTTGGCAACCTTCTGGCCACTCGGCACAGATGATGCCTTGGCTGGTTTTGCTTTTGCTTCGGAAGCCGCCATTTTTTCGGCCTCACGCACGCTTAAACCTTCCTCGATGATGCGACGCGCCAGCGCTTCAGGGTGCGCGGCACTAACCAGCACCTTCGCGTGACCAGCGGAGAGCTTGCCTTCATGCATCATCACCTGAACCGCAACCGGCAGGCTCAGCAGGCGCACCATATTCGCCACATAGCTGCGGCTTTTGCCCAGCACCGATGCCAGCTTTTCCTGCGTGTGGCCGTAATCTTCCATCAGGCGCTTGATGCCCTGCGCCTCCTCCAGCGCATTCAGGTCGGCACGCTGCAGATTCTCGATCAGGGCAATTTCGGCGGCGGTTTCGTCGTCTAGTTCCTTGATGACGACCGGAACCTCGTGCAGTTTCGCACGCTGCGCGGCACGCCAACGGCGTTCACCGGCGATAATTTCCCAGATATTTGCTGCGCCCGGCTTCTGACGCACCAGAATGGGTTGCAGCACGCCATGAATCGCGACGGACTGCGCCAGTTCGTTCAGCGATGCCTCATCCATATACTGGCGCGGCTGGAACGGGCTCGGCTGCAACTGGTCGATACCCAGCATGCGGCGGGTTGCTGATGCTGCAGCATCGCCCTGCACAACCGGTGCGGGATCGCCGGAAAACCCGGCTTCTTCGTCTTCAAACAGGGCGTTCAGGCCACGGCCCAGACCGCGTTTTTTTGCTGCATTCATGCTCATATCGTTGCTCATTTCCCTTAAGCTACCTTTTCATTTTGCTGCGCACGTTCCGCAGCCAGAATTTTCTCGCGTTTCATGACTTCGCTGGCCAGACGAATATACGCCTGCGCCCCGGGGCAGCCCATGTCATAGACAATTGCGGGCAATCCGAAGGATGGTGCTTCCGACACGCGGACGTTGCGCGGGATCACCGTCTTGTAAACCTTGTCGCCCATAAAAGACCGGACATCCTGCTCGACCATCACGGCCAACTTGTTACGCTTGTCATACATGGTCAGAACGACTCCATGGATATCCAGCGCCGGATTGAAGGTCTTGCGGACACGCTCGATCGTTTTAACCAGATGTGACAGGCCTTCCAGCGCATAAAACTCGCATTGCAGCGGCACGACGATTGAGTCGGCAGCGACCAGCGCGTTCAGCGTCAACAGGTTCAGGGACGGCGGGCAATCCAGAATGACATAATCATAGGGCAGGGGAACGCGCAGCATGTCGCGCAGGCGGTATTCGCGGCGCTCAGCGCCGACAAGCTCAATTTCAGCGCCCGAAAGATGGATCGTTGACGGCGCAACGTACAGTTTCGGCACACGCGTTTCCATAACAATATCCTGTATGGGAGACTCGTTAAAAAGAACGTCATAGGTGCTTTTATGGATCGTCGAACGCTTGATGCCAAGGCCAGTCGAGGCATTCCCTTGCGGATCGAGATCGACCAGCAGAACGCGGCGACCAACAGCGGACAAAGCCGTTGCCAGATTGACCGATGTGGTGGTTTTGCCAACCCCGCCTTTCTGGTTGCAGACAGCCAGAATGCGAGGAACAGTAAGCGGAACGGGGAGCTGATTTGTCATGTCTTTAGTCCTATCCAATCCCGACCCTCCCGGTCAAGAAAATGAGTCACTTATTATAAGTCTTTATGCACACCGCTAAAAAGGCCGGAAATACGCAGAATTCTGGCCTTTTCATCGGTCTGACTAGGGAATTCTTCACACTGTGTATAACGCCCGGGCGCTAATTCTACGATCTCAGCTTTATAATTCTCGCCCTTTGGCAACAATAACACCAGATCCGGATTAAGCAGCGCCCATGGTTCAGAATAGGTCAGGAGCAGGTCAAGATCCGCGAGCGCCCGTGCAGAAATCACGTCCGGAACAGCATCAGTTTTCAGCGATTCGATGCGACTATTATGAATCGATACGGGTGTCTTTGTTTCACGTGAAACAGTGGAAAGAAAACTGCACTTTTTTTGGTCCGATTCTACGAGATGAACCGAGAGCTGCGGATACATGATCGCCAGCACCATTCCAGGGAACCCTGCTCCACTGCCAAAATCGAACAAGGTAACCTTGCCCGTCGCCGATTCGTCCCCGGCATAGCATACCGGGCTGGAACCCGCGCGGCGCTGACGCGCCGCCTGAATTTCACTTATATCCAGCAAGGGGCCCAGCTGCATTGAATCCAAAAAGTGGCGCTGCCAGGCATCAGGAAGGGTGGAGGGGCTGACCAGATTGACCGCCTTCTGCCATTTCTCCAGAAGGGCTAGATAATGCTCCAGCTTCTCCAATGATTCACGTGAAACAAACTCTGGGGCAGGATTAGGCTGCATCGCGGTGATCCCGCTTTTTCACAAACCGGAGCAACGCCACCAGCGCCGCCGGAGTAACCCCGGGAATACGAGCCGCTGCGCCTAATGTCGCGGGACGCGCCTTATCCAGCTTCAGGCGGATTTCGGTCGAAAGACTGCCCAAGGCGCTATAATCCATGTCCGCCGGAATCTCCAAAGCCTCATCCTTGCGGAAGGCCTCGATATCGATATCCTGCCGCTCCATATAGCCGCTATAGAGGGCGTCGATCTTGATCTGCTCTATAATGGCGGTAGGCAGGGCATTCAGCTCCGGCCAGACCTGCGCCGCGCCGTCCCAGCCCACATGGGCATATCCTATTAAATCGAAGGCGCTGCGGTGCTGCCCGTCCATATTGACGGCCACGCCCTTCTGGGCCAGAACGTTCGGCGTTGCCTTCAGGCCCCGGGCCAGATCGTGCGCCGCCGCCAGCGCTTCTTTCTTTTTTGTCCACATTGTTTCACGTGAAACATCCACACAGCCCAGCGCCAATCCCAGATCTGTAAGCCGTTGATCTGCATTGTCCGCCCGCAGCTTCAAGCGATACTCCGCCCGACTTGTAAACATGCGGTAGGGCTCCGGCGCCCCCCGGGAAATCAGGTCATCCACCAGCACCCCGATATAGGCATCCGCGCGGTCCAGAACAAATGTCCGGCCTGCGCCCTCGGCCAGCAGCGCGGCATTCAGGCCCGCCATCAGGCCCTGCGCTGCCGCTTCCTCATAGCCTGTCGTGCCATTGATCTGCCCAGCGAGGAAAAGCCCCGGCAAACGGCGGGATTCCAGTGTATTTTTCAGGTCGCGGGGGTCGCAATAATCATATTCGATGGCATAGGCCCATTCCAGAACCTTGGTATTCTCCAGCCCCGGGATCGATTTCAGCAACTCCGCCTGTACCTCGATCGGCAGGGCGTTCGATATCCCGTTCGGGTAAACCGTATGATCGTCCAGCCCCTCGGGTTCGAGGAAAATCTGGTGCCGCTCCTTATGGGCGAACCGGACAACCTTGTCCTCGATGGACGGGCAGTAGCGCGGGCCCGTACCCTTGATCGCGCCGGAATACATCGGCGCCCGGTGCAAATTGGCCCGGATAATGTCATGGGTCTTCTGCGAGGTATAGGTCATGAAGCAGGAAATCTGCGGCACCGTAATCCGGTCATTCATGAACGAGAAAGGCTGCGGCGGGTTATCACCCGGCTGCTCCTCAAGGATGCTCCAATTAATGGTGCGGCCATCCAGCCGGGCTGGAGTGCCGGTTTTCAGCCGACCCAGCGGAAATTCAAGCTTTTCAAGGGTTTCCGCAAGCCCAATGGTCGGCTGCTCGCCCACACGACCCGCCGGAATCCGCTCTTCGCCACGGTGGATCAATCCGCGCAGGAACGTCCCCGTGGTCAGGACCACCGAACGGCAAGAAAACTCCCGCCCGTCCAGAGTCCGCAGTCCGGAGATTTCACGTGAAGCATTCAGGATCAGATCGTCCGCCGCCCCGACAATAATGGTCAGGTTGGGATAGTCGGAGAGGAGGGCCTGCATAGCCTGCTTATAGAGCTTGCGGTCGGCCTGCGCCCGGGGGCCGCGCACGGCAGGCCCCTTGGAGGCGTTCAGGATCCGGAACTGAATCCCGCTCTGATCGATGACCCGGCCCATGATCCCATCCAGCGCGTCTATTTCCCGGACCAGATGGCCCTTGCCCAAGCCGCCAATGGCGGGGTTGCAGGACATTGCCCCGATGGTCTCGAACTTATGGGTCAGCAGGGCGGTCTTGGCACCCATGCGGGCAGACGCTGCCGCGGCTTCGCAACCGGCATGGCCGCCGCCGACAACAATAACGTCAAAAGAGGTGCTGGGATCGAGCTTCATAAGGTCGCCTTTATAACCTGAACCTGTGGATAAATTCCAGCTTTATGAGAAGAAAATGACATAATTGGTTTAGAGGAAATTAGGGAGTTCGTTATATATTTCTTGTGATTACATAAGAAATATATACATACTCAGGCATTACGCAAAAACAAGAAGGCTGGAAAACAGCCCGAGACGAAAGCCTACCGGAGGGGACATGGCGACGACAGCGCCAGCACAAGAACAAGCATTGCATGTCATCGTCCTCGATGACGATATGTTTCATCGCGAAATTATCCGTGAAATTTACGGCAGCACCTTTCCGGAAGCCCGCTTTCAGGGCTGCGAAGATTCGGCTTCGGTTCATGATTACATTGCGACCCAGATCCGTTCAGGTGACCGCTGTATCCTGATCAGCGATTTTAATATCCCCGATATCGACGATCCCGCCGTCAATTGTGCTGCCTGCGCACAGGCCATCCGGGCGCAAGGAGCAACCGCGGCGGGTGTTTATTTCGTCAGCGGTTCGATTGAAGATGCCTGCGAGGCAGCCCGCGACCTGGCCGCCGCCGATCCTGAAATACCGACATTCGGCGCTGATAAGTCATTAGGAGCGGGCGAGAGCAGCTTTATAACGCTGTATCAAAAAAGCCAGAGCGGCAGACCGCTGACGGGAAGAGCACCTGCGCAGACAGCAGCAGAAACACTGGCGCTCACAGAGGAGCGTAAACGCATACGTCACGCGCTGACCGGCTGCGAGGGTCCGCTGGAGGCCAGCAAGAATATCCTGCATGGCGTGATCCCTGAACCGGGTCATGAATCGCTGATGCTATCGTTCCGTGAATCGCGCGGCATTCCGGCGACTGCCGCGATTGCTTATACGCATGACGACCTCGAAGCCCATGCCGCACAGGGCCAGAAAAGCATTCTGGCGGTTGAAACATTCACCAAAGACATGATCCCGTGGATCACAAACGGCTACGTCGCGGGCGTTGTCTGCGCGCATGCCGATCTGCCCGGTCACATATCACCGATGCTGGCCGGATACGGAATCCCCAGCCTTGTATCAGCTGACGACCACGGTCTGTTTGAAAGACTGCGCCGAGAATATCCCGCTGGCCATCTGGTCACGCTCGACCCTGCAGGAAAGAATCTGCACACCGCGCCCTGCACGATTGGTGATGCCAGTGGCTTGTTCTCGGATCCGGATATCGCCGACAGATTCTTAAAAAGCTGCGTCAGGGAATTTCCGCGCAAGCAAGCGGAGTACGCAAAATCCGGCATCCATATCCCCTCATTCGAGGTCAGTGTCACACGCTGGGACAATCTGGATTTCGCCCGTGATCGCAAGGCCGCCGTCGGTTTGATCCGCAGTGAGTTTTTTATACTCGACAAACCCGACCCCACCATCACGAGCCTGCTGCTCTCCCCGGATGGCTACGGTGACAATACACCTTTCGCGGAAAAGAATTTCGCGTTCATGAAAGAACTATCAACCTATGCCGATGTGCCGATGAAATTGCGGTTGCTGGATATCAAGCCGGAAGAATGTCTTTCTGCCGAAGATCAGCAAACATGGAACGCGCGGCCCGCGCATGAAAAACATTTGGTCATGGCGCGTGTGACGCAAGCACTGCATCGTGTCCAGCTGGCAGCGTTCGCCGATGTCTTCTTGGAAGTCGAGGATGCGCGTCGCCCGGTTCTGACTATTCCTTTCGATGCTCGCCTTGATGCATTCTACTCCGTCAGTGATGATTTCCGCACAGCCTCTTATATCGCCGGGGACATGAGTCGTGCAGAGCGCGAATATCAACCCTGCGCCATGATTGAAAGCCTTGAAGCCTGTAATAATATTGAAGCTATCGCAAAGCGGGCTTCCGCCCTCAGCATCGGCGGCAATGACCTGACGACAGCGGTACTGGGTGTATCGCGCTATGACGATGACGCACGCCTGAAAATCACATCCTCTTCCGGTGTCGGGCGCGATCCATTCCGGACACTCTACCCGGAAGTCGCCGCCGTCATTATCGATATTGCCCAGCGCGCCCGCGCCGCCAATCCCGATATACGTATCAGCTTCTGCGGCGATCAGGCCCCGGATATTGCATCACTCTGCCGGATTCGCGATGCCCGGATTGACACGGTCACCGTGCCGCCGACCAGGGAATGTCTGCATGTCCTGCCTTGGGAAATGCTGGTCCGCACCGGAACCGACAACCTCGCGCGGGTGGAGACGGCTCTTTCGGCCTGTGCCCCGGCAACCGTGTGCCGGCCGCAGATACTGGTCCCGGCATAAAAAACTTATATGAGCGCCAGAAGGGGCAAGCCGGGATACCGCCGCCGCGCATGAAAGTTTGACGGCACGCCGTTGCTCGTGCTTAGCTTCCCCCAACAATAAAAATGAATAAACAGGGAACCGCCAAATGAGAAGCCGCTCACAACACCAGACACCTGATTTGTATTCCTGCTGGCTTGACCGCGCCGAGCAGCCCCCCGCGCCCGCCTTGCTGGTGGGGCCATATTATGCCCGGATCAAGTCCGCCGTGGTTCACGTTGACAAGGGTGCAACCGCCCATTTCATGTGCGACGTGCTGGAAACCCTCCATATGGAGGCCGCCCCGGACAAGGACGGAATGTATACCCTCTGGAAATGCCTGCGGATCGATATCATCAGTGAAAACCAGCTCGACGATCCCGACTCCGAGCAAACCACCATGGGCCCGCCTATGACCTATGAAGAAGTCACCCGGGCGATGACCGTCATCCCGGCGGAATGGGAACGGGACGGGTTCGCCAAGGATACCCTGACACCCGAGGGACGCCCGGGGATGGGCAGCCGTTACATCGGCCCGCAGCCATCCTGATCCGGCAGAATAATCTTGCCTTTCAATTCTTTTACATATATATAAATCGCGATATTTTCACCAAGACAAAGGAGCCTGCTCATGACCTCCGCCAAGACCGCCTTCGCCCCCGCTGTAATTAACGAAGAAGCTATTTTCTGGCTGAATGCCTCTGAAGCGCCACGAGATGCTTTAAGAAAAGCAGGCGCCCCGGTCCCCGTCATTACAGCCGACGACCGCTATGTTGCAGCCCAGCGCGCCCAACAAGCACAACTGAAAGCGCAACCATAATGGATAACAACGCTTCCGAAGCCCTGGGCAACCCCGCACTGGGTAACGATGCCGATGCGGCGAAAGACCTGCTCTTTCGCGGCGCCGATGTGTCGTGGGACTTTCATGCTGCAGCCCAGAACGCAGCATCACGCGGACATATCGAGGTTCTGAAACTGGTTCTGGCCGCCGACCCGGAATTCCACGAAACGAAGTCAGACGCCATGCGCGCCGCAGGGCGGGCCAATAGATTCGATGTCAATGAATGGCTGATAAATTCGGCGAGCATGGACACCGATCCGCAAAGACGCGCCCTGCATCAGGTCTTTGTCAACGCAAGACAGGCACAGGATCGCCCTGCGGCGGATCGTGCACTGGACCAGATTGTCACACTGATGTTCCCGCGCCCGCCAGCTGTCGCTTAAGGTTATTTCCCGATACAAAAATCACGGAAGATGATGTCGAGCAAATCCTCGACATCCACGCGTCCCGTAATGCGGCCCAGCGCCCTCATTGCCAGACGCACATCTTCGGCCATCAGCTCGGGCAGGGGGGCATTCATCGCCCGCATCAGTGACGCACGGCATTCCTGCAAGGCTGAGCGATGGCGTTCACGCGTCAGTGATGGTGTTTCGCGCGTCCCGATCATCGTGCGGATCATATCATTGAGCGCCCGCGTCAATTGATCGATGCCCTGATTGTCTTTCACGGATAAAACAACAGGCGCAAGGCCGGAAAGCAACGGCGCTTCACCGTGCAGCCGATCACTTTTATTGAACACGATGATGGTATTCTCGCGCACCAGATTGACCGTGTGCTGATCCAGTTCAGGCAACAACCCCGCATCAAACACCAGTACGCGAATATCGGCATCCTGCGCACGCTTCAAGGCACGGCGGATACCTTCACCCTCGATACTGTCCTGCCCCTGATCGCCGATCTGGTCGGGACGCAGGCCCGCCGTATCCGACAGGATCACCGGAAAACCGCCGATATTCAAATGCGCTTCGATGATATCGCGTGTCGTGCCTGCATGTTCGGACACGATCGCGATATCACGCTGCACCAGCGCATTGACCAGTGATGATTTACCGGCATTTGGCGCACCAATAACAGCGACATGAATGCCGTCGCGCAGGCGTTCGCCGCGGCGATTGTCATTCAAATGCTCATCGAGATCGCGCAGCAAGGTTCCGATGACAGGGACAACGGCATGCGCTACCCCTTCGGGCAAATCCTCATCAGGGAAATCGAGATCGGCTTCCAGATGGGCGAGCGCCCGCGTCAGCTGCCCGCGCCAGTCGTCATAAAGTTTTGAAAGGCTTCCTTCCATCTGCGCCAGCGCCTGCGCTTTCTGCGCTTCCGTCTCGGCATGGATCAGGTCGGCCACCGCTTCGGCGGCGGTCAGGTCCATCTTGCCGTTCTCAAATGCGCGGCGGGTGAATTCTCCTGCCTCCGCCATCCGGTAGCCAGGCAACGACGAGAGCGTGCGCAACATGTCGTTGATGACAGCAACGCCGCCATGAATCTGATATTCGATAACATCTTCGCCGGTGAAGCTGTGCGGCGCGCGAAAGGGGAGCACCAGCGCATGATCCATCGTCTGTCCGTTCTGCGGATATTTCAGCTGCAGCAAATGGGCCTGACGCGGCACAAAATCCTGACGGCCCGACAGCGCATGCAACCCCGTGAAAGCCGCAGGCCCGGACACGCGCACAACCGCGACTCCGGACACGCCCCACGGGGTGGACAATGCATATATTGTATCAGGCGCACGCATGATGACAGGAAGGCTCTAACGCTTATTTCTTGGCTTTTTCAGGGGCAGGGCTATCGACGTTGGCCGACATCGGGTTCATACCCATCTGCATCTGTCCCCAGAACATTTTTTGCATCTGTCCCCAGTTTTCCATGGTCACCGGCAGCCATGTCTTCATGAATGTCTCGGGATCGAGATTCTGCAGGTTGTCAGCCATGCGGTTTTCCAGCTCCTTCATCATTCGCTCCTGCAGCGGTGCCACATTCGGCAGCCCGATGAAGGCACGGGCCTCTTCCGGGGTACAATCGACATTGACAGTCACTTTCATGGCTTTAGGCCTCCGCTTTCGGTCAGGAAAGCCTGAGGTGTAGCAGCTTTTGCCCGGACGTGCTAGAACTGCGCTTATGAGCATGAACGATCCCAAGGACCCTGACGGCTTCTCCGAACTCTGCAAAGCCTTCCTTCTTCTGAAGGATGAGGCCGAATGCCGCAGCTTCCTGATCGATTTGTGCACCCCGGCTGAAATCAAGGCCCTGTCCGAACGCTGGGTGATCGCCCGCATGCTGGCCGAGGGCGAAAGTTCCTACCGCGACATCTCCGCCGCCACCGGTGCCAGCACCACCACCGTGGGCCGCGTCGCCCGCTTCCTTGAAAAAGAGCCGTTCCACGGTTACCGCCTGATCCTCGACCGGCTGCGCAAAAAGGGCTGATTGCCCCAAAACCCCCTGAAATAACGACATAGAAGCCCTGCATCCGGCAGATGGCGATTTTTATTGACCTGGTGCGTATTAATGTAGTACTACAGTAGCACGAGTAATGCTTATAAAATTATAATAGAGAGTGTGTGATGAACCAGACCCCGGCTGCCGGCATTCGTTATAACAGGGACGCAGTGTGCCTGATCCTCCCTGATCAGAAGCGCCTGAAAGATGCGTTCCAGCTTGTGATGGCGGCTGCGGGTCTGGTTTACGAACAACCCGTCGAACGCAAGAAAAAGGGGATCACCCGCGATACCAGCGGCGAAATCATCGACACAACAACATGGCAGCTGCGTTCGGAAACGGCACTGGACTGGATTGCCGACGGCACCGCCGACCTCGCCGTCGTCGGCAAGGATACGCTCAACGAATGGCTGGCGAGCGGGCAGGGCGATGGCCGCCGCAACCGCCCCGAAATCATTCTGACAATGGACCGGGTTTCCCGCTGCCGTATGTCCCTGATATCCGACCCCTCCCTGTGGGTGCAAAGCATTGACGACATTAACGAGATGCGGATTGCGACCAAATATCCTGCAACACTGAAGCAGATGCTGGATGAAAAAGGCGTACGCCTGGCCCGCATCATTTACCAGAACGGAGAGGTCGAGAGCGCCATCGAAACCTGTCGCGCCGACATGATCTTCGAAGTCATCGACAGCGGCAACACCCTGAAAGCCTACGGTCTTGAAGAAAAACTGAAGGACAAGTTCGGCTGTACGTCGTCGGCTGTACTCGTGCGTACAAATGCGCTGCTTGACGCGGACAAGGAAAAACGGATCGCACAGATCGGCCGTCGCCTTGAAACCGCCGCCACCGAAGCCGGGCAACCCGGCCCGCGCGCACGTATTGCCATTCCGTCGCCCTCCCTGACCATCACGGCCTGATCCCCACGCCGGCGATCAGCACACCATCAGATTTTCATTTGACCTGCGGCATGGCGGGCGTATTCTTTCACGGAAGATGCTTTTCCCGTAAGGGCACGCCACAGAAAGAACCGCACATCATGACCATGATGACAATCTCCGCACGCGATGGCGGCACATTCAATGCTTATGTAGCATTGCCGCAGGTTCTGCCCGCACCTGTTGTCATCGTGATTCAGGAAATTTTCGGCATCAATCACGTCATGCGCGCCAAATGTGATGAGATGGCCACGCTCGGCTATATCGCCGTTTGTCCCGACCTGTTCTGGCGGATTGAACCCGGCATTGATCTAACCGACAAGACCGATGCCGAATGGGCGAAGGCGTTCGATCTTTTTAAGCGCTTCAATGTCGATCTGGGCATCAAAGACCTGCAGGCGACGTTCGATACCATGAAACAATATCCGCAAGGCACAGGCAAAGTTGGCTGCATCGGCTATTGCCTTGGCGGCAAGCTCGCTTACCTGATGGGCACGCGCGTCCACCCCGACTGCGCTGTCGGTTACTACGGCGTGGGTCTGGACGAATTGCTGAATGAATCGGCAACGATTCGGACACCGCTGATGTTGCATATCGCCGAAGAAGACAAGTTTGTATCCAAGGACGCGCAGGCCAAGATCATCGCGGCATTAAAGGATAACCCTCTTGTAACGCTGCACAGTTATGCGGGCATGGACCATGCGTTCTCGCGCATCGAGGGCACCCACTACAATGAAGCTGCCGCAGCACTGGCCAACGGGCGCACAGCGAAATTCCTGCAACAATATCTGAGGCAGGCCGCAGCCTGATCTGTACTTGGATTCATTTGACGACAACGAACCGCTGACAACGCCCAACCCGGAAATGTATGACGGGCCGGAACCCGTCCCCGATGAATTGCTGGAAAAGGCCGTCAAGAAAGTTCAGGAGGTCGCCAAGGGCAACGGCATGCGCGGCATTCAGGTGGCGCTGGGCGAATTCGAAGGTGAGATCATCAAGTTCGAAACATACGAACTCTTCAAGATGGATCCGCAAATCGCCGAGAAACGCGCTGTCGGCAAACAGGCAGGGGAAACCGCCGGATCACTATCCGACATGCGCACGAAAATGCAGATGATCGTGAATAACGCGACCATCAACGAAGATGTCAAAAAACTCGTCATCTCCATCCTGAAGAAACGCAAGGATATCGGCTTCGCGCTCGAAAACCAGACAGTTACATTCGACACGCTCGGCAAAACTTTCGTTGTCAACGACGTCTGCCCCACCTGCGGCGGCGCCAAGTACACCAAATGCAAAAACTGTTTCCATGACGGGCGCGCGAAATGCCACCGCTGCCGTGGCGCGATGGAAGTGGAGTGCCCTATGTGTCACGGGCATCGCACCATCGCATCAGGCGGGGGCCGCAAGACATGCCCGAAATGTAATGGCGGAGGCCGTGCACCCTGCCATGTATGCAACGGGCGCGGTTTCGTGAAATGCAAGGTCTGTGGCGGCGATGGCCGCATCAATTGCAAGGCCTGCAATGCCTCGGGCTGGAGCGCCCTGATCGGCACCCTGATCGTCCGCGCGAAATGCAGCTTCTGGTATGACAAGGATGCCCTGATCAAGGCTGAAGAATCACCGGAGCTGCCGCCCCTGATCGACGAACGCGGTCCGCGCATGGTCCTTGAAGGTCACGCACGGATCACGATCAACGAAGATCTCACCCGCCTCAAAGAACTGGATCAGGAAGCCAAGCCCGACGAATTCAAAATCCCGTACAAAGTCGGCCTGCCGTGGGGCGATATCAGCTTCCGCCTGAAAGACCGCGTCATAAACGGTAAATTATTCGGCCTCCTACCGGAGCTGGTCCATATGGATCCCTTCCTTGAAGAATCGCTCAAGCCAGCACTCGCGCAGCTGGAAGAAGCCGCGAAGAACCCGGCCATGGCGGCATCGTTGATCAAGGAAGCGACAAAGCTGCGTGCCATCGGCGAAGCGGTGGTGCTGGCTGCACGCATGGGCCACGCAAAGGCGCTGGAAGGACTGCAAAAACGCTACCCCTTCGGGCTGAAACCCGAAACATTGCGCCAGATGCTGATCAATGCCGATCTGGGTCTGAAGAATGTAACCAAAAAACCGCGCACAAACGGGCTGATCATCGGTTCATTAATGTCAGCCGCCCTGATGGGGGCCGTCTACGCCACGCCGCTGCGCAGCTATCTTTACCCGCTGATCCCCCGCACGGAAGCTCATATCGCAGTTGATGTACTGGTGCTTGTCATCTGCGCCGCCCTGACATGGATGACCATTCAGACGAATGCGGCCACGGCCTTGCGGCTCACGCTCGCGCATATCCTGACGCCGGAAAAACTGAAAACGATAACGCCCAAATCGGGGATGCTCGGCTGGGCCGGATGCGCGGCGGCTTTCGTCATCTGGTGCCTGATGATCCCGCTGTCCTCCGCCGCCGGACAAACCGCGCCCGACTGGTTTATCGCGCTGCTGGGAGTTGTTGCGCCGCTATAAGTGCCAAAAAAAGAAACGCCGCCCGGGTATTCCTTCATCGAAGGAAACCACGGAGCGGCAGTCTTACAAGGGCAACGACAGATCGGACTCTTAGGAGTTTTGAGGAATAAAGCTGGTCACTCTGAATGTTCCCCGATCGCTTTATTCCGGAAAGAAACTGTATATCTCTAGTCAGTCAGCGCCCGCAGGGCCTGCTCATTCCGGCAGGCGCGGTAATCGGCAATAGCCAGAGCCTGACCGCCACCGACTGAATCTCGCGGCTCCCAGACATGAAAGGCGACTGCGGGTGACTGACGACGCCGCGCCTTCACGGTCTCCTGCGGCCCCAGGGCAAACCGTACCCCGAAAACAAGACCGACAGCGGCCGCAGAACCGGCGGCATTCCGGTACTGCCTGTCAACAGCGGCTGATTCATTCTGTTCCTGCATATTCTTGAGCAGGAACAGGCAGGGATCAGCCAGAGCTGACGATGAAGAGCTTGAAAGCGAGGCCTGTACGGCGGCCTCCTCCGCGGGCATCTCTGTGACTTCGAAAGCATGGGCCGCTGCGCTTCCTATGACAAGGCAAGCGACCACCATCACCATGATGCGCACAAAAAGCGCACATCCTTTACCGGACGCGACCTCGTCCGGTGCCCAAACCTTATTCATGATACCCATCCAAAAAACTGCGACTGATTATTGTGGCGACAAACACGCCGACCTGATCGCATCGTTGACTGTAACGGCGCGCGATCACATACGCCTATCTCTTCAGTCTAGGGGGAAAATAATGTTATGGCAAATACTATCGTTTCGAAATTATGTCGTAAGTATTTAAAATTATTCAATAATTTTATCAGCTATTCAGTCGGCGCGGGAATTTGCGACGGCACATTGGTGATTCCACGGTTCTTGCGGTAACGCTCTTCGTCCACCTCGCGGATAAGGTCGCTCCTTGTCGGATTCTCCCTGTCTTTGTCTCCGGCCGCTTCGCGATAAATAATCGCACCCCATCCCTGCCAGTTGGGCATCGGGCGGCAATGGTCACCCGGCGAGAGTTTTACATCGCCATCAAACGTATAGCTGAATTCGAGCATCAGTTGATTGCGCCGAAGGCGAACACCCGAGCGCAAGGCCCCGTCGTCGGATGTATACGATACCAGTGAGCGGCGATCATATTTGCGGCAGGGCTGCGACGATGAAGAGGACGCTTCACGCGCGACAGAAGCGGGGACAGGTCGATCCTCTCCGACAGGCGGCAGGCCCATGCGTTCCCGCGTCAGGATTTCGCGTCGCAGATCTTCCCGCAAGGCTTCCCGACTGATCGCCGACAAGTCGAGCGGTGGTAATTGCTGCGCAAAAGTCTGTGCTGAAAAAGCGGCTGTAAGACCCAGCGCACATGTCGCCAGATTGCTGCCCCGCAAAATTTGTGCGATGCCAGACATTTATTATCCCTGTTACTTTTATTTATATGGCGACGAGCTTAGCAAGGCCCGCTCTTTTGAGTCCAGAAAAAGTAACAGGCCGCGTTATCACGGGCTCAGCATTTGCTGCCAGTTTCCGCCTTTGCACCAGCGCATGCCGCTACCGGCGGAATATTCCCGGGCACCCTCCTGGGAACAGGCCCCATATCCCTGACAGGGTACATCCACCCTGTAGGTGGCCATACTGGCCCCCCAGTTTCTGCTCGTAACCCCGGACTTCTCCGCCCAATAGGTATTCATGAGGCTAACCTGATAATATCCCTCGCTTGCCGTATTGTTCGTATCTGCCACGCCGCCGGTACTGCCGGTGCGCTGTCCGCCCGTGAATGAATTGCTCCACGTCCCCGCCGCATCTTCAACCGGGCCGTTGGTGTTGATGCATCCGAACAACAGCTGTTCCTCGTAATTCGTACTGCCGATAAAGAACAGGCTGTTTGGCGCCGTCCCGTTCCCCGAATTGGCTCCGGAATAATCAAGAGCGGCTGCTTTATAAAGATTGGTCGCAGACGAAGCTGTCAGAGCCTTTCCGGTGTCAACTGCCGCACTATAGTTCACAATAATGTTTCCCGTACCTGCGGATACATTCGACAAAGAAAAAATATAGGCGCTGCCGTTTGTCGTTGGAAAAGACTGGATATCGTTTGACAGAGACTGTCCGTTCCAGGTTACGCCCGTCACCGTTCCTTTTGTAGCCAGACAGACAAGCAATGTTTCGCCTGCATTCAGGCTGACCCCGGAAAGCGCTGTCCACGATGAGATCGATGTCTTGTTGCTCGCTGCACCTTTTGCTGTAACCGTAACCGTTGGTGCGGCAGAACGAACGCATTCGATCGGCAAATAGTCCGTGCCGTCACAAATCTTGTAAGACCCCGACGCGGATTCGTATGCAATTCTCGCGGCGCTGCTGCATGACTCGTATACAGGCATGGTCTGATAAATAAACGACCGCCATGTCGTTCCATCGCAAATCTTGTAAGAACCCGGGTTGAAGGCGCTGCAATCAGCCGCTTCGGAATAAATACCGAAGGAATAAGGTTGTGTGCCGTCGAAATCATGAACTGCACAGGAACCGTCTCCATCTGACCACTCGCAACAAGTCGCGGTAGGATAGGTTTCGCAAAAGGCGCGGCACGCGCCAGAGTTGCCAGTGACTGTTGAATCTATAGGGGTGTTCAACGGGTTACAGGTCATGCCTCCCATCATTGCCCCGCAGCCGCCCCCGCCCGGGAAAAACTCAAGCGCCCCCGCCTCTCCTGCGGGTGATGTACAGGCCGCACGCACCGGCAACGGCGCATACACAAAGATCGCAAGGAACAGAACCGAAAGAAATACCGATTTTACCATAAAGAGTAATACTCCACGAATGCTGCGTATGCGTACGCGCCATCCTCACCCCTTATAATAAAGCATCTTGTTTAAACTATTCGGAATCAAGAATTGCCGAGAGATTCCGTCCCCCTGTAAAAAACTATACTTTGGAATAGGAAATTAACTTCCCAAAAAGGGATGTTTTGTTATCATGAAGTAGCACAACACAACAAACGTGGTTGTCATCATGCGTTGGACCGGTATACGGCTGCTTCTAAGCGTAATACTTCTCTCTTCCGGCCTCGCTCCCCTTTCAGCACAGGCCGCGGAAACCCAGCCCGGCGACGCCTGCAGCGTGGCAGGCCAGTCTCGCCATGTCGGCGGGCCCGAAAGCGCAGTGGCGGGTTATACCCTTGTTTGTAATGGCACAATCTGGGTGGCGGTCAAAGAGTGGGACCCCGCCTCGGGTCAAACCCTCTTTCAGGTCGGAAATGATAACGGCAGCTGCACGGCGGCCAAGAATGGCCGCATCCGTTTCGACAGCAATGATGATCCCCCCTGGCAATATTGCGATGGGTTAGCGTGGCACCCTTTTAAGCAACCCCGGTGCCAGAACAATGGTACCGGGGGATGTTTCCTGGATCCGCAGCGCATGAACAGCGATCCTGATTTCATTCCTGAAAATATTGTTTCCGGAACCAACATTCTCGGCGTTGTCGGTACGCTGGTCGAGGGCATGAACACCCTCACCATAGATGCCGGTCTCTTTGCCTCCTGTATCGTCAACAGCGCGGGCGTTGCAAAATGCTGGGGCGCGGGGACCACAGGACAGATCGGCGATAATAATTTCACCACCCCCGCAGGCCCCGTATTCGTCAGCGCGGGCAGTCTGAGCGGCACCGCATGGACGAATATAACCGTCGGGCAGACAAACAGTTGCGGCATCCGCGACAATGGCAGTGCCTGGTGCTGGGGGCAGGGCAGCTATGGCGCCATCGGCAATAACAGCACCGCCAATCAGGGTTCGCCGTCCGTTGTCAACGCAACCGGCACAACCGGCACCGCATGGACCGATATCGATGCCGGCGGCTTCCATATCTGCGGCATTCGCAATGATGGTACTGGCTGGTGCTGGGGGAACGATGGCAATGGCGGACTGGGCAATGGTGCAACCGGCGGCAACCTGAGCGCCCCCAGCCCGATCACGCTCACGGGCGTCACCGGCACCGCGTGGACCAAGATACGCAACGGATACAGCAACAGCTGCGGCATTCGCAATGACGGCACCGCATGGTGCTGGGGCTACAACTATTACGGGGCGCTGGGCAACGGCAACACCACGCAGCAAACCGCGCCGGTTGCGGTTTCAACCGCCGGTGTCAGCGGCACGTCATGGACCGATATTTCTGTCAGCATCGGCTATCATGCCTGCGGTATCCGCAATGACGGATCGATGTGGTGCTGGGGGTACGGCGAAGACGGTGAGATGGGGAACAATACATACACGGTCACCAATACGACGCCCAAACTGGTTGATACCACAGGCGTCACCGGCACCGCGTGGACCGGCGTGGCAACCCAGCAATGGTCCAGTTGCGGCATCCGTGACAACGGAACCGGATGGTGCTGGGGCTATAACACATACGGACAGCTGGGCAACGGCACGATTGCAATGGCCAGCCTGCCGCAGCAGATCAGCACATCAAATGTAACAGGAACCGCATGGACATACCTGACCGGCGGGGGATTGTATGCGTGTGGCGTCCGTAATGACGGCACTGCATGGTGCTGGGGTGATCCGACGTACGGCGCGCTGACCAATGTTGATTTTGGCGCCATTCGTGCCGTGGCGGATTAACGGGCAGATATATGCGAATAAAACGATGGCACTTCCTGATCTTCGCAATCCTGCTGCTGGCAAGCGGTGGCCGTGACGCACACGCGGCCGATCCGGCGCCGGGCGATGCCTGCACCATCAACAAAGCTGTGATTATGACGGGACAGAACAAGATGATCTGTCTGGCAGGGACATGGAATGTGCTTGAAAGTTATGACGCAACCGGCACATCGCTGACACAAATCGGTAACGACAGCGGCAGTTGCACAGCCGCAAAAAATGGCCGCGTGCGATACAGCTCCGCGCTTTCGAATATCTGGGAGTACTGCCATAACGGCTCATGGCAACCCTTCACCGAACCTGAGTGCGTTGAAAACGGAACAGGGGAATGCCATCTCGCAGCGACACGCTCGGCATCGGATGCGCACTTCCTTCCCGGGAACATCAAGAACGGCGTGAATATTCTGGGTGTCACCGGCAGCAATACCGGCGACTATGGCCCGCCCGGCACCACGTCGTACACCGCCCTTGAAGGCAAGG
>Ga0075163_10003403_pt1 | contig 21375 bp, 16 predicted proteins | sample JI1023141ADNA_FD_71478 | JGI IMG/M metagenome (GOLD analysis project Ga0075163, IMG submission 71478) | Wastewater effluent complex algal communities from Wisconsin, to seasonally profile nutrient transformation and Carbon sequestration -... | ecosystem: Engineered > WWTP > Effluent > Algae... | reverse complement strand
ATCCCGCCGCCACATCAATCTCCCCGGCGTGGCGGTCAATCTCCCGCCGCTGACAAAGAAGGATTACGCTGACCTCGATCTCGGCGTGGAGCTAGGCGTTGATTTCTTTGCGCTCAGCTTTGCCCGTGAGCCCGCGCACATCCAGCATGTGCAGCTCTTGCTCGACCAGCGAAACTGCAAGGCGCGTGTCATTGCCAAGATCGAAAACCAGCAGGCGCTGGCGAATCTCGATGCGCTGATCGAGGCGTCGGGTGGCATCATGGTCGCTCGCGGCGATCTCGGCAGCGAGTGCCCGATCGAGGATCTGCCCATCATCCAGCGCAAGATCGTCGAGCGCTGCTCCTACCACGGCCGGAAGGTCATCGTCGCCACGCAGATGCTCGAGAGCATGATCGAGAACCCCGTGCCCACGCGCGCCGAGGTCACCGATATTTTTAACGCCGTCGTCGAGCAGGTCGATTGCGTGATGCTCAGCGGCGAGACCAGCGTCGGCAAATATCCCGACAAGTGTGTCGAGGTGCTCGACCGGGTCATCAGCCGGATCGAGAAGAACTATCCGTCCGACCGCTTCGCGTCAGACGCACCGCTCAAGACGAACAAGCACAAGACCGTCAAGGCCGCCATCTTGCTGGCCAACTCCATCCCCGGCTCGAAGCTCATGGTCTTCACGTTGCGCGGCATCATGGCCCATCTCCTCGCGCACCAGCGTCCTGAGTTTGCTCCGATCTTCGCCTTCACTCCAAAGCTCCACGTCAGCCGCACGCTTCACATGGCGCGTGGCGTGCATCCCTTCGTTATGGACTTCACCAAAGGCAACCCCGAGGCAACGATCCACGCCGCCCTCGAAGTCCTCCACACCAAGGGCTTCGTCCAAAAAGGCGACCCCATCGTGATCCTCAGTGATGCGCTCTACGACGAAATGAATGTCGAGGCGATCCTGCTGCGTGAGGCCTAGCCGAGAGGCTCGTCCGAGTCTGGTTTCCTTTGGGTAGCAGCGCCGACTCTAGGCCAACGACTTCGCCGCCTCGCGCAGCAAGGCTTCGGTTGTGTCCCAGTCGATGCAGGCGTCGGTGATGGACTGGCCGCGCACGAGCTTGTCGAGCGGCTGGGGAAACTTCTGGTTTCCGCCGACGAGGTTGCTCTCGAGCATCGCTCCGATGACAGATGCATCGCCAGCCGCGCGCTGGCGCACGATCTCGCGGAAGACGGTGGGCATGCGGTTGTGATCCTTGGCGCAATTGCCGTGACTGGCGTCGATCATGATCGCGGGCTTGAGCTTGGCGGCCACAAGTCCGTCGCGCGTCTCCATTACATTGTCCGCGCCGAAGTTCGGGCCGTCCTCGCCGCCGCGCAGGATGATGTGGCAGTCGGGATTGCCGCGCGTGGTGACGGCGGATGCGATGCCTTCATCGCTGACACCGAGAAAAGTCTGCGGCTGCATCGCGGCCTTGATCGCGTTGATGGCGGGCGTGATGTGGCCAAACGTGCCATTCTTGAATCCGAGCGGCATAGACAAACCCGAAGCCATCTGCCGATGCGTCTGTGACTCCGTCGTGCGCGCGCCGATGGCGGACCACGAAATCAGGTCGGCGATGTATTGCGGCGTGATGGGATCGAGCAGCTCGGTCGCGGTGGGCAGGCCGATGTCGATCACGTCGCGCAGGATGCGGCGCGCGAGGCGGAGACCGTCCGGGATATTGCAGGTGCCGTCGAGATCCGGGTCCATGATAAGTCCCTTCCAGCCGACGGTCGTGCGCGGCTTCTCGAAATAGACGCGCATGACGATGAAGAGCTTGTCCTTCAACTCGGCAGCCAGCTTTGCCAGCTTCGCCGCATACTCGAGTCCTGCCTCAGGATCGTGGATCGAGCACGGCCCGACGACGACGAGAAAGCGATTATCCTCTCCAAAGATGATCTCGCGAATGTCGCGTCGCGATTCGGTGATGAAGTTTTTCTGTTGCTCGCTCGGAGCGATCTCAGCGCACAAAGCCTTCGGCGAAGGCAGGGCGATGTTGGAGGCGATGTGGAGGTTTGCGGTCTGGCTCATGTCGCCTCTCCATAGAGCGTGAATCGGCCTGCTTCAATCTTCCTGCACGACTGGATTCTTGGGTTTGAGCGCAGCGTAGAGGACGAGGCTGGCGAGAATGATGGCTCCAGCAATCAGAGGAGCAGTGCGCTGGGCAATGTCGGCACTGGTGATGGCGGTATGCACACGCACGATGACGAGCATGGCGCACACGAGGGCGCCGAGCACGGGCACGATCAGCGGAGGCTCGAATCCTCCGCGAGGCTCGCCAGGGCGGCGTTTGAGAATGACGAGCGAGATGTTCACCGTGGTGAAGACGATGAGCAGGAGCAGCACGGTGGATTCCGCGAGTTGTTTGACGCCGCCACTGAGGATGAGCAGCGAGACGATTCCGAAGAGCACGAAGACGGCGACATGCGGCGAGTGGCGTTTCGGATGGATGCTGCCAAGCACGGCGGGCAGCAGGCCCTGGCGGCTCATGCCGTAGAGCAGGCGCGAGCCCATGAGATAATTGAGCAGCGCGGTGTTGCCGATGGCAAAGATGGTGATGAAGGCATAGACCGGCTTGATGCCGGTGAACCATGGTGCGGCGCGGCGGGCCACTTCCATGAGCGGGCCTTCGCTTTTTGCCAATTCCTGCCAAGGCACGACGGACACGGCGGTGATGGCGACGGCCATGTAGATGCAGGTGGCGAGGATCATCGCCCCAATGAGGCCGAAGGGCACGTTGCGCGACGGGTTCTTCACTTCCTCGCTCACGTTGAGGATGTCCTCGAAACCGATGAACGAGTAAAACGTGAGAACCGCGCCCTGCATGATGAGCGCGAAGGTGATGCCGGAGCCGACGCCGCCTTCCACCGTGTCACCGGGCGATTGAAAGTAGTCCACGCTGCCCCAATAGCGCATGCCGACGGCGATGATGAAAAGGAGGCCGCTGGCTTCGATGACCGTGCAGAGGATGTTCAGCCACATGCTCTCGCGGATGCCACGATAGATGACGCAGCCGACGAGGAAGACGACTCCGATGGACGCGAGCTTCACGGTCAGGTCCGTCGGCTGCCATTGCAGCAGTTCCTTGATCTGGCCGACGATGGCTTGCGATCCCGTGGCCATGCTCGTCAGGCCGCTCATCATCACGGCAATGCCGATGACGTAGCTGAGCAGAGGCTTGCCGAGCCCGCGCTGCGTGACATACGCCGCGCCGCCAGCCTTCGCATACCGTCCGCCGACGCAGGCATACGAGAGGCCGGTGAGCATCGCGCCGATCATCGCCATGAGGAAGGCTAGCCACACTGCATTGCCGAGGCCCGCCGCCGCTTTGCCGATGAGGGCGTAGATGCCCGCTCCGAGCATGGAGCCAAGGCCGTAGAACATGATCTGCCAACCGCCGATGGTCTGGCGCAGAGTTGGGGGTGAAGGGGAAGTGCTCATGAGATCGCTCGGGCCGTTGGTCGCTGCCGATGAAAGCCCCCGATCCTACTTCACGGCAATCTTTTTCTGCCAATAAAGCCGGATGCCACCAGCGCACATGGTCGTCGAGTTGGCCCGCTCATAGACGGACCACAAGTCGTCGTGAACGCCAGATCGGATCGCAACCGAGCGCTCCGCTTCTTGAAAACGGGAGCGCGTTTCATCCTCGGTCTCGTTCTGGTCGAGCGATGCCTTCACGCAGGCAGACACTTCCCGGATGCGCTCGGCATAGGACATCAGATGGCCCTGCACATCCCGCACCTCACCGAAGTGCGTCAGATAAAGCCGGGCAAATCCACCGCCGAGCAGGCGCCCCACGGACTGGACGTACTCATCCAGATCAAACTGTGGCGGTGCGGCGGCGACTGAAATGTAGCCGCTGTTTTGCAGCCGAACGCCTGCGACATCGCCGGTAAAGCAAACATCGCCGATGATGTATGCGTTATGATGTCGCGCATGACCGGGCGTGTCCCACGCGGTGATCGCCGTGTCGCCGACGGTCACGCTTTCGTTGTCCTGAAGCACGAGAACGCGATCCGCCGGTGCCGGAAGAATCTCGCCCCAGAGCGAATCCATCGCCTCGCCATAGACCATGCGCGCGCTTTCAATGAGTCGGGCCGGGTCAATGAGATGCCTCGCGGCATTCGGATGGCAATACACCATCGCCCCCTGCTGCGCCCACCAACCCGCCGCGCCGGAGTGATCGAGATGGATGTGAGTCACGAAGACATGTTTGATCGCCGACGGCTCATGCCCAAGCTCGCGAATGCCGTTGATCAGCGCCTCATGACACGAACCGGGACCGGTTTCGATGAGAGCGAGTTCATCGCCAGTCTCAAAGAGATAGGCGGCGATGACACCGGGAACTCCTTGGAACCGGAGGTCAATGGTGTGGATTTGCATGGGCGATCTGTGCGGGCCAAGATCCCGCTCCACTTACCTCATCGCTTCGAAACGCTTCCGCAGCAGATCCTTCTGGCTCATGCCGCCGAGCTTGGCCTGCGTGTCGTCGATCCACTTCTGCTCGGACGCATTCTTCGTCGGGCGCTTCACCTGGTAGAAGACGCCGAACTTTCCGGGAGCGAGATTGTCCGCGAGCTTGAAGGCGGCGATGTCGTCGGTCACGTCGTGTTGGGTCTCGTCGATAACATCGAAAGTGCCGCCTTTGCGCGGGGTGCTGTCGTCGAACGCGCCGGGGTAGAACATGACGCACTCGCTGAGGCACTCGACGACGCTGAATCCGTCATGAAGGATGGCGCGCTCGAACATGGCCTCCATGTGCTTTACCTGCGCGGCGTGCGTGCGACCGATGAACGTGGCACCAGTGGCGAGGAGCTGCTTCATCGGATTGATGGGCTGGTCCACGGCACCGATGGGGTCGGTCTTGGACTTGCGGCCGATCGGCGTGGTGGGGCTCGTCTGGTTCTTCGTGAGGCCATAGACGAAGTTGTCCATGATCACATAAGTGAGCTTGATGTTCTTGCGGGCGGCGTGGCTCAAATGATTGCCACCGATGGAGAAACCGTCGCCGTCACCGCCGAAGACGAACACATGCAAATCAGGACGGCTGAGCGAGACGCCGGTGGCGAGCGGAAGCGCGCGGCCATGGATGAAGTGGATGCCGTGCGTGTTCATGAAATACGGGAAGCGCGACGAGCAGCCGATGCCGGCGACGCAGACGATCTTCTCCTGCGGGTACTGCAGCTTTTCGAGCACGCGGTAGAAGATGTTCAGCACGGCGAAGTCACCGCAGCCGGGGCACCACGTCGGGTGGTCGGCGGTGAGCATTTTCTTCGTCAGCTTGTCGGCTGGCGCTTCAGTGGTGGTGGAAACGGCGGTGGTGGCGGTGCTCATGGCGTTAAGAAGCGAGGAGAATGTTTGTCGTGTCGGTTAATCAGGCGACGAGAGTTTTTTCCACCGCCGTGACGATCTCACGGATGCGGAAGGCGAGGCCGTCGGTCTTGCAGACGGACTGGATGGACGGCAGCGCGTAGCGGGCGCGCATCAGCATGGCGAGCTGACCGTAGCCGTAGAGCCCGGAGTCATTCATCTCAACGACGACGACGTGCTTGTAGCGCTTCAAGATCGCCTCGACGCCGTTCGGCATCGGGTGCAGGTGGCGCAGGTGGACGGCGCCGACCTTGTGGCCCTCGGCACGAAGGCGGTCGGTGCTCTCCTTGATCGGGCCGTAGGTGCTGCCCCAACCGACGAGGAGGACATCGCCTTCTTGATCGCCGTGGATGACTGGAGCGGGGAGTTCCTCGGCCAGTTTAACCAGCTTGTTACGACGCTTGGCCGTCATGGCGGTGTGCATTTTCGGGCTGCCGCTCGGGTGGCCCCACTCGTCGTGTTCGAGACCGGTGACGATGGGATACTTCCCGCCGGCCATCTTGCTGCCGGGAGGCGCGTGACGGGTGACTTTGTCGAGCGGGTAGGGTTTGAAGTCTTCGCCGCGCGGTGAGATGTCCAGTTGGGGCTCCATCCAGTACTTGTCGAGGTCCGGCTCGTGGAAGGCTTCGATGCGCGAGGAGAGGGCCTGATCACTCAAGATGATGACCGGGCAGGAATACTTCCGTGCAAGCTGGCAGGCCTCAAAGGCGACGTAGAAGCAGTCTTCCACGTCCTTCGGCGCGAGCACGATGCGCGGGCAGTCGCCGTGGCTGCCGTAGATGGCCTGCATGAGGTCGGACTGCTCCACGCTTGTCGGCAGACCGGTCGAAGGGCCGCCACGCTGGACGTTCACGACGATCAGCGGGATTTCCGCCATTGAGGCGTAGCTGAGCGCTTCCATTTTCAAGCTCAGGCCTGGACCCGCGCTGCCGGTGATGGCGAGATGGCCGGCGAAACCAGCGCCGATGGTCATGCAAACGGCGGAAAGCTCATCCTCAGCCTGGACATAAATGCCGCCGTACTTGGGCAGCTCCGCGCGCAGCGTCTCCATGATCGACGACCACGGAGTGATCGGATACGCGGCGCCGTAACGCACACCACCGGCGAGCAGGCCCATCGTGAGCATCTGATTGCCGTCGGTGCTGATGCGGTGGCCGTCATCGGAAGCCTCACCCGGAGCGAGCGCGAACTGCTCGATGTCGCCGATCTGATAGGCGTAGCCGGCGTCGAAAGCGAGCAAGGCATTGCGCAGGACGCTCTCGTCCTTCTTGCCAAACTGGCGGCTGATGATGCCGACGAGCTTTTCCTTGTCGAGTTGGAACACTGCGACGAGCAGGCCCATCACAAAGAGGTTCTTGCCCCGATCTTTCGCCGAGCCGCCGATGGCTTCCACGGTGGCTGCGGTGAACGGCACGCCGATGTGGTGGATGCCGCGCTCATGCTTGAGTTCGTTCACCATGCCCGAGTCATACAGGCAGATGCCGCCATCGCGGAGGGAGCCGAGGTGATCGTCGTAGCTGTGCTGGTAAAAGGCCACGAGCACATCGCTTTCATCGCCAGCGGTGAGTACCTCTCCTGAACCGAGATGCACCTGGAAGATCGAAGGCCCGCCGCTGATCGTGGACGGGATGGTCATGTAGGTCATCACTTCCTGTGCTGTCCGGCCGGCGAGGCGGGCGAGAAAGCCGCCGATGGACTGGATGCCGTCCTGTGAGTTTCCGGCGAGACGGATGACGGCGTTGCGGAGCGTGGTGGGTGAAGACGACGAGGGAGCTGTGGCAGTTGACATGGCTTTGGTCGCGGCAAAAGACGCGTGGAGGGATTTTTGGGGACGGCGATTCTAGCCCGCATTCCCGAGGAATCAAATGCCTCGATCAATGACTTTCCGAAGCTGGCCACCCCACTCCGTATGGGCTACAGGAGTTCCCACAGGCCAGATCATGGGCGCGCTGGGGCACACCGCGAAACATCGGCGCTTGCGCTGGCTCGTGCCTGTAGCACGATGCGGTCATGAAAATTTTCATTGCCGCACTACTCGCCGCCGTCGTCTGCTTCTTCTGGGGCTATGTGTCTTGGATGGTCCTCGGCTGGCATGAGAACGGGATGCACGGCTTTCACGATGAGGAGGCCGTCGCCGAAATGATGTCCGCGAGCAAGAGCGCCCAGGCTGGGCATGGCATTTATGTTCTCCCGTTCATGGATCACGCCCCGAAGGACTCCGACGCCGCCACGAAACAAGCAGTGCAGGACAAATACCAAAAGGCAATGGAGGACGGCCCCTTCGTCTATGCCGTCGTCCGCCCAGGGAAATCGCATTACAGCATGGGGAACAACATGATCGCTGGCTTCATTCGATCCTTCTGCGCAGCCCTGCTGCTTGCCGGATTTCTGAGCATCACCACGGTCCCCTACTCGGCCCGCGTCGCATTTTGCGCGGCGGCCGGTCTGTTTGCCGGACTCGTGGTGGACGTGCCCATGTGGACGTGGTTTGAGACACCGACCCGCGATCTGGTGGTCAACATGGTGGACCACATCATCGAGTGGACGCTTGGCGGCCTCGTGCTCGGTGCCCTAGTCGGCAAAGACCCGACGGCAGCGCACGACCGGAACCACTAGGACCTCGTGTGCCGCTTCCTTTTTGCCTCCTGTTTCAAGAACAGCGGCTCCAGATGCTCGCGAATCCAGCCGAAGGCCGCCTCCAGGCCCTGCTCGCGATAAACGACGCCGATCTGCGCCTCCACCTTTGTTGGCTCGCCAAAGCAATTAAGGAACTGGTTGCAGGTGAAGCGTGTCTTCATCTCCGCATCGACTGTGCCACGCTCCCGCAGCACCCAGGAGCGGACGTACAACTCCAAGGCGGCGTCACCGAGCCAAGCGTCGGCTTGATCTGTCGTGGCTGATTTGGCTTTCACGAGATGAACAGCGCCTGTGAACTCGGCCTCCGGCGACGCAGGTCGAGGGGATCTCCGGTCTTCTTGGCCTTCTCCAGCGCTTCGGAGTAGCGCGCCTCCACTTCTTTTCTCACATCCTGTCGAAGCGACTTCTCCAGCCGCTCTGCGCCATCGCTGACAAAACTGAGTTTCATGTCTCGCTGAACACGGAAGGCGGTGTTGCAACCGCCTTCCGCGCCATTGGATTCTCTACTTCGCCGCTGCGTACTGCTTCGCCACCTCGGCCCAGTTCACCACGTTCCACCATGCGGCGATGTAGTCCGGGCGCTTGTTTTGGTACTTCAAATAGTAGGCGTGTTCCCAGACATCGATGCCGAGGATCGGGGTGCCGAGGTCGGTGTCGGGCACCACGCCCTTCATCGTCGGGTTATCCTGATTGGCCGTCGATGTCACGGCGAGCTTGCCGTCTGCTTTGACAATGAGCCAGGCCCAGCCGGAGCCGAAACGCTTCGTGGCGGCGTCGCCAAAGGCCTTCTTGAAGTCATCAGTGCTGCCGAAAGTACTCTGGATGTCGGCGGCCAGCTTGCCGTCGAGGCCGGGGCCGCCAGCGGGGGCCATCCAGTTCCAGAACCAGGAGTGATTCACATGACCGCCACCATGATTCCGCACGGCCATCTGCTGGTCCTTTTGCACGGCGTTGATGTCCTTGATCAGCGCAGCGGGATCGGCGGACTCTTGGCCGATTGCCTTGAGCGCATCCGTCAGCTTCGCGATGTAAGCGGCGTGATGTTTGTCGTGATGAATGGTCATCGTCATCGCGTCGATGTGCGGCTCCAGCGCTTCGGGAGCGTAGGGCAACTTCGGCAGTTCCAGACCAATGCCTGCGGCATGGGCGGAGGTGGATGAAATCACGGAGCCGGCAAGGGCAGCTCCACCAACATGAATAAAGGATCGGCGGTTCATAGGAAGGGTAGGTTGATTGTGCAACAGGAGAACGTCCGAGGGCAAGCAATTGATGCGCGGCTTTGCGCAATCTCCGCGTGAGGCTATGATGGCGGCCCCATGCCCGCCACCACTCACGCCCCAGAACTCCTCTCGCCCGCCGGCAACTGGGAGTGCGCGCGTGCGGCGGTGGCCCATGGCGCGGACGCCATCTACTTTGGCCTGCCGCGATTCAACGCGCGGCTCCGCGCCGACAATTTCTCGGACGACGACCTGCCGGAGCTGATGAAGTTCCTCCATCAGCATGGCGTGAAGGGCTACGTCGCCTTCAACACGCTCATCTTCACCGGCGAGCTGGCGGATGCCGAGCAGCAACTCCGCGCGATCGACGCGGCGGACGTCGATGCGGTGATCGTTCAGGATCTCGGCCTTGCGCGGATGGTTAAGGAGATCACCCCGGGCCTGCGGCTTCACGCCTCGACGCAGATGACAATCACCTCCCCCGAGGGGCTAGAGTTTGCCAAACGTCTGCGCATCGACCAGGCGGTGCTCGCACGTGAGCTTTCGTTGCGCGAGTTGGAGCGCTTCCGTACGAATGAGCATCCCGAGCTGCCGCTGGAGGTTTTCGTTCATGGTGCGCTGTGCGTGGCTTACTCGGGGCAATGTCTCACCAGCGAATCCCTCGGACGACGCAGCGCGAATCGCGGCGAGTGCGCGCAGGCCTGCCGCATGACATATCAAGTGGTCGTCGATGGCGAGATTCGCGACATGGGAGACAAGCGCTACCTGCTCTCGCCCCAGGATCTCTCGGCGGTGAATGAGATACCGAAGTTGATCGAGCTGGGTGTGAGCAGCTTCAAGATCGAAGGCCGTCTCAAGACGCCGGAATACGTCGCCGGTGTCACAAGCGTGTATCGGAAGGCGATTGATGCGGCACTCCTGGGAGCGCGGCTCTGTGAGCCGCCGGAAGTGGGTCAAAGACCCGCGGTCCCAGCGTCAGGCATCACGCCCGACGACCTCTACACCCTGGAGATGACCTTCTCGCGCGGCCTCTATCCCGGCTGGATGCACGGCGTGAATCACCAGGAGCTCGTCGGCGCGCGCCATGGCAAGAAGCGCGGCGCATTCGTCGGCACCGTGAAGGCCGTCGGCGACGAGCATGTCGAGATCGAGCCGACTGCGGTGGCGCTGAAGCCGGGCGACGGCGTTGTCTTTGAGAATCCCGCCGACACCGATCATGAGCAAGGTGGACGTCTGTATGGCGTGGCGCAGAACCGGCTGGAGTTCCAGCACGGCAAGATTCGCTTTGAAGGCATCCAGCCCGGCACGCGCGTTTACAAGACTAACGACCCCGCGCTCGACAAGCGCCTGCGCCAGACCTTTGAGAACGAGATTCCGACGCGGAAACAGCAGCACCTTGATCTGACGTTTCGCGGTGCCGTCGGTCAGCCGCTTGAGGTGTCTTGCGGCGCGGTGAAGATCACGTCATCCGTTCCGCTTCAGGCCGCGATGAAGCGTCCGCTGGAAGAGACCATCTTGCGCGAGCAGTTCGGTCGTCTCGGCGGAACGTCGTATGAGATTGGGAACATCGCCATGCATCTCGATGGCGAGGTCATCGTGCCAGTCAGCGAGTTGAATCGCATGAGGCGCGCTTTGGTCGAGGCTCTCGGAGCGAGCGGCACGGCCGAGACGATGCGGCCCGCGCAGACGCTAACGACCGCCGCCGACCTGCTGCCAAGACGAGAAAGCCTCCCCACGTCGGCTGCTACGACCGATCTCTCGACTCCCACGCTTCACGTCCTCTGCCGCAGCTTCGATCAGCTTGATGCCGCGCTCGAGTCCGGCGTCACGCGCATCTACGCCGACTTCGAGGACATCCGGCTCTATTCCGATGTCGTGAAGCGCGTGAAGGAACACGGGGGCGCGGAGATTTACCTCGCCACACCGCGCATTCAGAAATCGGGCGAGGCCGGTTTCTTCAAGCTCATCTCTCGGGCAGAGCCGCACGGCGTTCTCATCCGTAATCTCGGCGCGATTCAGTTCTTCAAAGACGAGGGGCTGCCAGTCACGGGCGATTTCTCGCTGAATGTGGCCAATCCGCTGACTGCGCAGATCCTCATCGAGGCTGGCTTGCAGCAGCTCACTGTTTCGTATGACCTCAATCTTGAGCAGGTGATCGACCTGCTCCGCGCCGCGCCGCCGGAGTGGTTCGAGCTGACGCTGCACCAGCACATGCCGATGTTTCACATGGAGCACTGCGCCTTCGCCGCGTTTCTCTCCACCGGCACTGATGCCACGAATTGCGGTCGGCCGTGCGAAAAGCATCGCGTGCATCTGCGCGACCGCGTCGGCATGGAGCATCCGCTGAAGGCCGATGTCGGCTGTCGGAACACGCTCTTCAATGCCGTGCCACAGACCGGTGCGCGCTTCTTTGAAGAGCTGCTCTCCGCTGGCCTGCGCCACTTCCGCGTTGAGCTACTGGAGGAGGGCCGAGACGAGGCCGCGCGCACGATTCATCTCTATCAGGAACTTCTTGCGGGCCGCGAGACGGGCGACGACGTTTGGCGCGATTTGAACGCGCAATCACAGCTCGGCGTCACTCGGGGCACATGGACGGAACTTCCCTGATCCATGGCGGTTATCTGAATTCACGCGCCACCGCAACCATGCACCACGACGACGATCTCGATGACTTCAGCCACCTGCCCTCGGTGGATGCGGCACCGTCGGCCGATGACAAGAAAGCACTCTGGAAGCAGCACAGCCGTCGCGCATCCGAGCCCGAGCACGTCCCCGAACCAGAGCCCGAGCACTCGCCGCAGGAGGTGCTCATGGAGGAGCAACTCCTCGCGCATGAGCTGCCTGTCGAGCAGGAGTTCATTGCCGAAGAGCATCCGAGCCACTCGCCCGAATGGGCCGAAGACAGCTATGTGATCGATGCGCCCGAGGTGGAGACGATCGCGGACACCCCTATTGAGGAAGAAATCCACGCCGAGCCGCCAGCCGAGGTACAAGACTGGGTGCGCGAGGCCTTTGAACTCTCCGCCGAGGAACCTCCAAAGAAGAAGCGCAGAGATCCCGAGGTGCATTCCGCTCGGACCGCCGAGCGCATTTCGGAGGAGCCCCGAGTGATTGAGGTTTCACCCGAGGAACTGCGCGCCATCGAGGCCCTGCGCCATGAAAAGGCTGGAAGAAAAAACCGCTCAAAGCCCGCCGCGAAGATCGAAGCCAGCGCCGAGCCCAAGAAGCCGGAGACGCCGCGAGCTGACGACCTCCCGAAGCAGCCTGAGCCTCCCGCCGACAAAGAATCCACCCACAAAGAGTCCGACGACGAGAATGCGCCCGCAGTCGTCTCGCCCGTTCTTCACCTCATCCCACACGAGGACGTGCCCGAGCCGGATGCGAAAGAGCGCTTCCGTCAGATGTGGGAGAAAATCGGCGGGCGTGCCCTCGCCACCAGCGTGGCCGTCCACGTCGCGCTGCTGGTCATCGCGGCCATGGTGATCATCAACACGGTCACCGAGAAGCAGGTGGACTTCCTCCCCGGCGGCGGTTCAAAAGGCGCAAGTGAGGCCGCGCAGAGCAAGCAATTCAAGGTGCAGCAGAAGCGAAACACCTGGCTCAAGAACAAGCCTCTCAAGCGTGTCGTCTCCACCAGCATCTCGCCAAACCTGACGCTGCCCGAAGCACCGCCCGACATGGATTTCCCAGACACAACCAAGCTCATCGGCGGCAAGGGCATGTCCGGTGGCGGGTTCGGAAGTTCAGGCGTCGGCAAAGGCTTCGGCTCCGGCATGGGCTTCGGTGGCAAGATCAATTTCATGGGCAACACCGGCGTGGGCCGGAACATCGTCTTCGTCGTCGATGTCTCCGCCTCTATGTCCGCGCAGGGCGACTCCGGCACCGGCAATCGCATCTCACGCTTCGATTTGCTCAAGCGCGAGCTGGTGAAGACCATCGGCCGCCTGCCGCCGAACACCCAGTTTCAGGTCCTCTTCTTCTCAGACTTCGCCTGGCCGCACAACGAGGTGGACAGCCGGAACCTCCAGGCCTTTGAAAAGTACGCCTGGACCATCTCACCCGACAAAACCAGCGTCCGCATCCCCTCTTACCGCTACGTCACCGCCTCCAGCACCACCGTCGCGCGCAGCATCCAGATCATCAATGACTCCGACAATCCCGGCGGCACCAACTGGGGCAGCGGCCTCTTCATGGCGCTCAAAGGCTTCCCAAAGCCCGACGTCATCTTCTTCATGACCGACGGCAACAAATCCGACGCCGAAGGCTGGGTGGACGCCGTCACCAAGCAGAACCTCGTCGGCGGCAAGCGCACCGTCATCCACACGACCGCCATGATGGAGCCCGATGCCGCCCAGGAGCTGGACCAGCTAGCCAAGCGCAACGGCGGTAACTTCACCATCGTCACCGCCACCGGCTTCACGCTCACGAGCGAGGAGTACTTCAAGGGGCAGCGGTAAACCTGAACGCCGTGATTAAAGAACGTCGTTATGCGCCGCGGTGTCCGGTTGAAATCCCAATCCCATCCATGAGATGGTGGGGCTGCTGACATTGTGAAACGATTGACGCAAGACTGGACGCTCGGTGTGAATGGTGCGTTGGTCCGGCTCCCATTTCTCTCATGTCACGGCTCAAGTCTTATCAGTATCTGGCACATGTGCGCGCGCTGGAGATCCAGTACTCGACGCTCGTGCGCGAGGCGCTGGGCTGGGTGAGCGTGCTCTCTGGGCTCGGATCGCGAAAGCCCGCAGTGCGCGCGGCAAAGCTGGTGCGTGGCATGGGGCTGATGGTTTCCCAAAAGTCGCAAAACCGCGTGGCGGCGATGTTGAGGAGAAGCCCAGGCATTGAGGCACCCGACGTTTGGCGGGAGACGATCTCGATGCATCACCAATATGGATCGGTCTTCCGCAAGCAGCCGGCGCTGACTCGGTCGATCGTGCTGAAAGCTCCCGCGCCCAATGGCGAGAAAGGCGTGCTGTTGCTGACCTATGAATACAACTGGGCCCGACTGCTGCTCGGGCTGGACGATGCGCAATTGAGGTGGCTGACGGAGCGCTTTCACATCGTGTTGTCTTCCAGTTCATCGCCCACCAGCTATTCGGCGCTGGCGCTGGCTGTCTCACGGATTCCAGACCTAGTTTTCGTGCAGGCATGCAACCCGGACGAGTATGAGCGCATCGAGCGGTTTCATCCCAGGCTCAGGAGTCTTCCAGTGATGCCGTGTGACTGGATCAAACCTGAGCTTTATCGACCCAAGCCCATGGCGGAGCGGACGAGAGATGTCATCATCGTGTCGTTTTGGGGGCCGGTGAAGCGGCACTGGGAGTTTTTTGCCATGCTCAAGAAGCTGCCCGCCTCTCTCAAGATCACGCTGGTCGGCCAGACGGATGGCGTGCGAAAGAAGGAGGACATGCTGCGGATCGCGAGAGATATGGGAGTGAAGCAGGATCTGGAAATGCACCAGTCGATCCCGGTGGAGAAGGTGGCGGAGCTTCAGTGTGACTCGAAGGTGTCGGTCATCATGACACGGCGCGAGGGTTGTTGCGTGGCAGCGGTGGAGTCTCTTTTCGCCGGGGCAGCGCTGGCGATGCGGTCTGACGCGCACATCGGTCCGCTGGCCTACATCAACGAGCAAACCGGGATGCTGCTGAGACCTGGACACACGGCGGCTGATCTGGCGGCACTGCTGGAGCGAGCGCCTGGGATGCGACCACAAGATTGGGCGTCCGAGAACGTGTCCTGCTATCAGAGCCACCGGAAGCTCGACGAGTTTTTCAACAAGGTGGCGCTTGATGAAGGAAGGCCATGGACGAGGGGCATCGTCATGCCCGTCTGGCGTGCCCATCCCACTTTTGCAGACTCGGCGGATCAGGAAAATGTGCGACCCATCTACGACGAACTGCACCGCCGAATGCCCCAGGTGTTCCCCGTCGATCTTGTGACAGAGAGTTGGCGATGACGCCTCATTTTTGAAACTCCTGAAACCTACACCCTCTGAACTCGTGCCCATTGAAGAGACAAGTCCACAAGGCCGCTTGCATCGCAGCATTCACTCCCGGCTGCATGTCCTCGGTGAACGACTACAGTCCCGCGAAGGCAGAGTAGCCATCCTGCGTGGATGCTTGCGCTGGGCGAGGATCGCGCTGCGCTGGACGACGGTGGCCTATGTGATTTTGCTCGTGCTGCACTGCCTTCTGATGAGGCATGTGGGTGAGAAGAACATCTTTTTTGCCTTCTGCCTTTATCTGCCTCCCGCTCTCTGGCTCCTTCCCCTGTTCATGCTGACTCCCCTGTGTGTGATGGTGCTGGAGTGGCGTGCATTGCTGGCGGTCGTAGCCGGTGTTTCGATCTCGGTGTTCGGGTTCTTTGGCTTCAAGCCGTCGCTCAGTGCGCAGGGCATTTCTCCGCCTGAGAAAAGAAGCGGGCGATCCCTGGTGGTGCTCACCAACAATCGCGGGCAGCACGACAACAAGAGCATGAAGCCCTTCAAGAATCTCGTGCTCCCAGATGTCATGGCTTTTCAGGAGGCTGGTGGAGTCTCGGGCCGCTACCTCGCCGATCCGGCCTACGCGGAGTTCAAGCATGGCCGTGATTACGGAGAGTTTTCCTTGGTGAGCCGCTACCCGATTATGTCCGTGGAGCCGGTGATGGCAGTCATCCAGCCGCCTGGCAAACCCAGCGCGGGTGCCGCCGCAGGAGTCGAGCAGACAATGATCGCCGCCCGATATGGCATCGATTTCGAGGGGCGGGGTGTGGTACTGTACAACGTGCATCTCCCCAGCCCCAGAGACACTCTTCGGTCCTATTTCCGGGGAGCGTTCCTCCTCGGCCTGATTGGGATTCCCGGTACTCCTTTGGGTGAGAAGCGGGCCTTGTACCAACGCGACTGGGATGTGCGCACAGAGATGGTCCGGCAACTGATCGCTCGCGTCTCACAAGAAGAAGACCCCGTCATTCTCGCCGGCGATTTCAACATGCCGACGTTTGGCTGGAATCACTCTCTTGTGACGACGGTGTTTCAAGACGCGCACGAGAAAGGGGGCGCGGGGTTTGGGTTCACCTTTCCAGGCGTCACCCGAAACCCGCTTTCGCTCGGTGGCCCGTGGATGCGAATTGATTATGTTTTTGCCGGAGCTGAACACTGGGAAGCCATTGCCTCCGTCGCCGAGTTGGACCGCGCTTCCCAACATCGGGCCACAGCAGCGGAACTGGTCTTGCTTCCACCGAGCCGCGTTCCCAGCGGCATTGACAAAGCTGACGCTCAAACGCTGCCGAATCGTTGAGCCTTCTGCGTGGATGCGGACTGCAAAAGCCGGGTAGCAACCCAAACCGACGAAGGCTGACTCTATCTCGCAGCCGATACTCAGTCGGAGATAGAGCGTGCGTATGCGACGGTGACGCCTCAGGAATACTTCGCCGAATGCACGGAGGCCTACTTCAGCCGCAATGACTTTTCCCCTTCACGCGGGACGAATTGAAGCAGCACGATCCCGAGATGCTCGCACTGCTGGAGAAGCTATGGGGTGTGAAGCTGGTTACTTCACCTTGATCGGGAAATTCCCCGTGGCGGCGCGTTTGTGGTTGTCTGTGACGCGGAGATGCACGCGGTAGGATCCGGGCTTTTCAGGGGCGAGGAAGGTGGCGGACGAGGCGTCGGCTTTGACGAGCCATTGCGGCATCGCTTTGGTTCTGCGCTCGCGGCCTTTTTCGTCCCGACCTGCGGATTCGGGTGTGACGGTCCAGTGATAGGTCAGCGGATCGCCATCGGGGTCGGTGGCTTCGGCTTGGGCGGTGAACTCGCTGTTGGCTGCGATTTCTTTTTTGGCGGCGTTGCTGGTGAGGCTCTTCAAATCGGGGGCGTGATCTGTTGGCGGTTGGCCTTTCCAGAGTTCGTGCATCAGGTCGCGGACGGCGGTGGACTCACCGCTTTCGGTGAAGATGCCGAACCAGGTGGAGGTGGCTTCCTGCTTCTGGCCCCAAAGGAAAACGTAGCCGCCCCAGCAGTCGCCGCCGGGCTTGATGGCGCTTTCGTAGCCTTTGCGAATGTCTCGTGCCTTGTTGCCGCTGGTCGGCTCGATGGGTGCGTCCCACGAGGTGCGGGGACTTTCCCAAAAGCCGCGTGCTCCGTATTCGGTGACGACCCAGGGCCGTGTCCAATTTGCCTTCGTGAGGTAGTCGCGAAGGCCATGGAGCGCGCCATAGGTGTTGATGCCGACAAAGTCGAGGCTTGGGGTGTGGGCTTGGAGTCCAGCGACCTTTGCGGGCTGCAATCCGGCGACGGCGGTGAAGGTTGGATGCGCGGGATCAATCTTCTTCACGGCTTTGGCGAGCACTTCGAGTTGCTTCCAGTAGGCGGCGTTCTCGCCATCGCCTTCAGCTTCATTGCCGAGTCCCCAAAAAAGCAGCGCCGGATGATCACGATACTGAAGTACCTCCTTCTTCACGCGCTCTGTCTGACGCGCGCAGTGCTCGGGTTTGGAATACGAGAACCAATTGCATTCCGGCTCCAGCCAAATGCCCGCACAAACGGTTAGTTCACGCTGCTGCGCCGCTTCGAGAATCGGCCCCAGGCCATTCGTGGTCCAGGTGCGGAAGCTGTTGCCTCCCGTGATCACGAGTTCATCGAGATGCTTGTCGCCCGCTGCGCCTTTGACAAAGTAGGGCTCGCCACCACGCGTGATGCCGACTCCTGGCACGATTTTCACCGGCACAGCCTCCGCAACTGCGTGAGTGGTCGCGATGGAAAGAAGGATTAGCGAGGTGAGGATCGGGCGGATCATGGGCGGACTCATCGTGTGTGGTTTTGAACGGCGCAAGACGACACGATCAGGGCACCAGCCGCCGATGCTCCGTCGGCGACATGCCGGTCACGGCTCGAAACGCACGTGTGAAGGCGCTGTGGTCCGAGAAGCCGCAGTCGAGCGCGATCTGGGCCACGCTGGCGTCCGTCTCACGCAGCAGGCGGCAACCCACGGTGATGCGCGTTTTGGTGATCAACTGCATGGGGCTGATGCCGTGAATGCGTTTGATCACGCGGGCAAAGCGGGCCGCCGTCATGCCAGCTTTTCGTGCCAGCGAGGAGGGACTCACGGGATCATCGTAAGCGCTTTCGAGATAGCGCAGCACCCTCGCGACTTCGGGCGAGACATCGTCACGACTCACGGGTGCCACCAGATCCTTCGAGATGCCGATGAGGCCCGTCACCTGGCCGCGTGCATCGCGAATGGGCAGCTTGCTGGTCAGGCCCCACACCGGCACATGGGGTTTCCGCCAAAACAATTCCAACCGCTCCACGATGGGCTGCCCGGTGCGCAGCACCTGCTCATCCTGCTCGGTGGGAATGCGTCCGTAGTCGCCGGGGCACACATCGCAGGGCCGCCTGCCTAGCATTTGCGATTTATCTCTGAGCCCGTGCCGTTCGACGAGCGATTGATTCACCACCAGATAACGTCCTGAGGCATCTTTGATGAAAAAAGCCGTGTCGTGCATGAGATCGGCAATCTGCTCGATCATGCGTGCGTCCATGAGCAGTGCGCCTTTCTGGGAAGGGATGCTTGGGAATGCTGCGGCAGCTTTTTTCATGCGGTGTGGATGCTCTAAAATGGCCGCAGGAGTGCCGCTTGCCACCCGTTTTGTCCTTGTGCGGCTTTTGACGGTGGCGGCGGCCAGAAAGGTCAAGACACCGGAGCTGTCCCTGGCCGATCATGAGGAGATCATGCACCGCCGCTTTTGCATCCTATTCGCTACGTTTCTCATGAGCATTGCCGATTTATCCGCCGATGAAATCACCGAATTGCACAACCGGGCAAAAGGCGGCGATGCCAAAGCTCAGATCGATCTCGCCATTCGTCTCCGCGATGGCAAAGGCATAACCAAAGACGATGCCGAGGCCATGCACTGGGCGCACAAGGCCGCCGATGCCGGAAACGCGGATGCCATGGACTTCGTCGGTTTTGCCTACCTGCGCGGCGCGGTGGTGAAACGCAATCCAGCCATCGCCATAGCTTATTTCAAAGCAGCCGCGAATGACTCGGCGCAGGCAGCCTTCAATCTCGGTCAGTGCTGCTTTGGTGCGCAGGGCACGGAGCAGGACTGTGCGAAGGCGCTCGAGTGGTGGAAGAAGGCGGCAGAGAAAGGTCATGGCCGCGCCGCAGCCGTCGCGGCGATGGCCTATCACGCTGGTGAAGGTATTCCCGCCGATCCAGTGCTCGCACGCCGTCTCGCCGAGCGGGCTGCAGAGCTGAATGATCCCAGCGGCCTCGTGCTGCTCGGCGAAATGCATTTTCAGGCCGGTGAACTCGACGCCGCAAAAGCGAACTGGACCAAAGCCGCCAAACTCCACCCCACCACGCCCACAGGTCATCCTGCACAGCCTTCCGGCAACGCCTCGGCACAACAAGCCGCCGACCTCCTCAAGCTCATCGACTATCGCCAACGCAAAGGCGAACCGGGCAAGTTTGCCTTCGTGCAGATGCCCCACATTCAGCAGGGCTACAACAACTGCGGCTCCACTGCCTGCGCCATCTTCGCTCGCTTTCATGGAAGCAAAATCGGCGGATGGGATTTCAAGAAGCTGTGCCCGTCACCGCTCGGCACCGGCACGGACTGGGGCCACTTGCTCGACGCTTCGGCGACGATCGGTCAAAAGTGGAAACTCGTCACCTACACGCCCGATGACAAAGGTTTCGTCGAAGCCACGAACATGCTCAAAAGCGAACTCGATGCCGGTCGCCCTGTGATCGTGGATTTCAAATACATCGGCCCTCAATACCCAAACGGCAGCGCCGGCCACACGCTCAACGTCTGCGGCTACATCGCGAAGGAAGACCTCTACATCCTCTGCAATCCCGCCGTGGCCACGCCCGGCCTGCAACTCATCACCGCCGACGATTTGAAGAACTTCTGGCGCTCCGACCACTACGGCGCGCTGTCGAAAGGCGTGCTCTCCCGGCCTGCTTTTGTCATCGACCACCGCTAATGTGACTCCCCTCATGCGCCCATCGCTCTTCATTCTCATCGCCTTATCTGCTTGTTACGCATCTGCGGCAACACCACGCGATGCGCTGCCCGTCGATGCCCCCGAATGGCCTCTCAACTATCGTCTGCATCTCGAAGGCGCGGCGAAGGTGAAGCTTAGCGATGAACTGACGCTCTCGCTCGATGCGAAAGGCCCGCACGACATCGCGGTGGAGCATCCGGCGAAGGGAGTGCCCGTGCTGCGAGTGTGGAGCGATGGCAAACTGGTGCGGGGACCGGAAGATGTTCCTGCGTTGGCAAACACGGGAGAGCAGGATTTTCCGGACGCGGGGCTGGACCTAGGCGCGGACTTCACGGCGATGGCGGAGTTTGAATCGACGGGACAAGGCACGCTGTTCTCGATGTGCGCACCGACAGGCAAGTGGTCGCCGGATGCGAAGGCGCTCTTCATTCGCGGTGGCAGGCTCGTGTATGACATCGGCTGGCTCGGCGCGATCAACTCCGGTCCGAAAGTGAACGACGGCAAGCCGCACACCGCCGTGTTGAGCGTCAGCGGCGGCACCACGAAGCTGTGGCTGGATGGCAAAGAGATCGCGGAGAAGGCGAACTTCACGAAGCCGGATCAACAAGGGCACGTTTTCAAAGTCGGACGTGCCGCTCCGAACTTCGCTGGCGACTTCACCAATGGCAAAATCAGCATTGTGAAGGTGTGGAAGCGGGCGCTGCCACCAAAAGAGATCGCGCTGCTCTTTAAAGACAGCGGTGCGGGCGCGAACACGCCGGACTTCACGCATGCGCCAAAGGCGAGCGGCAAACCGGTCATCGAAGGCGGCAGCGGCTGGGTGCAGGCGCTGGAGCGCAGCGATCACGCGGAGATCGTCGGCGGATGGAATGCGAAGACGCTCGAAGAAGGTGCGACGATCTACAAAACGCTCTGCGTCGTCTGCCACGGCACGAAGGAGCAGCCGGGCTCGCTGCCCACCGCGCTTCGATTTGCTGAAGGCAAGTTCAAAAACGGCAGCGATCCTTTTTCGATGTATCTCACGCTCACCAAAGGCTTCGGCCAGATGGTGCCGCAGCCGCAATACACCACCGCGCAGAAGTATGCGGTCATCCATTACATCCGCGAGACCTTCCTGCGCCCGCACAATCCATCGCAAC
>Ga0075163_10003402_pt1 | contig 21377 bp, 36 predicted proteins | sample JI1023141ADNA_FD_71478 | JGI IMG/M metagenome (GOLD analysis project Ga0075163, IMG submission 71478) | Wastewater effluent complex algal communities from Wisconsin, to seasonally profile nutrient transformation and Carbon sequestration -... | ecosystem: Engineered > WWTP > Effluent > Algae... | reverse complement strand
CTTGTAATGATGCATAGGCATCTCCTACAGGCATCTATCGATGACTTGGAAGCTGAAAGGTTCAAGGTAAAGTCACTCGATAACAGACTCCTTGCCTTGAATTACCAAAAAGATCTTGTTTTACGGAGAGTCTTAGATGAATAACCAGAGTTTCGATCTTGACGTTAGATCATTGACTAATGCGATTTGCAAGGTCGAGGCTGATAAGTGCGGGGATGAGTGTGTTTGATTTTTGCAACGCTGTATCTGATATAGATAGTTTTATTGCCAAGCTCGTGTTAGAGCGTCGGGAGAGGGAGAGCGATCTAGCGAGCTATGAGAAAATTGTAGCTGACGCCAAATTAGAGTTGCTGGCTTATGTGGACGACATCGACGATACATTGGTGATGGCCATGAAACATATGTTACAGGGCAATATAGACCTAATTGAGTCATGTAGACACCACATCAACTCTATTGACAATATTATTAAGGGTAATGAGTTTAAAAAAAAATTTATGTTGGATATGGAAGAAGAGTCTAGGAAATGTTGATCGGTAAGTGAGGTTAAGTTGGAGTGTCCCGGAGATTCAGAGCCAAAGTTTAGTAACATGGATGGAGAGGATGAGGCCCTTGTAATGATGTATAGGCATCTCCTGCAAGCATCTATCGATACGTTAGAGGCCGAAAGATTTAAGATAAAATCAATTGATAACAGAATCTTAGCCTGTGGATATCAAAACATGACCAAAAATGGTATGAAATGACACTCTTTGATTTAGACTTAGATCCCCAATCTCTAAAAGATGCTATATGCGGATTAGATAGCCTAGAAGAAGCTAGGGATGCTGCAGCGGCCCAAATCGTTAATTGTTTACAAATCTCTGTAGACGCGAAAGACAGACTGGTCGCGGCAAAGCAGAAGGCTAATGATGACAAGATGATTGCAGTAAAGGAGGCGCAACTAGATGGTTTTAATTTGTTTTCTGAAGCCGCCAAACTACAGCTCGCTTCCCTGGAGAGTTTTTTAGTAGGTCAGCATAAACTGATCGATTTGATAATCGAGCGCATAATCAAAGAGAGATCTGATAGCCGTGGACAAGCAGATACGTAAAGTAAAGAAATTTATTGATAAAAAAATGGATAAGTTAGTATCGCAAGATAAAAAACGAGATAAGAAGTGCGACCAAAAAAAGGATACGAAAAAGCGATAGTTGATAAACAGCTCGAATGTTTTCAACGGCAGGAACGTTACTGGTTGGTCAACCTCAAGACTCCATGCACTGAGGATGACGCCTTAAGAATAGGCAGATTGCTCATGGATTGGGTGGAGTTACAAAACTCAATGCCATGGGACAATCCTTCAAGATCATTCTTCATTGCAGACTTTTGTTTTTCTAACGACATTTCCCCACACTATCTGTTCCATCACTGCGACGCTTATCAGGCATTAAGAGATGCTGTGTCCTTAGCTCGTCAGTTTCAAGAGTTTAACTTAATCAAGGGTGCTTTGCTCAAAAAGTTAGACTCCACCATTGCTCGTTACCTGATTGGTCAATGGCGCACGTCGACACTTGGGGATGAGTCATCAGAGTCAATTCTTCGCAAAGACCTGTCAAAATTTAATCAATCGCTAGTAGACCTACATAAAGAGATGATGAATGGATCTGAGCCGCAAACAGATTAGCGCCTACATAGGATCCACCAAAAGGATCAATATCTATGCGGGATCTGTGAGATCCGGTAAGTCTTTTATAGCGATGCTTGCTTTTCTCGAGCTTTTGAGATCAGGTCCTGAAGGTGTGTATGTTATTTGCGGCAAGTCTGAAAGGACCGTTCTTCATAACGTTATTGAGCCTATGCAGGCACTTGTTGGGGAAACGATCCATTACAACCGAGGCATGGGAGAGTTCTCATTGCTCGGTCACAAAGTCTACGTGATTGGTGCTAACGACGAGAGGGCTGAGACCAAGATCAGGGGATCGACATTTTCGGGAGCCTTAGTAGACGAGATATCTATTCTCCCCCAGTCGTTCTTCAGAATGCTTTTGTCTCGTTTATCTGTTCAGGGAGCAAGATTAATAGGCACCACAAACCCCGATAGTCCGTCTCACTGGCTAAAAGTAGATTTTTTGGATAGAGCCGATGAGCTCGACCTGGCTCACTTTGAGTTCACGCTAGACGATAACCCGTCCTTGACCGAGGCCTATGTCAACTCGATTAAGGCAGAGTATCGAGGTGTGTGGCATAAGAGGTTCATCCTTGGCGAATGGGTACAAGCCGAAGGTGCTATCTTTGATTTCTTCGATGCCGAACAACATATTGTCGACGCAGCGCCCCAAAACGCTATGTTCTATTTATTGGGTATTGATTATGGCACAACTAACCCAACAGCAGCAACATTGATTGGCTTTAACCATGCCCATAAGCCCAACGTTTGGGTACAGGACGAGTATTACTTTGACTCCAAGGTAGCTGGCTATCAGCGTACCGATGCCGACACCGTGTATCAGCTGATCAATTACTTTGGCGATTACCCAATGAGAGCCGTTTATATTGATCCATCGGCAGCATCTTTCAAGGTGGAGCTGCGACGGCAGAATTACATGAACTGGCCGCTGATTGATGCTCGCAATGAGGTCATCGATGGCATTCGTTACATATCTTCTCAGCTAGCCAACAACAATTTGGTTATCTGCAAAAACTGCGTCAATCTCATCAGAGAGATGCACTCATATGTTTGGGACGATTCATCCGCTCGTCTAGGCATAGACAAACCCAAAAAAGTATCAGACCATGCAATCGATGCAATGAGGTACGCGATTTATTCCTACTGGGCCTACAAGACCACGATGAAGGAAAAAACTAAGGAAGAAAAGTACTTCGCGGCTCAAGAGAAAAAGTACGCTGCCAATCCCATGGCCTATCCAGGCTTCACAGATTCCCACGGCTGGGTGAACGTCTAGTATTTCCTTTAACTTCACATTGCCTGTTGTTATTTGCTAATATATTAACAACAAGGGGGTCGTCTGATGGACTTATACCAATTATGGGCGATGGCTTTAGCGATAATAGGGTCTATTTTTTCAATGGGCAGTGTCCTTTGTTGGAAGATTGCCAAGTTGGATAGCGATATCAAGGGAGCTTGTACTAGACTCGATGGACACGCAGCTCGTATTGATCACCTATACCAGGTCACAGCTCAAAGAACGGATGAACTTCATCGCATGTTTTACGAGCTTCTGAAGGAAATTAGGAAATAACAATGGACTGGATACAGGTAGCGACAATCATCGGATCACTGGGTGGTTTCATGTTTTACATGCTGAATAGAATTGATAGCGATGTGAAATCAGCATGCGATCGCATTGATAAAATGGGGGTTCGATTAGACAATCATGCAGGCCGAATAGACCAACTTTATCACATAATCATTGACCTGATTAAAGAGGGTAGGAAATAGCTATGGATGCAGGTATTGCACTAATAGCCGCAGGTACAATAGTCGCCATCGTTGGATCCAATATCGCTTTAATTGGTTGGCTGAGGTCAGATATGAAGGCTTTTGAAACCGAGGTAAGGATGTGGAAGGAGGATTTTAGAAAGGACATAGCTATCTATAAAGATGAGGTTAAAAGTGAAATGCGGGACTTTCACGGACGTCTTTGTGCCATTGAAGAGAAAAACAAAAAGTAAGTACGGATCGTATGCTGGTAGCGACAATCATTGTAGGTTTGCATGAACGATGACCACGTTAAAAATCTCAGTTGCCTATCTTGTGGTCACAAAGGATTAGAGTTAACAGCCAAAGACCTCAAGATAGAAAATATTGGCCTCCTTGAAGACGTTTCTGTTTGGAGCTGCCCCATATGTCATACTGATATCTGCACCACCGATCAGATGAATGAAATTTTATTCAAAACAAAATCTAAAAAAACACGGATGAATTAATGGACGCAACTGGTCAAAAAGATATTACGGATATTTCTACTGCACGCAGCCCTAAGTACCGGAACGAAGCTAGCCTTTACGAGTACGAAGCCGGCCAAAAAATGCAATTGCATCTGACCAAAGAACTTAAAAGAATCATGTTAGAAAGAAAGATCCGTCAAGTCGATCTCGTTAAGCTGGCCAGTCTGGATGCACAGCTCGTAAGTAAAGGCCTTAATTTTAAAACCTCAATAAGTGTCAAGATGCTGTTGCGCACTTTGGATAAATTGGGATACGAGGTTTTGGCGACAGTTGTAAAAAAATGTGAAGAAACTACATGAAAATTACATGTGTTAGTGACCTGCATGGTGAAACGCCTCAGCTAGATGGTGGTGACCTGCTGATTGTTGCTGGAGATCTGACAGACAATGACTCGGTAGATTCCCATTGTGAGTTTCGGGATTGGCTAAAGAATCAGACTTACAGCAAAAAAATCGTTGTAGCGGGCAATCATGACGGACACTTACAAAAAATGGGTAAAATAGCGGCAGAGGTTTTATTCAAGGAATGTGGAGCGATTTATCTTGAGGATTCAGGGACAGAATACCGAGGTTTTAAAATATGGGGTAGTCCGTGGACGGCGACGTTTGGTAATTGGCATTTTATGTTGCCAAGAGGAAAAGAAATTACTGCTAAATGGAATTTGATTCCTTTCGATATAGATATTCTTGTGACTCATTCTCCTCCCAGAGGCATTCTGGATATTGTAAAAAGAAAACTTGGTAATGGGTCTTTTGAAATGTCATATAGAGGATGCTATGACCTAAATAAGGCGATCAAAGAAATAAACCCCAAGCTGCATGTGTTCGGTCATATCCATGAAGGTTACGGCCAAAGAAAAATAGGTAAAACCCTATTTGTCAACGCATCCATGATGAACGACGTTTATGATCCTGTTAACAAACCTGTGTACATTGAGCTGTGAATGTGTAAAATGCGTACAATCGATTCATCGGCACACAGAGGAAAAAATGAAAAAAGCCCAAGAAACAAAAAAAGTGATCAAGCACCTAAAAGGTGATATGAAAACCTACAAAAAAGAATCTCAGGAAGATAAGGACCTGATAAAAGCGCTAAAAAAGAAAAAGGTTAAAAAGTAAAAATCATTTTTTCCAGGCTAGGTACCCATAAACACTGATGCCTAGGTAGAAACAAAATACAACAGACTGTGCCATGTCTCTATGGGCATAGTTGTGAGCGATCCATCCCAGATTGGATAAAGTCCAAATTATAAAACCCTCTCTCTTCCCGTTGGCGTTCAACACCGCTCCAGTCAGGCTCAAAACAACTAAGATCCAGTCCATCAAATATTTCCTTTTGCCTTAGGTTTATAACCGTGGGTTTATATTCGTAGTGTGAGTGCAAGCCATAATCTTTCTTGAAACGATCATCCAGTTTCAACTGCCAATTGGTTTCAGTATCGCGTATTCCATCTTCCTCTATGGGGATATTATCGCAGGCAACCCAGACTATTTTATCGTAGAGGGTCCAGGAAAGCTCGTTGATAAAGTGATCCATCATATGAAAAATATCGGTGTCGTCATTCCAGAAAATATCACGTAGGTAAAACAACGGATCGTTCATCATACGGTCGCTAATGATGACATCACAGCCACTATACTGAGCTTCGAGCTCAAGGCAAATTTGCTTGCAAGCAATCCAATAAGCGCTTGCTGCATTAAAATCCTTGTTGATGCCTAGCGGACTTTTGCGAGCAACCTCTTCGATGAGATGAACCCTGAGGCCCTTGTCTGTAAAATGCTTTACAAGATTGTTGCACAGTGTAGTTTTGCCGACACCATGAGTGCCAGTGACTGCTATTCTATAGGGATGTTTCATGGGTACCCCAACAGATAAAAAAAATATGCCCGCTGAAGGAATTCCACCTTCACCTATGCCTTTCCTAACTAAGACATCGTGACCATTACACCATGCGAGCTTAAAAAAAGCCCTTAGATCCACAACCGTGACCTAAGGGCGCCTAACTTCAGATGACTAAGATTAACGACAAGTCGGTTTGTAGGAAATAAATAATTTAAGAATTCGCCAGTTAAGTTTCAAAATAGGGCCGATGAGGATGGCGTTTCTTGAGTTTTGGTTTTTTTAAAAATCGATTCCCGTCTCGCAGGGTGATTATCGTATCCTATTTATGATAATGGATCTCAAGTTAGTTGTTGAGGTCATAGACATTGTTGACAAGAAGGACGCGTATAAATGACATGAAATACCTGGACGAATTTACCTTGCATGAGGAACTCTTAAGGAAAACGGAGAGACAGCATGGATGCAGGTATTGTTTTAACGGCTGCTGGTACAGTAGTCGCTATAGTCGGGTCTAACATTGCTTTAATCGGTTGGCTCAGATCGGACATGAAATCTTTTGAAACCAAGATAGAAGGCTGGAAAGAGGAGTTGCAAAAGGAAAGCAGGGATTTCCATGGTCGTTTATGTGCCATTGAAGAAAAAAACAAAAATAAATAGGGGAAAAATGATCGCATTTATAGCAGCAGCAGGACTCTTTGTTACCCATCCATACCAACCAACAGCAGAATATAGACCTAAGTGTGACAGGTACTTTGACCCTGATTACATTGGCCCAGGCGATATCTTTCACCCGCTAAAACAAGAGCCTTATGCCATCGATCGTGTCGGAGCACCTGGAGATCCTGTAAATAGCGAACAAGAAACAGGTGCTATAGGTGATCCTAATGAGATTTCAGATTTCATAGGTGTCGAATAATTCGATAGAAGGCGAAATCAAATCTGCGGTTTATTGGGTTGCCTCTTCCGGTAAGCCAATGTACAACCAAGATGTGGTGCAATAATTTAATGGTCTAGATTAACTCAAAAAAGGACATATCATGAAAAAACTTGCGCTGTTATGTGTTTTATCTCTATCAGCTCTTTGCGCCCACGATCGGATCTATATCAGCGACGAGGATATTGACGTAAGTCATGGTCCTTTCATGATGCATATAGGGCATAATGTTTGGATAGAAACTGATGCAGTCCATAGAGACCACACAGGTCTGTATACTTTTGAAAGCAGCCTACCCCGTTGCAAGAATGCTGAGTATGTCAAATCCTGGAAGTGCCCTTACTGTTATCGTTATTGGCCAATTGGTACAGCATGTCAAAATGATGAATGCCCCTCTAAATATAAGTAACCAACAAGAGAGAGGAAATGGATGCTAAGTCGACAAATATAACCAACTGGATCAGCCACATGGAGTGGCTTGTAATATTTTTGACGCTTTTAGGTGGTTTTCATTCACTAAACTCTAGAATAGACGCCACTAACGCTAGAATGGACGGTGTTAACACAAGATTCGATCAACTGATGTACACTTGGCATTCAGAAAGCAGAGACTTTCATGGCAGGCTTCTAGAGCAGAACCTTGAGTTTGGAATGCGTATTAAAGGTTTAGAACCCAACACCACACAACAATAAATTTTTAAGTTGACATCATTTTTTTCATGCTTAAACTGAAGTTGTCGATTAAGAGTTTAGCAGTTCGCAGGTCTTTCTTCCCGGGGTTATCGCAAGGTAACCCCTTTTCATTGGAGGGGTGTGGTCAAAATCACCAATCTGTTTACCAAGGGACGATTTAAACCATTAGTAGACCTAGTCGAAAACGAAGGCCTTTATTGGATTGAATGCAAGTCCGTCGAATATAAGACATCTGATACACGGCACAGAATCTACTCGCAATTGTTCCAATCACCTCTTGGTATGGGTTACTACGGTTTCCTTGGTCTGAAAATGGATGATGAACCCTATATTTATCAGGTCGAGCATGAAAACTACGACAAAATCCTGGTACTTCTTAGAAAAACACTAAAAAAGATTATCGATGGCAAAACTCCTGCAGGAGTATTTTCTCCATTTGACATAAAATTGTTAAAAAAACAACTAAAGTCAAAAAAGAATGCTTAAGATTTTGGCCTATTTAGCCATCATTACTTCATCTTTAGAAACAACCGATCCATTACCCCATCAAAGTAAAACGAAAAACAACAGCCAATTCTTAGATATCCCTGAGCACACACACGAATTAAAATAAATGTTATAAACACGTAAAATGGCGCCTTCATTATAATAAGTGACACTTGGAGGTGACTATGCAGCAACTACTATTATTTGAAGATCCGCTAGAGAAAAGATTAATAAGACAGATCGATGAGCTGAAAGAGCGCTACGAAAAGCTACGTAAGGGTCAGTACGCTAAAATCGCTGAAGTAAAAAAAGAAACCTATGAGCTAAGGCATGAAGTCGAGACACTTAAGGAGGTCTTTTGTGGCAGACGTGAGTCTTAGGCTGAAATAAAGGATTATCCATGATCGAGTGTATCGAATTCAAAGCATCGAACGATCCCAGTAAACCCTTTCTCAAAGGCGTTGCTTGTGTGATCGATAAACGTGAGTCCCGCAAATACTCGCATATTCGTTTCTACGTCAAACCAGACGGTCAGAAATGGGTAGGGCTTATGTCTGGTAGATACACCGAGGAAAACGGCGAGGAAAAGTTCTCTGAGTGCACAGAGTTTTTAGATTGGAAACGTAATAAGGCATGGAAATTAGAGGTCATCGAGGCTATTACCAAAAAGATTGAAGAAGAGACCAAACAACCACTTCAAGTTCCTGAGTTTCCAAAGAAAGATGTTCAAGGGTTTCTAATAGACGATGACTTACCGTTTTAAAAAAGGGCGTTGATAAATGACTAGCCAAAACACCATGTTACCGTGCCCTTGTTGCAAAGAAAATTCCCTCAAGAATCAGGGTTTTATAAAACATGTACTTTTGCAGGGAAGGGTTTATGGAATTCACGCCCATCGATGGTATTGCGATAGATGCGATTTCCATGTGATGACGCACGATCAGCTAAAGTCTCTCATGGACGAATTGGATTGGATTATTCTATCCATGAGAGAAATACCTTTTTTGTCTAAGGAGCAACTTCGGTGATCGTAAATTGAGTGGATGTATTTCCTGCGGCACCGCAAAACGGTGTTCCGGCAGGGTTTTGCAAAGTCTGAACTGGGTTTGGAGAACCTGGGGTTGACCATCTAATATTAAATGTTGTCGACGAGGTGGTACCTGCAGCGAGGAAATATCGACCGTAAAAAGTGGGTAAGGAATCGAAGCTAAGAGCAGATGGCACTCCTTCTCCCAACCCTTGAATGAATGTAGATCCATTAAAAAGATAGAAATATATATTAGATGGGGTCCCAGACGGAGACGTGTAATTCCAGAATGTATTGAAATCAAAATAAAGAATGTTGGAGGCCGATACAGGAGTAATCGCTAATGATATAAGTAATGAAGTATTTGATGTGGTTGGGAGGGTAGTAGAGTTAGTGATCTGTGAATTTCCCGTAACACTACTTGTATCCGAAATCCTGACCTGCTGAATGATACCTCCAGATGATCCAGTGGCAGAAATAGTTGGATTGCCACCCGTTCCCGTAGTATTTGTGATACTTATACCCGTTCCAGCAACTAATGTTCTGCCTGCATAAGTACCAGCAGTAGCGTCGAGCACTTGAAAACCTGTTTGGCTTGCGTTGTGGCTATTTTGAGTCATTGTCTACCTATACCAGAGTTAAGTTCCCAACAGAAGAAAGTACATTCCATCTAGCGTTGGCTGTTTGACAGACAATTCTAATGGAATCACCTTGTTGGGTAGTTGTTATAGATCCACCCGTGCCGAGAGTCGTTTGTGAATTGCCAAATCTTATTCTGGATGCTGCGTTAGGCTGGGTAATTTGCCATGAAGTAGCGCCGTCTAGCACAAGTTCAATCATATCCCCAACTGCCGATGTCGATGGAAGCGAAAACGTAAGCGCTCCCCCAGGAGAAATGGCTATATATCCATTGTTAACCAACATAGAGGTGTTAACACTGACCACATTCCAAGGAATTGGTTGCCCTGTTCGAGATACAAAACCATTGGAATCAACGGTAAAATTTGCACTGTTAAAATGAGATACCCCATTGAGAGCCACATTGGTAGACGCTGCCGTAGTGGTTCTTTGGATTTCGATGGTGTAGGTATTGGCAGCCAAACTGTTAGTACGAATAACATTTGTTCCAACTCCTCCAGTAGCAACTTGTGCTCCCGTAACAGTGACTCTACCGTTAACATTTGGCAGAACTGGGTTAGTGCCTGGACCGGTTGCGGCATCGACTCCAACCTCGTCGATTGCGGCTCCACCACCAGCTAAGGATACAAAACCTCCGGAATCCACTGAAAATTGGCTACTGTTGAAATGAGCTACACCGTTTAGATTTTGATTAGAGGCTGCGGCGGTCGTCGATCTTTGAACCTCGATGCGAATATTATTGGCGGATGTAGAGTTGGTCCTTATGACGTTGTTGGTTGTGCCCGATGCTACTTGAGCTCCAAATAAACCGAGATCTCCGCCAACAGTTGGGACAACTGGATCAGTACCTGGAGGAGTATTAGCGTCGATGTCTATCGATAGAACTGTGCCAGGAGCTGTTGAAACACTAAGATCGATAGTTCCAGATCCATTGGTAATAGTCACGCTGGAATCTAGGCTAGTGAGATTTCCAACTCGGATATTTGGAAGTGCCGTAGAACCAATGAGAAGATCACCATCCAGCAAGACTGTAGGTTGCACGGGACTAACGCCTCTGAAGTCGACATTTGCGCCAAACAGAGTTTCGTTTACGATACCGGCCATGGACTACCTTGTGTTGGTGAGTTTTTGGTAATAAGTAAAAAGATCGAAGAAAAGACGCGTTTGTGTTCCGCCAGCTGATTTGACAATGGTCAATTTAGGACCGAATTGCCGACCAGCCCCCGTTGGAATGGTCGTAGTAATTGGAGAATTTGTGACTTGGCTTCCATTGACGTAAAAACCTACACTTGTACCCGCTGCATTACAAGTAATTCCAAGCCTTACCCAACCAGTAGCAACAGCGGTTGAGGTGTTGGCAGATGTGGGGCTACTATTGCTAGCAGTATTAATAGTCCAATTGCCAGAGTTCACAGAGTGGGTGTATTCGAACCAAGCTCCATCTGCGTGAGCAGCGGTGTTGCTATCCCCAAATCCAATACGTAACGTGTAGGTATCGGTACCGTTTGATAGAGCGCTTAAACTCGTGACAAAAGAACAATCCAATTGTCCACCACCGAATAAAAGCTGATTGCTACCTAAGTCATAAGCAGCCGATCCGTTAGTAGACGTACCCGTTCTGATTTCAATAACTCCAGGATGGTCTGCGTCTGCGCTTCCCGTAGTGCCCGAAGATACGACCACGGACCCACCATTAGCGGTGCTGGAAGCCCAACCCAAGTTACCAGAAATATCACCACAAACAAGATCATCAAACATTTGCACCATGTTTGCAGGCGTAAACCAAACAACATTAGAAAAGTCCCTGGTGATAAATGTGGTTTGTTCGGTCGTTAAGGCAAGCTGAGTTAAAGTATTGGCAGCCGAGGCATATAGAGTATCCCCTGTCGTATAGCTAGATAGACCGGTTCCTCCATTGGTGGTGGCAACAGGAGTTACTAAAGTTGTTGTAACTGTCGAGCCACTACCAGATGTAGATATTCCTGTTCCTCCAGCGAAAGTAATGACGTTGGCGGCAGGTACAGCTGAACCAGATCCTGTAGAAAAACTTAAGGGAACAGCAGCGTTTAAACTGATGAATGAATTAGTCCCAACGGTAAACTGAGCTGAATTGTAATGGGATATTCCGTTGAGAGCTGAATTGGTGCTTGCTGCACTAGACGCCCGTTGAATTTGGATTGTGATCTTGGATGGCGAATCACTTTCCGTCTGTATAGCATTCGTGATGCCCGTTGCAACTTGAGCACCAGTAACCTGAATTAAATTAGACCCATTTGGGACAACGGGATTGACCCCTGTTCCGGACACAGCATCTACAGTGACACCACCAAGGAAGCTGTCATTAACGCTGAGGTTAATTGTCCCGGCTCCGACACCGATAGTCACTGATCCGTCAGTCGATGTAAGTGATCCGGCTCTAATATTTGGAGCCGCAGTAGCACCGATAAGAAGCTGTCCATCAGACACAATCTGAGGCGTTACGGGAACAACACCTCTAAAATCAACATTGGCGCCGAACAATGTTTCATTTACGATTCCAGCCATTAGGTCAACAACGCATAGAAACCTGCAGCTGACCAATCAAGAGTCTGAGCTGCGATTCCGGTTACGGTAAATTGAACGGTATTTCCAGCCGCTGTCATGCCCACATCCACACCGTTTAAGGTCGGGTCATCGTTATTAGTAATCTTATCAGGAATTCCTATAACTGTGGCAGCTGCACCAGAAGTTCTAGCGGTCCCGAAGAGGTTAAAACCAGCACCAGAAGTTTTATCTGTTTTCAAAGCTTGGATGATGACGTCAAACGTGTAGATACCAGGAGTCGCTCCCATGGTGAATGTAAACACAACACCAGAAGTAGCGCCAATAGTTTGAACTGTACCCCTAACTCTATTAGTTAGTTCGACATATAAATCGTCGCCCATATCTGGGTCGGCAACAGTTCTAATGTTCTCTACATCATTTTCGACAGTATCTCTACCGAAAACGTTCAGAACATTGGCTGCTGGTATTGCCGTTCCATCTTCGGTAACGAAGGAGGTAGGAACCTCTGGAGGAATTGGTCCCCCTCCTCCTGAAGACGGCTGAGATATCTGGCTCATCTAAACCTCAAACTGGGTAAATGTAGGAAATCTTGAAAGAACCAGTACCGACACCACCGGATGCATACCAAAGCTCGTTCTTACGGAACCTGAACACATCAGCAGCTCCTTTATTCGTCTGCATATCAAGTACCAAATGTGTTCCTGAAACGAAGGTAATAGCGTTTGTCTCTCCATCCTGACTTAGGATGACAGCACCGTTAGTGTCGTTTTGGACAATGACTATCGAAGGAGTTTCAACAAAACGACCACTCATCGGCAAAAAAGTGCCATTAAATGTCGTCGCGCTGATGGTAAGTTCTTCACCCCAAATAGCCTTTTGAGCCAGAAGTTCAGCCATTTAGCATTTCCCTTCTTTGTGTTTCATTTTGCGACTTTCATCGCGACGATCTTTCATGCTCTGTTTCTTGGTAGATTCTTTGCCCTTTCGTTCACCAAGGCTTTCATCCATGCGTGACTTTATTTTTTGCTTCTTCATCTCACACCTTAGTTGATGACTAGGAAATCCAAGATTAAGTTTGCCGCTTGAGTTGTGGCCCCAGTACCATTTGTAACAACAACAGCACTAGATCCGGCAGAGTTTGTTACACTAACGATTGATGGAGCAGCGCCTGCTGTAACCGCTCTAAATGTGTAAAGTACGATCGTAGATGCACCTGTAATTGTAGAGTTGGTAACAGTAAGTGTTTGAGTAGCCCCAGCAGCGATTGAGGAACCTGTGAACGTTGCCGAACCTGCCCTAGCATTAACCACCGTTGTCGTTGCACCGGATCCTGTTGCAGATGTATTAACAACACCAACAAGTGCGGAGGCAAAACCAATGTTACCTGTGTTAGTCAAAACACCAGCAGTAGACCAAGAAGCTGCATTAGTAGTACCTAGAGTGGCAGAAGCGGCGATAACAAATGCGTCGGACGCGCTGTTATCTACACCAGCTGTCCAAGTAGAACCGCCTGTAACTGTAAATTGAATGTAGGGGTCTCCGCTTCCAGTTCCGCCTGTGGTAGCTCGGTAACCTGCGTTGCTTGTCAAAGATGTGTTGTCGGTGTTAGCCACTTGGTGGTTTAGGTCTGATCCTGCTCTAGAGGCAGTGTAGATAATCGAACCTGTTCCCTTAGGAGTGATATTGATATCGATGTTAGTCGATGAACCAGTCGATGTGATATTGTTAGCAGTATATGTCGTCCCTAAAGTCGCTGATGAAGTAACGAATGTTCCTGAAGTAACAGACGTTAGACCTGTAATCGTAGTATCTAAATCGATTGTGACTGCTGCACCTGTGGCCGAAGTAGTGATTCCAGTACCGCCAGCGATAGTGATCAAACCAAAAGCTGGGATAGCTGTGCCACTATCACCGTTCAGAGCACTGACGTCACCAGTGGATGGAGTCGTCAACGTCCAACCCGCGCCACCTGCAACAAAAGTCCAAATATCCGAAGTGTTTCTGTTTTGCCACTGCTGACCAATCTGGTAAGGGGAGCCATCTGGTGCGACTCTATCTGTGGCTACAGGGTCTCTATTTGCAATTATTACTTTAGCTTGGAAATCCCCAAAGCCACTTCCGCCTACTAGATAAGCTGGTGTCGGCATATAGCCCTCCTGAATTGTCAAATTAAAATTATCATTTAACTTATATGGCTTGCAAATGATAAATTAATTTTTTGGGGAACCCTCACCTTTACCAGGAAAAATCTTCATGGCAATGTTTACTCCTCCTTGGGAACCAGACGAGGAGCCAAATGTCGATAATCTAAAGTGGTATGCAGACAGTCTTTATGGAAAGTTTGAAACAATTAATCAGGCTCGTTGGAGTGAAGCCAACATCGACACTAATTTTTATGCCGGTGAACAACGCTTCATAAATAGCTATTTTAACTTCAATCCCACCTATAGTTTTCAAAACTTCCATTTCAACCTGATCCAACAACCAGTAAATATGGTGACTGGCTATCAACGCCAACACCGCAAGAGCTACGGTTTTATACCAATCGAAGGATCAAAACAGGATTTTGCAGACGAGCTAAGTAACGTCATGCAATACGCCAACAGTTACAGAGGAAGGCTTGAAAAGTTTAGTCAAGCTGCCGAACAAAGTGCCATCGCCGGCATGGTGTTACTTCAACCGTACCTAGATTTCACGGATGACCCTGTAAACGGTACTTTAGATCTTAAACTATGGTCCTACAATAGCTTTATGGTTGATCCCTTTTTTAGGGAGCCAGATATGTCTGATTGTAATTTCGTTTGGTGCCAGCAATACACTACGAAAAGAGAAGCCATTCAATGTTTTCCAGAGTATGAAAATGTCATAAGGACCATGTCTGGTTTTGGCAACAAATACGGTAAATTTTATTTCTTACCAGAAAACTACAACCTGGCTCGTAATGACTTGCTGGTGATGTCCTACATTTGGTTTAAGTCCAAGCGTAAGAAGACTATGCTATATAATCGACAAGATGGTGGTATGTATGACTACTGTGGAGATTCTAAGCACCTTTCTGAAATGCTTTCTCATCTACCCGTTTTTGAAGCTGTTGAAGTAGAAGTTCCCACTTGGAAACAGGCGGTGATGCTAAACGATTATCCCATGTACGTAGGTGAAAACCCGCTGCATTTCGATGAGTGTCCGTTTATACCAGTATTTTGGAATTACGACCCTCACATGGCTCAATATGGCCTTAGGACTAGGTCTTTAGTCCGTTCTATGCGCGATACACAGTTTCTGTTTAATCGTAGAGTCATTATTAACCACGACATCAGCGAAAGTTCGATAAATTCAGGTTGGAAACGCAAAGAAAACTCTATTTCCAACGAAGAGGATTTGCGTTATTCAGGTCAAGGTAAGGACATAATAATAAAAGAAGGGTATGAACTATCAGACGTAGAAAAAATCATCCCCAATGCTGTTCCATCCTCTGATATGCAACTGGCTGATCAGTTGGCCGATCTCGTATTTAGAGTTTCTGGAGTCAACCAAGAGCTTATGGGCATGGCACCTGATTCCAAGACAGGAATACAGGAAATGCTACGCCAGGGAGCAGGTTTAATCACTCTCCAGAAATATTTTGATCAATGGGATTATGCTCTGAAACTGCTGGGTAAAGTCGATCAAAAAATCATCCAATACAATTGGAGTGCCTCCAAGATCTCTAGAATTATCGGTAAAGAAGCAAATGCTGAATTTCAAACCAAGATTTTTTCTAGATACGATGTGCTTGTCGAAGAAACACTGAACACCACTATCCAGAAGCAAAACGAATTCGCCCAAATTTTAGAGTTGAATCAGCAATTAGGCGGTATCATCCCACCTAGGTTCATTCTAGAAAAATCTACTCTTCAGGGTAAAAATGACATCATTAAAGCCATCGATGCACAACAACAACAGCAAGCCGAAATGCAAAAACAAGGACAGCTTATTGAACAAGCCAAGCTCCAGTCCGAGCTCCAGCTCCTCCAAGCGCGGTCGGTCGCGGAAGTCGCGCTTGCAAGAGAACGTCACGGCAGAGCAGAATCTAATATTGGATTATTTGAAGAAAGGCTATCCGAAATCACTCAAAATCGGTCTATGGCTCTCAAAAATAAAGTCGAAGCTCTTAAGACTCTTTTGGAGACTTATGACATGCACGGACAAATGGAGGCAGCCCAAGCCGCCAACAATCTTCAAGGAATGAACTACTTTCAGAAAGAGGAAGAGGACGACGAAAAAGTTGATGCCAAGCTCACCTCTGAATCAAATCAATTCTTGACAAAAGTACTGCAAAATAATTCTTTTAATAATACCATGGAAACACCAAGCCAGGAATCTAGGAGTAACCTGTTATGAAGAACATGAACGATAGAAAAATGGACATGGGAAAATCTTCAGAGGTCTCTGATGGTTACTTTCCAACTGGTGTCCACAGACGCGTATTACCTCGCGCAGGCGAAGTACAAATCCCTAAATACCCAGATACTGATCAAATGGTTCATGCTGATCAAAATCAAGCGGTTAAAGCAGCTAATTCAGCGGCTGCCAAACCAGGGTTCAGGCACTAATGAAAAGCAACTTCATGCATGACGTTTCTTACGATCAAAGAAACCAGGTTGCAGCAGGTGCTTATCGTGGTGTTGGTGAGCGTGGAAAGACTGGTACAAAACAGGCACAACCTCCAGCGAAAACTCCTCTTTCAACAAAAAAGACCTTTCCGCTGAAGTTTAACTAAGATCTCCAAGTGGTTACCGTGTTTAAAAGTCCCCTGCATGGATTATAAACACGGTAATTTTTTACCCCTCAGCCTTTTTTCTGGCTTTTTCTTGAAATATCTGAGAATAGACCTGTCTAATTTGATCTTCGTTTAAATCGTCATCGTCAGGTCTCGATAACTCGTGGGGTCTTTTTAAAAATTTAACTATACAATCATGGGTAAATTCGTTGGCAAATGCCTTACCATGTCCAAACATCTTAAAGGTCTGCTCATGCGGTATTGTCCATTTGATATCACACCAATCAGGGTTGCAAGGGTCCACTTTAATTAATGATGTCTGGGGAGCAGGATCTGGTTTAGTCAACCTTGGCTGATGATACATTTTCTTGATCCCTACCAGATCGTCAACGCGTTTTAAAAAAGAAAATATATAGAACTTGTGATTGCCAAATGGCTTACTGCGAATAATGTTCCTAATGCATTCTAAGTAATCCTTATCACTGTTCGATCGCATTATTTCGATGTCTTGATGAACATCATTATTCTTAACGTTAACTACTTGCATAGAAACCCCAACGTGTGTTAATTAAATTTTTAATTTACATAAACGCTAAGTCTTGCGTCAAAGACTATCGGTGTAATGCTGCTCACCCCAGTTGGAGAATACAATGATTGATGGCGTCACAGGTCAGGAACACGCCGCTCCTGAACAGCAGGAGTCTCAAAAGCCTGCAAGCGACAAAGAGTTTAACTTTCGCAGACTCGAAGCAGAAAGAGAACGTGAAAGAGAAGCTCGAATCCGTGCCGAGATGGAACGGGAAGCCTTGTTGAAAGAAGTCCAAGCCATTAAAGACTCATTGAAACCCAAGGAATCAGACCCTTTGGACGAACTCAATGACCTTGATGACGCAGACCAAATTAAATCAAAGCTTCGTCAAACGCTTGAAAGGGAGCGACGGAATTCGGAAAGGAGAGCCGAAGAAATTGCTCATAAAACTTACGAGACCCGCAAAAAACAAGATGATAACGAGAATTTCATCCCTAAGCTCAGAAACGAATATCGTGACTATGACGATGTTATGAGCGAAGGAGCTTTGGTGAATCTCGAAAAATCAGACCCTGTGTTTTTAAAGGCTGTTTTGCAAATACCGGATAACTATGAGCGCAGAAAACTGACTTATGAATATCTTAAGTCTAGAAAAACTGCTGTAGATGTGCCGTCAATCAAAGAAAAGGTGGAAGCTAACGCTAAAAATTCGTACTACATCCCTTCAGGAAGTGGTACACCTTCCGCCGTCGATTTTGACGTACGTTCAAAGCAAGCTCGTGAATCTGCTTATGCAAAACTTAAAGCCGCTCAACGCAGGTAATTAGACGGTTAGCCTCTCCTCTGATCGTCAGTTTAACTTAAACTGATGAGGAACAATGGCAATCACAACAACCAGCAACCTGCCGGCTCCTATTCTACAGAGCTTGGCCCCGGGGCTATTGAGTGTTCCTACTCCCAATTTTAACTACATTATCTTTGCGGAGAAGTACTCAATGCCACGACAAGGTGGTACTACAATGCGATTCCTACGCCCGAACGCGTTGCAGCCTCCTATTGTGCAACTTGGTAACTCAGGTATCGAACCTGTGTCCCAAATTGCTACTAGAGACGTAATTGACGCTACTCAAGCTTTCTACGGCACTTCAGTTGTGCTCAATGAGCAGGTAAACTAATTAACTGCCTGCTATAAATCTGCTCTGATTGACTTGGAACTCCTCGCTGCTTAGGCAGACGGACGACAAGGCGGAAGGCGAAAGCCACCGTGAACGACTAAGGCGAGTGGACACCTGTAAAGGTGAAGCGATAGTCTGAACTCTATGGAAACATAGAGAGGGAGGAATAACAAGACTCCCCGCCAACTATTGGTTGGTCAACAGGACCTGATCAGTCTTAAGTAACAGATGAGTTATACAAGATCAAGACCCAGTCCTTTCGTGGGTAACGGAAAGACTTGGCGTTGCAATGAGACAGGCTGAGGATATTATCCTTAGGGACTTTTTGCTAAGCGCTGTATCTAAATATAATTGTCAGGGTGGTACAAATGGAGATAATCCTACAGACATATCTGCAAGGGATATTTCCATCATGGCTTCCATGTTAGATACTGCAAACGCATTTAAGTTCTTGACTGGTAAACAAGGTGAGGACCGTTTTGGTTCTGCTCCTATTAGAGCAGCCTATGTCCTTTTGACATCGACTGAACTACAACCTTCATTTGATGGTATGGATAAGTTTACAGCCTCCTGGAACTATCCTAATCAAAACGACGTTATTTACAGTGAATATGGCTCAGTATTCAACGCTCGTATTTTTACAAGCTCTGAAAGCGCTGTGCTTAGAAATACATCAGATTTAGGCAATGATGTTTACCACAATATGTTTGTGGCTAGAGAATCATACGCTCACATCGATCAAGACGGTTATAGCTCACAATTAATCTATCGCGACCCAATTTTCAGCGGTCCTTTAGCGTTGAATGGAACTTTGGCTGTTAAATTCGCTCAAGCTCAGTCTATTAACCAGGATACCTGGATTTTAGATGCTTGTTGCACTAAAGCCGCGTAAGGGGGTTTACCATGGCAGAATATTCAAAGTTCTCTGAAGGTGAATTTACTTCCGACGGAGCAGCTAAGTTCATTAGTTTGGGCTTCTTACCTAAGTCGGTCCGAATCCTAAACAAAACAGCCTACAGCTCTAATACCAACAACGTTGGTAAGGTAGCTGAAGGTCTAGCGTCTGCTGCGAATGGAACAGCTTACGTCACTGCTTCTACTGGTGCTAACCAGTCCAAAGACGTGACAATTACTACTGGTGGTTTTAGCTTTATCGAAGCTGGTACTTATCAGTTTGGTCCGGTTGTATCTGATTCAGGTGCAGCAACCATCACACAAGCCAATCCAGCAAACGTTAATATCACCGCTCACGGTTTCGTGACTGGCGATACAGTTTGGCTTTATAACACGACCGACATGGAAAACCTTGGTGGTATCCCCTATACTGTTACCAGAGTGGATGCTGACAACTTTACCATTCGTGTTAATACCTCTGTTGCAGGTTCTTTTCCTGATGATGGTGTAGCCGCTTCGGCTAAAAAACTATTGTACCCAGATCTTTACATTCCTTTTATGTGCTACATCGTGTCCTTGACTCGAGGTGCCACAACAACATTAGTCACATCTGTGAACCACAATTTCGTTGTTGGTCAGCAAGTGCGTCTAATTATTCCAGAAAACTGGGGATGTACAGAATTAAACGAGCTGAAAGGCTATATCACTGCGGCTACTTCCTCAACAGGAAGCGTCACAATCGACATCAATAGCTCAGCAGCTTCGGCGTTTGTTTTCCCAACACCTGGTCAAGCAGAGCTCGGACAGAGTTTTGCTCAGATCATTCCAATTGGTGATTCAAACTACGGATTCACCGGTCCTACATACCGTTTCCCTGACCAAATTCCTGGAGCTTTTGCGGCTAATACTCGCCAAGGCTTTGTTATTGGTGTGGGTGATGGAACAACAGTTCTTCAAACTACTAGTGATCTTATTCATTGGTGGGCTGAAGCACCGGATCAATATATCTAAGGAGATTGGGAGGGGATTAAAATCCTCTCCCACTTGTTATGACTACACAGATTTATAGGCCCTACGTTTGCGAGATTACAGACATACAACCCGATGGTGCGGACTGTATTGTTACGACCGCCATTGCACATGGTTTTGTCCTTGGTAACACGGTCACCTTTCAAATTCCCTCAAATTACGGAATGACACAGCTTGATCATTTGAAAGGAAATGTAATAGATCTGACGGAAACGACTATCACAGTCGATATCAACATCACGAATTTCAATGCATTCACGATACCAACACCTGATGAATTCCAAGTCTTCCAAACTGCGCAAGTTATTCCAATTGGAAGCACAAACACTGGTTTTTCATCGGTGGGCAATGTCGTACTAAATCCGCTAAGAATACCCGGGGCTTTTACCCCTTTTAGAACATAGAGGAACATTATGGAAAAACAAAAACTCGTTAAGCAAACAGTCGAGATGCACGAGCAGATGAATGCATTAACACCAGACGTTATTGCCACTGCCCCAGTAGTAGAAACTGCACCTCAGACCAAGATCGCACGTCGTGAACGCGATGATGATGGATGTCCATACATTTATCCAAAAAGAAAGATTAAGGGCCTTGGTGTGTTACCCGAAAACATGCGAAAAAAACATGATCATGACTGGGAATATGTTAAAGGAATTTTTGAAAATAATGTTATAATCGGTGAAGGGATCGAGTTTTGGTTCCAGGTATACCCAGGTGATGACAACTGTTTATGGTCTATCCCTGCAAACCGGCCAGTATGGGTTCCACGTATGGTTGCAAAGCACCTCGAAACCAAAATGGTTTACCATAAATTTGCCTTCAAAAACAAAGAGCCATCACGAATTCGTCCAGACGATTACATGGAAGAGTTC